>ERZ791632.204-NODE-204-length-20653-cov-5.30843_pt1 | contig 20653 bp, 14 predicted proteins | sample MGYA00510263_ERZ791632 | MGnify/ENA primary metagenome ERZ791632 (study PRJEB30046, sample SAMN00715181) | human gut metagenome | study: EMG produced TPA metagenomics assembly of the A metagenome-wide association study of gut microbiota in type 2... | reverse complement strand
CAGCTATCAAGCAAGGATAACAACATAAAGGGTTAAAGCTTTTGCCCTTACAGGGCGTGGAGACTTTACTATGCGGGAACCCCAGGGTGTCGCTTCGCTTGCCCTGGGCTATGTGTTCCATTGGGCTTTCAGCCCGACCTTGCTAAATCCGAAACTTGAATTATGTAATGGTTCGCGTATTCTTTATAAAGCTGATGCCCTGCATGGAGCATAGGCGTGTGCGAAATCAGTCAACAACTTCGCCATAAAGGTCAAACTCCTCGCTACCGGTGATTTTGACATTGTAGAAGTTTCCAATTACGAGCGGTTCATCTTCATTGCGTGCAATGAGCACTTCGCAGTCCACTTCGGGCGAATCGGCCTCCGTGCGTCCGATAAAGTATTCACCCTCCTGTCTGTCAACAATCACCTTAAGCGTTTGTCCAACCTTGTTTTCCGACAATTCGGTAGCAATGTCCTCTTGCAGCATCATCAGTCTGTCAAGGCGTTGCTCCTTCACCTCCTCGGGCACATCGTCGCGGTAATGTTTGGCAGCGTATGTGCCTTCCTCCTCGCTGTAAGCAAATGCTCCCATGCGGTCGAAGCGTGCTGCGCGTACAAAGTCCATCAGTTCGTCAAAGTCTTTCTCCGTTTCGCCGGGGAAACCAACCATGAGCGTTGTGCGGATACTGATGCCCGGCACTTCGCGGCGCATGGTGTCGATGAGTTCGAGCGTCTCAGCTTTGGTAATATGGCGCTGCATGCGGCTGAGCATATTGTCAGAGATGTGTTGCAGGGCAATGTCCAGATAATTGCACACATTGTCGTGCTCGCGCATAACGCGCAACAAGTCTGTGGGGAAGTGGGTGGGGTAGGCATAGTGCAGCCTTATCCACTCCACGCCGGGGATTTCTGCTATACGCTCAATCAGTTCGGGCAGCCGTTGCGCTTTATAGAGGTCAATGCCGTAGTAAGTGAGTTCTTGCGCTATAATTTGAAACTCCTTTACGCCTTGGCCCACAAGTTCGCGCACCTCGTTCAGTATGTCCTCCATCGGGCGGCTCTTGTGTTCGCCGGTAATGATAGGAATGGCGCAATAGGCGCAGTGCCGGTTGCACCCTTCCGATATTTTGATGTAGGCATAGTGCTTGGGCGTGGTGGTGACGCGTGCGGCCTCGCCACAAATGGGGGTGCTCGGTTCATTGTCCTCCGCCTCCAAGTCGTTGATGAGTTCTTTCCAGTTAAATTTGCCGTAGAACTTGTCCACTTCGGGAATTTCCTCGCGCAGCTCGTCCATATAGCGTTCCGACAAGCAGCCCATTACAAACACCTTGTTAAGTTCGCCGTCGTTCTTCAACTCGCAGAGTTCAAGAATTTCGTTGATACTTTCCTCCTTGGCCGAGGCTATAAAGCCACATGTGTTGATGACAGCAATGTCGCCATGTGTGTGTTCGGGGTTATGGTGCACCATATAGCCATGCTCTTGAAACATGCTGAGCAGTTTTTCAGAGTCCACAAGGTTTTTGGAGCACCCCATGGTTATGACGTCAATGTTGTGCTTATATTGTTGCGTATTGTCGTTGTTCATTGTCTGTTATAGCGTCGAGTGTGTAGTGGTAGGGGGAGAATTGTATGTGCCTGTGGCGTGCGTAGGTATTTGAGCTTTAGTTGATATGCGCGTTGGCGTAATCAGCAAACAAACTGACAAGTTAGTGGGAGGGGGCGGGCAAGTTTGCCAACCTTTTTAAGTCTCTTGCCGTTCAAACTTTAACGTGGTTGAGTAGAGTATGGCATACTTACCCGTCAACCCGTCAGCCCAAATCTTGTTATTTCAGCTCAGAGTTTTCAAAGAGCGAGTTGACAAACTCCTGTCGGTTAAATGGCTGCAAGTCGGTCATTTTTTCGCCAAGTCCGATATATTTCACAGGCACTTTGAGCTGGTGCGAAATGCCTATTACAACACCGCCCTTAGCCGTGCCGTCAAGTTTGGTTATAGCCAGGGCCGTCACGTCAGTGGCTTTAATAAATTGTTTAGCCTGTTCGTAGGCATTTTGCCCGGTACTGCCATCGAGCACGAGCAATATCTCGTCGGGAGCAGAAGGCACAACCTTTTGCATCACCTTCTTTATCTTGGTCAGCTCGTTCATCAAGCCAATTTTGTTGTGCAAACGGCCTGCTGTGTCGATAAGCACCACGTCCGCCCCTTGCGCTTTAGCCGAATTTACGGTGTCGTATGCCACACTGGCGGGGTCGCTGCCCATTTGCTGCTTGATAACGGGCACGCCTACGCGTTCGCCCCAAATGACCAACTGCTCAACCGCGGCTGCGCGGAATGTGTCGGCAGCACCGAGCACCACTTTCAATCCGGCTTTCTTAAACTGGTAAGCCAGTTTGCCAATGGTAGTAGTTTTGCCCACACCATTTACCCCCACCACCATAATGACGTAGGGTTTGCGGTCGGTTGTAATGTTAAAGCCTTCAGTGTCGTCATTGCCGCTTTGAGTGAGCAGCGCACCGATTTCGTCTTTCAATATGCTGTGCAGCTCGGCTGTGTTGACATATTTGTCACGTGCCACGCGTTCCTCTATACGGTGAATGATGTCGATGGTAGTGTCAGTACCAACGTCTGAGGTGATGAGTATCTCCTCAAGTTGGTCGAGCACTTCGTCGTCCACCTTGCTTTTGCCGGCAATGGCGCGAGTGAGTTTGCCAAAGAAGCTGGACTTGGTCTTTTCAAGTCCGGCATCAAGAACTTCCTTCTTTTCTTTTTTTGAGAAAATGCTAAATATACCCATGAATTTGTGTTGTTTTTATCACCTTCAGAGCCCGTATAGCAAACACGTTGCTATCATTGTTGCGGTGGAAGAAACTATTTGATGGGATTGCCCCAAAATATTTTTGCAAACTTACGAAAAAAGACTGAAAGAAACGAGAATTAGGCTCGAAAAGCAATGCCAGTGCGCCAGTGGGCTACTTAAAGCAGCTCGGTGCGCAAGTGGGCAGACTGTAATGCTGAAGTCCCCGTGATATGCACATGCCGTATCTCTCACAGCACTTTTTGTGCAAATTGTCTACACTCTGCACTTTTTGTCTACACTGTGTTGATATTCAAGCATTTACGCAGTGTATACAACCCCGAAATTTACCTACATTTTTGCCTGCACTACCTGCATTTTACCTGCACTATCTACACTTTTGCTTGCACTGCCTGCACTTCTATCTACACATTTGTCTGCACTGTCTGCACACTTGTCTGCACTGCGTTGATTTTCAAGTAGTTGCGAGTGTATACAAAATTCAGACTTGTCTACACTGTGCAAAGCTCTGAAAATCAACGCAGTGCATTCAAAAAGTGTAGAGTGCAGACAAAACTCAAAAAAAGATTTTTCAGACAATGAGAAAGGGGACTGTCGTGCTAAAATCCCTTCATTCGTGGGGTGGGGGGAGTCTATCCCTTAATTACCGCCACGGGCAGCAAACGCGTCTTGACTTTTACGAGGTCGGCTTCGTTGTGAATGACCGTCTCAATGTCCTTGTACGCACCCGAAGCCTCTTGCATGTCGTCCTGGCAACGAATGGCATGTACAATGCCAAGCGATTCCAAGCGCGCCACCTCCTCGTTCAGGTTGAGGTTATGAATTGCTGCCGTTCTCGACATCAGACGACCGGCGCCGTGTGAGCACGAACAGAAAGAGTCGGGGTTGCCCAACCCCTCTACAATGTACGAAGCAGTGCCTTGCGACCCGGGAATAATGCCCGTTGTACCCTTGCGGGCCAAGGTGGCGCCCTTGCGGTGCACAATCACGTCGTGGCCGAAGTGGTTCTCCCAGGCTGCATAGTTGTGTGCAATGTTAATCATTGGTTCGAAGGTTATGTTGGGCAAGGCGTCGGCCAGCACCTCTTCGATGCGCGTCATCATCACGCGGCGGTTACATAGGGCAAAATCGATGCAGTATTGCATCTCGGCCCAATAGTTGGTAAATTCAGGCGTGCGCACAGGCAAGAAGGGCAGTCCAATGTTGGGTGACACTTGAGAGTACCATAGCTTGTTGAGCGTGGCAGCCCTTTGGTTATAGTAGTCGCCCACCTGCTTGCCTAGGTTGCGCGAGCCCGAGTGAATCATTATCCATAGCAGGCCCTCCTCGTCCTTTTGCAGTTCGATGAAGTGGTTGCCTCCGCCAAGCGTGCCAATCTCCTTCAGTATGGCTACTTGGCGGCGTTTTACTATCTCGAGCTTGTCGATGTCGTGCCCTTGTGGAAGCAGACTTTCGTCCTGCGCCAGTTTGTGATGCTCCTTGCCCAATGGTATGCGCTTGCGTATGCCTCGCATAATGCGCTTGCGCAATACTTCGGTTGAGATGTCGGCCACGTGCCAATTAGTTTTTACGGCACACATGCCGCAGCCAATGTCCACCCCCACGGCGTTGGGTATAACAGCGTTCACACAAGCCAGCACCCCACCTATGGGCATGCCTTTGCCAGTATGCACATCAGGCATGATGGCCAGATGGTGATACAGAAAGGGGAGCGTGGTAAGGTTTGCAATCTGTTCCATTGCCGAATCTTCCACCTCGTCGGCCCATATCTTTACGGGCCGGTCGTTAATCATTTTTACTTGCATAAAGTTTTGATTATTTATGAGCGGCCGCGGTTCATGCGTCTGGGTGTTTCTCTCTCTATAGGACTATAGTTCTGTGAGGTATCACTTCCCAGAAAGACTTTGGCCGCTCAGTAGATTTATTAAGGTGGTGCGTATAGCTCAGCGGTGCAACCGGGCGTTTCCCGATTGCGAGTGCAAAGTAATGAAGACGCTCCGCAATGTTTCTGCGTAGCAAACAAAAAGTGATAAAAATCAACGGAAAAAGCGCATTTTAGTCCTTCTGCGCAGAAATATTGCGTAGTTTTACCGGACTGCGTTGTTTATTTAACGACAATAGAAACAATCCCCTCCATTGTTGTCTCTATTGTCGTTAATATAACCCGTTGGCTGAATTTCAGGTTAACGGGTTAACAAGTAAGTATGCTTTACACCACTTATTATGTCAAAGCCAGAATGACAGGGAACTTAAAAAGCTCGGCAAACTTATCTGTTAACCCGTTAACTCGTCAACTTTTTTACTAATTCCGCCAACGCGTTAATATAGCATTATCTATGCCGCCTCAGCCGTTCCTTTAGGTTGAGGCTTGGGCACGAACCCCAAAATAGCTACCAGGCAGCTCATGATGGGGCTGATAATATTGAAGAAACAGAAAGGCAGATACACCAGTGTGGGAATGCCCAACACCGTGCTCTGCGTCATACCGCAGGCCGTCCAAGGCACCAATACGGAAGTGACCGTGGCCGAGTCCTCTGTGGAACGGCTGAGCAACTCCGGGCGGTAACCACGTTCGGCATACTCGTCGTGATAGATAGACACGTTCATGATGATAGATAGAAACTGGTCGCCCATCACAAGGTTGAGCAACACGCCCGATGCCACGGTGGAGCACACCAGTGAGGCTGTGCCCTTTATGCCTTTCAGTATGATGCGTGTAATGCTCCTCAACATGCCGCTCGCCACCATGCACGAACCAAAGCACATGGCACAAAGAATGAGCCACACCGTGCTGAGCATGCCCACCATGCCTCGTGTAGCCACCAGAGAGTTGATGGCCTCAAATCCCGTGTCGATGTTGGTCTTGGTATAACATGTGAGCATCAGCCCCTCAAACAGGCTCAGTGCATTGACCTGCTTTTCGCCCGCAATGTGCATCAAGGCTTCGGGCTGGAGCACTACGGCGCACAAGCATGCCGCCAATGACGAGAGCAACAGCGTGATGAGCGAGGGCATCTTTTTATAAATAAGCAAGGCCGTAAAGAGCGGTACGACCATGGTCCATAGCGATATGTTGAAACCATTGTTCAGTCCTGTAAGGTACTGATTAACCTCCACCTCCTGTCCGTTGTAGAACAATCCGATTACCAAGTAGAGCACTAAGGATATGACAATGCTCGGCACAGTGGTGTAGAGCATATAGCGAATGTGGCTAAACAAGTCGGCGCCCGCCATTGATGAGGCCAACACGGTGGTGTCGCTCATGGGCGACATTTTGTCGCCAAAGTAAGCGCCCGATATGATGGCCCCCGCCGTGTAGGGTTGTGGAATGCCTAAGGCGTCGCCAATGCCCATAAGGGCAATGCCGATGGTGGCAATAGTAGTCCACGAAGTGCCTGTGATGACCGATATAAACGAGGAAATAATGCAAGCGCAGGGCAGAAAGAGCCATGGCGACATCAGTTGCACGCCATAGTAAATCATGGTGGGCACCACGCCGCTCACCATCCATGTGGCCGACATCATGCCGATGAGCAGCAGAATGAGTATCGACACGCCTGCGTCGCCCACAGTCTTTTTAATCATCTCCTCAAACACGGTCCACTTTGTTTTGTACACCAGCATCGACAGGGCCACGCACACCGACGAGGCCACCATCAGTGCCACCTGTGAGGCTCCGCTCAGCGCATCGTCGGGAAAAATCCGGAGCACCAGAGCAATCAGTGTAATCAACACAGCCAGCGGAAGCAGGCTAATCAAGGGGTGGGGGTGTAGTGTGTTTGTGTTCATAGTCATCATTTTGTAGGGGCGGTCTTACACAGATTTGCCCGTTGAATAATTTAAGTAGTTTACAGTTAGTTCGTCTTAGCGCATGCGAAGGTAGTAATAACGTGTGGATTTTTCTTATTAAGTGTCGATAAAAGTGAAAGACTTTGAGCATCAAGACATAATTGTACTCGGCGCTTAATCTTGCCCTTGACTTTGCCTATACATGTAGCTAAATGATTTTTTACCCCATTATAGGTTTTTAATAGACTAATTCATTAAATTTGCATTTGATATTTGACTTTGCCAGACTATCTCCATAACAAGGACTCGAGCAAGGTGGTTTGTTGCCATGGGCAGGACGTGGTGACATACCTCAGATGTGGTGGTTCAAACATGTTGCAAGCTGCTGAGGGCGTGGACTTATCTGGTGGTGTAATTTAATTGAAAAACAAAACCATAAGAAATATGTTGGAACTGAATAATGGAGAAAAAGTTTCTTTGACCAATGGTATGGAAGCAACCGTTGTTAAGGAACTAGGACGAGGGGGACAAGGCATTGTCTACCTCGTAGAACTCGGTGGGCAACAGATGGCCTTGAAATGGTATCTGAACAAGCCAACGGACTGGTTCTACAGGAATCTTGAAGACAACATCTTCAAAGGAGCACCTTCAGAGGCTTTTCTGTGGCCAGAATATTTGACGGCCAAGCGTCAAGGATATTTCGGCTACATCATGAAGCTACGTCCCCAAGGCTATAATGAATTTGGGCAGTACCTGCTGGCCCGTGTCAAATTTAAGTCGTTGGAAGCCATCGTCAATGCAGCCATGAAAATCTGCGATGGATTTAAGTCACTGCACCTTTCGGGGCTGAGCTATCAGGACTTAAATGACGGCAACTTTTTTATTCACCCAGAGACTGGTGATGTACTAATTTGTGACAACGACAATGTAGCACCCGAGGGCGAGAATTCTGGTATCTTGGGTAAGGCACGCTATATGGCACCAGAAGTGGTGACTGGTAGTAAAATGCCAAGTAAGCAGACAGACAGATATTCTCTGTCGGTAGTATTATTCCTCTTGTTTTACGGCAATCATCCTCTGGAGGGAGCACGTGTGTTGGCTTGTCCCTGCATGACTGAGGCACATGAGAAATTGTTCTATGGAAGTGAACCCATCTTCATCTATGATGCCGACAACAAGACAAATCTGCCGGTTCGTGGCGTACACAACAATGTGATGCGCAAGTGGCTACGTCTCCCCAGCGTACTTCGTGCTGCTTTCACCAAAGAATTCAGTCATGAGTGTCTGACCAAACCTGATAAGCGTTGCTTGGAGCGAGACTGGCAGAAGACTATACAGAAAGTGCGTGATATGCTTGTCGTTTGTCCTCAATGTAAGGAGGAAACGTTTGTGGAAGATGTGCATTCAGCGAAATGTGTATGCTGTGACAAGACTTTTAACGTATCAGGCTCGCTGAAAATCAATGATCGGCAGATTCTGCTTACACCCAATACCAAGGTATATTTGGATATGGACAACAAGCCTGATATTCATGTCGTTTCTGTTGCAGGAAACCGCTATCCCGTACAACTGAAAAATATCACCTCCGGAAACTGGACCGTAGAGACTCCAAGTGGAAAGCTAAGGTCTGTAGCACCAGGACAGACGATGCCCGTCAAGGCTGGTCTGAAAGTCGCTTTCGGCGGAACTATCAAAGGTGAGATTATCTAAAAAGAAATATATAAACTTAAATATAAACTCATTATGGGGTTAGTAGACAACGAGAGTATCCCAAGAAGGAAAATGACGCTCTTCTTTGTAATTGACACGTCCGGCAGTATGGTTGGCAGTAAGATTGGTAGTGTGAATGATGCTATCGAGAATGTTTTACCTATGATAGGTGAAATTTCTGATGAAAATCCAGATGCTGAAATCAATGTGGCCGCACTGGAGTTTTCAACAGGCACACGTTGGCTGTATGACGAACCTAAAGAAGCCAAGGATTTTATCTGGCAGAAGGTAGAAGCTGATGGTCTCACTTCACTTGGCGAGGCTTGCGAAGAATTGAACAAGAAACTTTCCAGAAACGGAGGCTTTATGTCCAGTCCAAGCGGGTGTTTCGCTCCTGCTATTATCCTTCTTTCCGATGGTGGGCCAACAGATAATTTTGAAGCCAAGTTGAAGACTTTACAAAGGAACCTCTGGTATAAGAGCGCCATCAAGATAGCCATTGCCATCGGTGACGATGCCGACAAGGAAGTGCTGAAGCAATTTACAGGTTCGTCTGAGGCTGTCATCACAGTACACAACATCGATGCATTGAAGAAGATGATCCGTATTATTGCCATAACCTCTTCGCAGATTGGTAGCAAAAGCACTTCAGCCACTGATATGACAAAGCAGGAGCAGGTGATTGACGAAGTGAACAAGGCTGTTGCTGATGTAGCTGGTGCAGAGTCTGCCATTGCGCCCGCACCCGCCGCTGGTGATTCGTACGACGAATGGGACTAACCCATAAACCCTAAGCGATATGAACTGTATTGAACATCATTGCCAAGGGGAAAGCCATAAGTTAAACAACAAACCTTGCCAGGACTGTGCCTACGCAGAGAGTGCTGAGGGGCTGAGCATGGCCATTGTATGCGACGGCCATGGAGGCGAAAGGTACTTCAGAAGTCAGTATGGTGCGCAGTTTGCCATGGAAATCACAAAGAATGCCATCCGTGAATTTGTGAGCAATATGGCAGATTCCACCTTAACTGCCTCCAAAGGTAAGTCCGTCTTTTACGGTGCACCATTTACAAGCTACAGTGCAGCTATGGCCACTGATGAACAAATCAATAGCCGGGCGCACAAGTCATTGATGTGGTTGTTCTCGTCTATCATCAGCCAGTGGAATGCTAAGATTGCAGAACATGCAAGATTGACCGACCTCACAGACTGGGAGTTGGGCAACGTGGAAGAGAAGTACCAGGAGGAGTTCCTCTCGAAGCGTAAAAAAAACGATGGTCAGAAGGACGATGCCACCTTTGAGAATACTTATGGTTGTACGCTGATGGCATATGTGCAGACACCGGACTATTGGTTTGCTTTCCATCTAGGTGATGGCAAATGTGTATCAATGCGCGTGGTGGATGAGCATCTTGTTTGTGAACAACCAATCCCTTGGGACGAACGTTGCTTCTTGAACAAGACCACCTCATTGTGTGACAGCAATGCGTTGGAGAAGTTCCGTTATTGCTATCAGGGAAACGGGCAATTCCCCATTGCCGTGTTCCTCGGTTCTGATGGCATGGATGACTCTTACGGCGATGGCAACAACCTCTATAACTTCTATATTCAGTTGTTCAAAATCATCATTCGAAACGGAGCAGAAAGAGCACATAAAGAGTTGGTAAAGTATCTTCCTGTAATCAGTAAAATAGGAAGCAAGGATGATATGTCTGTCGCTTGTGTCTATAACGACAGCAATCTGCCGGAAACTTTCTTCCAACTGACCGCGTATCAGAAGGATGTGTTTAATAGCGAACTAAATAAAGTTGAAGATAAAATCCTCTCTTTGGAAAAGAAAATAGCGGATGCTGGTGGTAATACTGAGTCTATGGACGACAGTGAGCGTATCAACTATGAGTATGCCTTAAATGATCTTGACAAAGCCAAGAATAAAAAAACAATGCTCGTTCGGAAACGTAGTGCGGTGAAGGGCGAAGAGACAAAATTCAGAAACCGTAGATATTGACCTTGTGGCGTCGTCCGTTGAAGAAAACTCTTCATTAGGTTTGGTTGCCGATGGTCAGGAACCTCAATAAACCAAAATAAAGAAAAATGGGGACTTGCAAGTATTGTGGAAGGAATGCCGGATGGCTCTCTAAGGCTCATTCAGAGTGTAAGAGCAAGCACAACCAGGGTGTCAATGATTTCAAGGCTGTGGTAAGCAACTATTTTACTGGACGCGCTGCTGCGGTGGACGTGCAGAACTCCACTAACAGGTTGAAAGTGAATACTTTCTTGTCAGAAGAGGACATTTGCCAGATTGCAGACAAGGAAATCCGTCACTATACGGCAAGCATCCATCGCCCTTTTTCACCGGCCTCCATGCGGTTGATGGACGATTTTTTGAATGCTGTAGGCGTGGCGTACAACAGCATCAACCGTAAAGGTGCGGTAGACGAGTTCACAAAGAAGTTGATGCGTGGCTTTATGGTAGAGTATTTTACGGGAAGTCTGACTTTGCCTGTGGCGCACCAGCGTTGTGAGAAAGTGCTTGGAAAATTCCCCATGGTGCAATCTAACATTGAGGACGCTTATCTTTATGTACTTAACAAGGCTGCCACCAATTTCATGAAGAATGACATCATCTCCGACGGCAATTGGCAAAAGATAGACGACTATGTCAACTACCTGCAGTTACCAGTAAACAACCTTCCTGCTCGATATCAGAATAGTCAAATCAGTCGTTTGTGGCAACTCACCATTTTGAAAAAACTTCAAAATGGTGTTATTCCAACGAGCAACATGCCTGCTCCTATCATGTTGGGACGTGGCGAGAGCATCATCTGGACATACGATGGTGTCAGTATGTATCAAGAAAGGACCGTGAAAGAATATGGTGGCGGAAGAAGTGGATGGTCGTTTCGAGTAATGAAGGGCGTGACATACCATATAGGCAGTACAAACATCAACCCCATAGAACACACCTATATGGACTTAAAGGGTACAGGAACTCTCTATGTTACTAACAAGCATCTCATCTTCCAAAGTCCGACATCAGCTCAAAAGGTGCCATATACTAAGATGATTGGTGTTACGCCCTATAGTGATGGTATTGAAGTACATAGAGACAGAGCCAATGCCAAACGTCTAACTTTACAAGGCTTTGACAGTTGGTTCTTGATGAATGTTATTTCACAGATTGCTAATATGTAATATCTATGGCTTGGGACAAGGTTAAATTAACAAGAGATAATGGCGAAGTTGTTGATGCGCAAGCGCCATTGATTATTTCTGCTAGTAGAAGTACAGATATACCAGCATTTTATGCGGATTGGTTCTTCCATCGTTTAGAAAAAGGTTCTTCCGCTTGGACTAATCCATTTAATGGGGTTCAAAGTTATGTTAGTTATGAGAAGACTAGATTCATCGTTTTTTGGTCCAAGAACCCACGTCCGCTAATTCCATATCTTCATATCCTGAAAGAGAAGCATATAAACTGCTACATACAGTTTACCTTGAATGATTATGAGAAAGAGGGGTTGGAAAAAGGTGTTCCAAAACTTGAAGAACGTATTGACACGTTCAAACAGCTTGTTCGCCTACTAGGCAAAGGTCACGTCGTTTGGAGGTTCGATCCTCTTGTTCTCACTGACACTATACATGTAAGCGATTTGCTGGAGAAGATAAGAAAAATCGGTGATGCGCTATATGGCTATACAGAAAAATTGGTATTCAGTTTTGCCGATATAACTGAATATAAGAAAGTGAAGAAGAATTTGGAGCTTAACAATATTCATTATGAGGTTTTTACCGAGGAAACAATGCACGAAATGGCCTCCGGACTTGCAGAGTTGAATAAAAAATGGAATTATCAGCTTGCCACATGTGGTGAGAAAATACCACTTGAGCAGTATGGTATTTTACATAATCGCTGCGTAGATGACATGCTGATAGCAAAAATTGCACACAATGACACTGTCCTGATGAATTTCCTTGGAATAGAAGTGGTATCGCATTTTGGAAAAGAGTTTGGTACCATAATTCCAGAGGGGGCAGTTGAATTGTCAGACACATTGTATCTCAATAAAAAGAGAGATAACAAGGACAAGGGACAAAGGCAGTTTTGCGGATGCATTGTAAGTAAGGATATTGGTCAATACAACACGTGCCCCCATTTGTGTGAGTATTGTTATGCGAATGCTTCCAAAGCTGTTGCGGTTAAAAATTGGAAAAAGCATAAGTTGAATCCGTATAATGAAAATATTTTAGGCAAAGGAATAGAATGAGCTACATTGACTCCGTTAAAAATATCAGTCCACTGTCTTTGAATGACATAATAAAGACTGCAAAACAATTCGTGCCCGATGCATATAGATGTGATCCATGGAATTACTCCGGCCTGAACCATGGTACAGCCCTTCTGCAAAATGAAGAGCAACTATGTTGCTATCTATCTGCATACGGAGAGATGCACAAAGAAAAACTGAGGGGCGCTTTGAGCCATTTCCCATTTAAGATGCTGGATAAAAGTCTGGAGATTATTGATTGGGGATGCGGCCAGGGACTCGCCAGTGTGTATATGATTGATTGTCTGCGTCATTTTGGGCTCACGGATAAATTGAAGAAAATCACATTGATAGAGCCATCCTCAACTGCATTGTCACGCGCCAAACTTAACATAAAGCAGGCCATTGGCGAAGAGGATGTTTATGTGGAATGCCTGAACTGCTATCTGCCTTCTACAGATATCAAGCAAAAGGACAAAGTTATAGGTGGTCTGCATATAGAGGAGCCAATTTGTATACATTTATTCTCTAACATTCTTGACATTCCAGAAATTGACTTGAAGGAACTGTCTTTACTTGTCAGTTCATCTGGTTTCCGTCACTATTTTGTCTGTGTTGGTCCTCTCAATTTTGGCAATTACAGACTTTCTGCCTTTCCGAGATATTTCAATACTCAGCCAAACGATTTTTTTGCTGATTTCCAATTCAATCAGTATCGTCAATTGCCTAGTGGCAAATGGTATAGTTGTATAGCAAAAGGATTCCAGATTGTAAGGGAAGAGGGCAAGCCATTCCTTGCGCCATTGTCGTATTACCCTCCCAAGCAATTCCATGGAGCATTTCGGCTCGATGTCATTGAGTCAATCGACAAAACAGACCCAAAGTCTAAGGCATATTGGAATGAACATACTTCATTTGAGGTACTGGCACCTTTCGATATTGGAGCCAGTATCTACGATGATATTGATCCCATACTTGCCGTTTTGAATAACATCGTAACGCGAGGCCTTCCAACCAAGTGCTCACCATTTATTGAGGATAAGCTGAACGAGGTATTTGCTTTCTCCGAGCTGAAAGAGGAATATGGCACTATTCGCTACGAAGCAAAATCGAAAATAGCACCCTCGAATGAGCAGTTGTTACGGGAAATTCCCATTGCTATAGCTCGAATTGAGAAAGTCATCATCGAAGCTGTACTGACAAACAGAATATCATTGTCAAAAGAAGAATGGAATGTCGTTGTTAAGGAGAATGATGTTCCATGTGCAGCCATTGCATTTGCTGATTTGGCACAAATGTATAACCATTTAACTGCACTTACAGTTGATTATCAAGGTAAACAATTCCCTAAGGTAAATCTTCATATAATATCAAAGGAATATGGGGCATCATCTCCATTACACCTTGGCAATAAGGTTTATACCACTTGTAAGCAAGCAGATAGAGAAAGGACCTATGACATGGTAATTGATTTTTCTCTGCACGACAAGGTGGATGCAGTTAATGTAGACTTTTCAGAGTTCAGGGCAGTCAATGATTGCTATTTTAACGTTCGTTCATCAGAAACTTCTTATTCACCGCGTGAGATATACACAACTGATCGAATCATATATCAGCCTCTTACGATAGCAAACGAAGCTGGTGGCCACAGCGTGATTAAAGAGAACGAAGCGCATTTGGTCTATTTCCTTCAACTTCTGTTCCGTAAGAAGGCATTTAGAGCAGGCCAACTTCCCATACTTAACAGAGCTCTACAGATAAAGAGCGTCATCGGCCTGCTGCCAACAGGTGGCGGCAAGTCTTTGACGTATCAGTTGGCTGCGATGCTTCAACCTGGAGTAACGATAATCATTGACCCATTGAAATCATTGATGCAAGATCAATATGATGGTCTGATTTCTGTGGGTATAGATTGTTGTACATACATAAATGGTGAATTGGATGCCAACGAACGTGCAGCTCATGAACTTATGATGGAGTCATCACAGGTGATATTTACGTTCATGTCACCAGAAAGACTTTGCATATATGAGTTCAGAGAACGTTTGCAGAATATGAAAAGTCTGCATGTGTATTTTTCGTATGGTGTAATAGACGAAGTCCATTGTGTATCAGAATGGGGACAAGATTTCAGATTCTCGTACCTGCATCTGGGGCGTAATCTCTATAGCTATGTAAAAGCCAAGAATGGATCAATCTCACTTTTCGGGCTTACAGCTACGGCTTCATTTGATGTATTGTCAGATGTGGAACGAGAATTGTCTGGAAATGGTGCTTTTATATTAGAACCAGATACAATAGTGCGTTATGAGAATAGCAATCGCCTTGAATTACAATACAAAGTCGAAAAAATAGAGGTAGAATATAAGGAAGACCAGTATTATGATAAAAAAGGCCTTCTCGTCTCATATCCCAAACCTGTTAATATAGGTGATGTATGGAGTACAAACGAGCAAAAGGCAAAGTTCCTTCGTACGTATCTTAAAAAGATTCCAGGTTACATTCGTGAACTTCAGACCAAGGAATCTATAGAAAGAATCATAAGTCGTTTTCAAGAAAGAGAAAATCTTGAAGATTTAGACGGAAAACGGCTATTAGTAGATATGCCTGATGATTTCCTGCAAAAAAAAGATAATTACGCACGAGCGGGCATCGTATTTTGTCCTCATGTCAATAGTAGTGGAGTAAGTGTATCTGAAAACTCGAAGAATCTATCATCGATATGCGAAGTGGGTACGTTCTCTGGTTCCGCCCAAGATGGGGTAGGACAAGGTAACGAATCCATGGAATATATGAGAAATTTCAGAGAGAACAAGCTTCCTGTTATGGTAGCTACCAAAGCGTTTGGTATGGGTATTGACAAACCAAACGTCAGGTTCACCATTAACATGAACTATTCAAGTTCGCTTGAAAGCTATGTTCAAGAAGCCGGTCGTGCTGGTCGAGACCGGAAAATGGCCATCTCCATTATATTCGTGTCCGATTATAATCTTGTCAGGGTGAATAATAAATGCCCTAACTGCACATACCCACTACAAATAATTAAGGGTAAATGGTTCAAGCAGGAAGATCTGGCAACTATTTTGCATGATTTCCATATTACAATAGAACCACGCTACATGGACTATTGCACACCATTATCCGATATAGTAAAGTTAAAGTGCAATACTGACAATATCGGTGCCAGTGGGAAAAAACTGACTTGGCGTTGTAGTCTACTATGTTCTAAGTACAGACTGTGCCAATTACGTCACATTGACAAGAGTATGCGAGGATGGCAATACCATCAGGATCTTATGGATTATCTGAAAGCGGAAGGCATCAGAATTCCCAAATAGAATATTGAATACCAAGGTGCTGATTACAACACTGTCATGTACTTCTTCGACAATAACTTCAAGGGTGAGTTCGAAGAAAAGAAAAAGATGCACAGTCTTTTAAGTCAGATTGAACTGGAATATTTTATCGGGAATGACAAAAAAGATAAGCCAGATAAGCATATTCAGGCCAAGGGATTTCTTGATGCGGTACTAAAATCTGATGTTGGAACCGAAGTGGTATCTTTAATATCATACCAAGACGACAGTTATGCAGATATAGCCAAGGCTATCTACAGAATGTGCATCATCGGCCTAGTTGATGATTTCACACAAGACTACGCTACCAGAGCATTTAGAATTCTGTCTGTAAGAAAAAAGAATGGCTCTTATTATGAACGTCTTAAAGAATTCTTAATGCAGTATTACTCAGAAGAGCGTGCCGAGAATGAGGTTGAAAAAGCCAGCGTCCGAAAGGGAGAAAACGAAATACACAAATGTCTTGGCTACTTGACAGAGTTCATATATGACAAAGTTGCTCTCAAGCGGAAGCGTGCTATTGATGACATGCGTAACTTCTGTAATGTTGGTATAGACATAACTGAAAATCGTAATTGGTTAGAAGTTAATGAAGAGTTGAAGGACGAAATTTACTATTACTTCAATTCAAAATACGCACGTGAAGGTTATAAGACTGATAATGACGAAAGTTTTTCACTACTTGATGAAACCGAGCGTGGAAAGATTTCTTCAAAAGACATTCTTTTCAAGTTCATGCGTGTAGTCGATGCCGATGTTATGGGGGTGTCAGGCTCTCCTAAAGACAGCATAAAGCATCTGCAAGGTGCAGTCAGGCTTATTCGCCGGGGATTAACTGACACCAACGCCACACTGAGTATGCTCAATGCCTTCTGTCTGATAGCATTGAAGGTAAATGACAATCAACATCTTATGCGCGAGCTCGACAGAAGCTACATAGAAGGCTATCAGGCGTTGAAGGCGGAAATTAAAGATTACGATGAGTTTGCTGATTGCATCAAAAAATTCAAGGACGAGCTAAATAGTTATAATAGGAATTTGGCTTCCTTATCAGACCTTAAGCATCTTGACGAACTAGACATGATTGCCGAACTTTCTGCTCATGATGCATGGATAGAACAATTTACTAATAAATACATAAAATAATACATCAAAATATGGACTCACAAGATATACTAAAAGCACTCAACAGATTGGAGCAAAATCTCCAGAATGTAGAATCTGCTAGACAGCAGGTCATAAATACTGTAAATGCTTATGAAGGAGCTAAAACACAACTTAGTGCATTAACCGCTGAGTTTACCCAACTTTCTACCGAGCTCAAAAACGTATATTCCGCCATAAACGAAAATATTGGCGCCGTCGATGATACGTTGAAAACGAAGTTTGATAATATATTCGATGACTTTAGTGCAAAAGTAAAAACATTTGAAGACGCTGCATGTAAGCTTCAATCTTCTTTTGAGAGTTCATGCCGTAAGACATCGCAAATGTTTTCCGGCTCTATCGATGAGAATATGTTAAAGTTCAGTGGCGAGTTGGATAAGTGTATAGCCACCTTCAACGAGAAGGCTCGCCATGAAATAGAGGGGGTAACTACAGCTGTAACCAAGTTTAAGTTGGCAGTCGGGGAAATGCAGATGGAATTTAGACAGTCTTTATCCAATGTGACAGAACATAATAAGAATAAGCAGGAAGAGATAGCCACAGATTTTAGTAAATCTATTCAGAAACATGTCTCGTCGTTTTCGAGTTTGAGAGAGGAGTTGGCTTCAATTGTTAAACAGTATGCTGAAACTAGTAAAACGGTTACGGAGAAGATAGATAATTTAGTCAAATTGGTGTCTGGCGGATCGACTCGATTGCAGAAATTTCAAGATGCGCATGATAAGGCATATAAAGACTTGGTATCAAAAATAAAGTCTCTTGAAGAAGGTAATATAAAGGCTGCAAATAGCTTGTCAAAACGTCTTGATACTATTGCTTCACAACTATGTGCTATTTCTCAGTGTACTGTTGATATTAAGAAAGAAGTTGAAAATGCCTCGACACAAATTATCAGCAATCTGACCGAAAAACAGGTAAAAACAGAGTCTAAATTGCTTAGTAAAATCGAATCTCTTCAGGCTGAAGTCTCAGTCTCGAAGAAATTTTCGCTTGTTTGCTTAGTCCTTCTGGCCATCTCTATACTTATTAATTTGATTGCCGTAATAAAATAATATGCAACTATATCTTTTACTCGACACATCAGGCAGCATGGAAGGCGCAAAGATAGGTGCGCTGAATGATGCTATGGATAATATTGTCGTTGATTTGCAAGAAAAAGCATCAAATGGTGTTGACATAGAAGTGTCGGTATTGTCTTTTGCAAGGCACATAAATTGGATGTACAAAGATCCGGTAAACATTTCAGACTTCACCTGGAAACCCTTAAGTGTGGGTGGAATGACTTCTCTTGGGGAGGCGTGTTGCGAGTTGGCAAAAGCGTTGGCAAGCCACAAGTACGACGAAGATATTGCAATTGTGTTATTAAGCGACGGGTGTCCGACTGACGATTACGAATCAGGGATTTTTGAGCTCCAACAACAGCCTCAATTTAATCACGCCACCAAGTACGCAATAGCATTGGGAAATGATGCAGATATAAATTTGCTAATGAAATTTGTTGGTCGACAAGAGTATATCTTTAAGGATAACAAAGCAGATTCTTTACTTGATGTACTTGACTCTATTATTCATAATATTATTCCAGATGAACCGCAGACGCAGATTTCTTCGGCAGACTCTGCTGATGATTGGGATTAGTTCCTAGATACCAATTAGAGAAGAATAGTTGGGTCACACCTTGCAATCCTTCATTGTTGCCAGGTGTAGGTGTGGGGCGGTGGACTAGCAGTGCTTCCGGACATAGGTATGGTAGTCTCCCATACAATATAGCTTGTATGGGAGGCTTTGAAAATTCGTTCTCTATTAAGATTGTTCGTTTAATGCCTTTTTCCTAGGCTATTATCTTTCACTCGTTAGTTCCTTACATATTAAGTAGAGCATTCACTTCGGCTGGGTTGAGCGCCCATTTGTAGGTGTAGGCTTCATCAGCCTCATCAGGAGAAGGTGCAAGTGAAAGATGCTGAGCTTTTGCCTTTATCTCGAGTAGCTGACCTATTGACAGTTTATTGCGCAAACGCTGCAACAAGGCATTAACGGCAGTGAAGTCGCAGCCTTGAATGTTTTGGGAGATGAATGGCATCTCAAGCCATGTAATTTCACGCTCGTCAACATCAAGAACTCCAAACACAAGACCACGGCCTGCATGGGATGCTTACGAACGAATTAGAGTGAACTTGTCAGAGGAAAAAGTAAATCTTCGCCTCATTCCCTGTGAATAACAACAGGGTGGGGCGAAGACTGTAAATGGAGAGATAATAAAACTCAAGTTTCGGATTTAGATTTAGGCCGTCATAGCGTATGCTTTAAGAGCAGCCAACCTCTTATCGTTTTCAATGACCTGCATGATCAAATCTTCAGATTCTGCTCCGGTTATTTCAGCTACGACTACCACGACTCCTATTATGATTGCCCATATCTTTTCGACAACAGGCAACTCATGCACTCCCAAATACATTTCTTCAAAGATTCCACCAATAGTGTCGTAATCAAGTGCTCTCTTGATAGAAGCAAGCAGATTGTATCCTTATTCTTGCGGTGCAATCGGCTGGCGTGGAACGCGGAAGAAATGGCTTTCGCAAAAACAAGTCCACGGAGAAGAATCCCGAATCTGAGGAGGACTTGTTGGAGCATCGTACCGATGGCACAGATGCGTTTGATACGCTATATATCGGATGTGAAAAGTTCCCTCAGCATGATTTTTATGGGGATTTTTCGGTGGGTGGGGGTGAGATAAAAAGACTCTTTTGTTTCTTACGAAAGAAACAATTATATATCTTTGCATCTACAAATACATTACAAAATGAGCAACAACAAACTGCAAGTGGTCTTGTTGGATGAAGCTATAGAGTTCATCCAATCATTGCCATTGAAAGTGCAGAAGAAAATAGCATATAACTACTTGAAAATAGAACAAGGCATTATAGATAATGAATTGTTCAAGAAGTTGGAAAACTCCAATATTTGGGAATTTCGTACTATTTTCAGTGGCAACTGCTATAGGCTTTTCTCCTTTTGGGACACAGAAGCCGACACGCTTGTAATTGCGACACATGGCATAGTCAAGAAAACGCAAAAAACGCCTCCAAAAGAAATTGCAAAAGCAGAAGAGATTAGAAAAGAGTATTTTAAGAAGAAAAAAGAAGAATGATATGGCACAGATGCATTTAACTCCTCTTTCAAAACTCGTTGATGATGTTTGGGGAGAAAAAGGAACAGAAAAACGTGATGCGATGGAGAAGCAGCTTAAGGAAGAAGTAAACGCTTACTACTTAGGTGAAGCTATCCGTAAAGCAAGACAAGCCCAAAAACTCACACAAGAAGAACTGGGTGAACGTATAGGAGTGCAACGTGCACAAATTTCAAAATTAGAGAAGGGGCATACTATTATGACTTTGCCAACCCTAAGCCGTGTGTTCCGTGCTTTAGGTATTGCCTCTGCAACTCTCGATTTGGGTGCAGCTGGTAAGGTTGCACTTTGGTAACGCTCCCTCCTCAAGTCCTCTCTTTCGGGCAATCCTTTTTTCAGCCGCCGTGCGCATTGGCTCTCTTGCTGTGCGCATGGCGGCTT
>ERZ791632.189-NODE-189-length-21396-cov-36.6934_pt1 | contig 21396 bp, 19 predicted proteins | sample MGYA00510263_ERZ791632 | MGnify/ENA primary metagenome ERZ791632 (study PRJEB30046, sample SAMN00715181) | human gut metagenome | study: EMG produced TPA metagenomics assembly of the A metagenome-wide association study of gut microbiota in type 2... | reverse complement strand
ATACGGGCAGAATAAAACTGAGTAATTGAGTAACTGAGTAATTGAGTACGATTTTAGAGGAGTACGGATAGAAGATACGAAATGGCTTAAAGGTTTATTTAATAGTAGTTTAGACTGAATTACTATATTTTTCAAGCAACAACTCGATGTTTCTCTCTTCCTTATCTTACGAGTTAGGATTATTAACGTAGTTTCAAATTGAAAGCTGCTGAAAATCGCCCCTTATCACATCTTGAAATTTGGTGGTTCCAGAAAAAAGCCGTATCTTTGCATCGTCATTCAGAGATAAGGAACCAATCGGAAGAGTGACAAAAAAATAAATTATCATCCCTTTAAAAACTGATTGATTATGGGACAAGAAACTAGTAAGTATTGCAAGATTAGCGTACCCCTCAGACGGGTGAGAATGAAGGTAAGAAGCTGTACGATTAAAAGGTGTTACCACTAGGCTCAACAGACGTGCTGACTGCAGTCAGCAGACCTGCCGACTAGGCTCAGCACGTCTGCTGAGCCTAGTGACAGCGTTCAAGAAGATACTTACTTGAACCCCAAAAGATATGTTCTTGAACCCCAAAAGATATATACTTTAACTCCAAAAGATATATTCTTGAACCCAGAAAGAAACATCCTTGCAATCAAGAAGATACATTTTTATAATTAATATCCATAATCGTGGAATAAATACCACACAATTTTACATATCCTCCATCGACAACCCCTGGAAACCGCCGTTTCCGAAATAGCGGTTTCGAATACAAATATTTCGTCAAGGACAAAACAACTCATAATTGGTACTTCAAGGGAAAAAATAATTTTCTGAATGAAAAATTTGGTAGTTACTGAATAAAGCTGTAACTTTGCACATCTAAACGGAAGTTCAGAACATCAAGAAAAAGATTAGTAATTAAAAAGCAATATAAACAACCATAGTAAAGCAATGACAATGCACAAGAAACATCATTACCGCGAACTGCTCTCGATAGGATTTCCTATCATCATCGGACAACTGGGAACCATCATCCTGGGATTTGCCGACACGCTGATGATCGGTCATCACAGTACCCCCGAACTGGCGGCAGCAGGACTGGTAAACAATATCTTCGGTCTCGTTTTTGTATCCTATATGGGATTCACCTACGGACTCACTCCTATCATCGGCAGACTCTACGGAGAGGAACGCACCGACGTCATCGGTCAGAAGGTGCGCAACTCCTTCCTTGCCAACATGCTGACGGGAGGCATCTTCACTCTTGCCCTCATCCTGCTCTATCTCAACCTGGCACATATCGGACAGCCGGAGGAACTGCTGGAGCTTATCCGCCCTTACTTTCTGGTGAATCTGGCATCGGTGCTCTTCATGGGAATCTTCTATACCATGAAGCAATTCCTCGACGGAATCGGACAGACCAAGGTGGCAATGTGGGCGATGATAGGCGGTAACATCGTGAACATCCTGGGCAACTGGGTGCTCATCTACGGTGTGGCTGGCTTCCCGGAACTGGGATTGCTCGGAGCAGGAATCTCTACCCTGGCAAGTAGAATCCTGATGGCACTGGCGATGGTTGGAATGGTAGTGACCTGCAGGAATTTCAGAACCTACAGTTATGACATTGTACACAGTTGCGTAAACAGGAAGGATTTCAAGGAGATGAACCGACTGGGCTGGCCGGTGGCTCTCCAGCTAGGTATGGAATCGGCTGCCTTTACGCTGAGTTGCGTGATGGTAGGCTGGCTCGGCACCATTCCATTGGCAGCTCACCAGGTAATGATTACCATTTCGCAGCTCTTCTACCTCGTGCTTTCGGGTATGGCAGCAGCCATGGCCATCCGTGTGAGCCACTTTATGGGTCAGAAAGACTATGCCGCCGTTCGCCTCAATGCCTACGACGGATTCCGACTGAACCTGCTGTTCTCACTCTGCATGGGTCTGCCGGTACTTCTGCTCCGCCACCAGATAGGTGGATGGTTTAATGATAACGTAGAGGTACAGGCGTATGTAGCTACGCTGATTATCCTGATGATGGTTTATCAGTTTGGCGATGGTCTGCAATACACCTTTGCCAATGCGCTTCGAGGCATTGCCTGCGTGAAGCCGATGGTGCTCTATGCCTTCATCGCCTATTTCGTTATCTCATTGCCATTGGGTTATACCCTCGGTTTCCCTTGCGGCATGGGATTGCTGGGCATCTGGGTTGCCTTCCCGTTCGGTTTGACCATTGCCGGCGAAATGTATCGGAGAAGATTTGAGAAGGAATTGAAGAAGATAGAAAATAAATAAATGTACGAAAAAAGACTCCTGCAAGTGTTGCAGGAGCCTTTTTTATGTTATATGCTATGTTATTGATACTTACTCAGCAACCTGCTCAGCACGATCATCTACATTCTCACCCTCTGTTGGAGCAAGAGTAGCCTTGAAATCTGTGATACCGTACTTAGCGAGGATGTTGTACCACTGGAGGAGCTTCTTGATGTCGCTGTCGTGTACACGGTCGCGATCGTAGTTAGGAAGAACCTCAGCGAAGTAATCGTGAAGCTCAGCAGCAGGAGCCTTCTTGTAGTTGAAAGAACTTGGCTTGCCCTCTTCCTTCTTGCTTACGCTGTCGAGTACCTCCCACAATGGCACCTCGTCTGCATCTGTGTACATAGCGATGTCACCAAGGCTGGTTACACGGTCTGTAGCGAAAGCTGGCACACGCTTGTGAGTTTCGTCGAGAGTCTCAACGATAAGAGTTCTGTTACCTCTTGATACCAATTTGTAAAGGCCTGGCTTGCCTGCAATTGAAAGAATTGTTTCCATTGTCTATTATAATCTATTTTTATTTTTTAATATGATCAATTATCTGATGGATTGAGCAGATCGAGCAGATGCACTACCTGCGCTTCTACATCACTCACCCCATCATTCACGATTTCATAATCCGAACGGGCTATCAGCTCTTCCTGCGGCATCACGGCATCTATCCACTGCTGCGCCTTCTCCTGAGAGATATGATCGCGCTGTATGATGCGCTGCAGACGAACGGCAACGGGAGCCGAGACACATACCACCTTATCGAAATGGGTACGACGTTGGAACCCACTATCGAAGAGGATGGCACTCTCCATCCAGTCACAGTCGCTCTGCTCGAAATCACGAGCCACTGCGGGATGCACCACATCGTTTACCGCCTGCTTGTTTGCCTCGCCTGTCAGGATAAACTGGGCAAGCACCGGTTTCTGCAAGATACCGTCGGCACTGTACACTTCCTCGCCGACCAACTTCTTCAAGCTCGCCTGCAAGTCAGCATCCTGCCTCATCAACCGCTTAGCCCCGGCATCGCAGTCGTAAACCCTGATGCCGTGCTTCTCCAGGATTCTGCACACATAGCTCTTTCCGCTACCTATGCCTCCCGTTATAGCTATCTTCATAACAATGAATTATAAATTATCAATTATCAATCATCATTGCTGTTCCAACAGATAATCCACCGTTTCCATTTCCAGCGATGCCTTGCTTACCGAACGAGGCACACTACGCAGCTGCAGGGTACACTTATCTGAAGGATTGGCAGCGATTTCATTATAATCCACTACCACCGTAAACTGGCTAGGCTTGATGGTTCTGAAGAGACTAGCTCCGATGGTGAACTTCACCGACACCTTGGACGGGAAAGTTCTGAGTACCTTATCGGGCGGCATATTGATAGCCGTAATCGGAACATCCACCATTTCCTCGGTCAGAACATCCGGATATACAGCCAGTCGAACCATATCAGGCATTACCTTCACGCCTCGAATCTTCTTGATGCGCACATTTTCCCGGATGGTATCCTGGAGATTGCGGTAATAGAAAGGTACGATCTCTACAGACTTGACCTCATCGAGCTGTCGCTTGTTGGCATATACGGTAACCATAGAAGGGAAAAACTCGGTATGCGCCAGATAATATCTCTTGCTGGTCGTAATCTTTCCCCTGAACACCACCGGCACCTTCTTGGAAGCACCATAGGTGAAGTAGAAATCAAACTTGCCCGGCTTTACCTGCAGGAGTTTGCTAGAACCATAGAGCTGCGAGAGAATCTGCTTCTGTACATCAGCTACCGGAATCACACCCTGTCCCTCTGTTTCATCTGCATAGTTGTTAAACTTGAAATTAAGCGGACGGAAAGCATAGGTTATCAGGGTGAATCCCTTATCACGCACCGTAATACGCACAGTATCAGGCAAATCTCCTGTTATTACCGCATTACGTGGTGTTCCCACCAGGCGCATAGGAATCTTATATTCCCTCTCCATGGTCTCATTGAGCGTCATCATCAACCAGAAGGCGCCACTGAGAGCGAGAAAGAATAAAAAAATCAGAAACTCCTTATTCAGGCCACTGAACAGGAAGTTTCTGACAGCCTTCAATATATTCCGAATACTATGCATCAGAATTCTATGAATAGACTACTGTGCGTTAGGAGTCTGGCTAGCTGCGTCTGCGAAAACGTAACCCTTAGCTACAGTGATGACAACACCGCGTGCAATCTCGACATCTACTGTATTAGCCTGGAGATCTATGCGCTTAACAGTGCCATACACACCACCGCCAGTAACCACCTTTGTACCCTCTGCCAAAGAATTCTGGAACTTACGTATCTCTTTCTGCTTCTTCTGCTGAGGACGAATCATGAAGAACCACATGATAGCGAAGATAGCTACCATCATAATGAGGAAACTCATACTGCTACCACCAGCAGCAGCCTGCAATACTAAATTTGTCATGTCTTTATTCTAATTGATTAATGTTGTTTATTCTTGAATATCACTATATATGATCGAAAGTATTCATATATATAATGTACGCGCGTACATTATATATATACTCTCTATACATTAGCCTTCCTTATGTCCATGAGGTCCATGAGGTCCATGATGACCACCCTTGCGCTCAGGCAACTCCTTCTGGATCAAGCCACGAGAGATGAGGAAGCGGGCGATGGTATCGAGCATGCCGTTTACATAGCCACCACTGCGAGGAGTACTATAGAGCTTGGCAAGATCTACATACTCATTGATGGTAACCGTAGCAGGAATGCCAGGGAAAGTCATCAGCTCGGCAATGGCAATCTGCATGACTACTACATCCATATAAGCCAGGCGGTTGAAATCCCAGTTGCGGCAAGCATCGCCGATATAGTGCTGATAAGCATCGCAGTTGAGCAATGTAGCACGGAAGAGCTTGCGGGCAAAGTCGCGGTCCTCTTCATCCTTATATTCCGGAAGCAATTCCTGATCAGCCTTGCTGGTTGGCTCGAAGCGCTTGATGGTCTTCAGCACGAAGGTATCAATGATATCCTTGTCATCATTCCAGTAGAGGCTCTTCTCCTCGAGCAAAGCATCGAGATCATCATTGTTCAGAATGAAAGTCTTGTAAGCACGGCGCCAGAACTCGCGGTCGTATGCATAATCGGTAAGTTCCTCCTCATGATCCTTGGTCATGGAACCGTCAATATAGCTGGCATAGAGATCGCTGGAGACGATGGCAGTATAAATCTTGCGTACTGTTTCGATATCCTCTTCCCAAGAAGACTTCTTCACATCAGCCCAGTCGGCGAGCATCTTGTTCTCTTCCAACTGCACAGCAAATCTATTGTATGCGAATCTTGAAGAAGGCTCTGGAGCACCCTCACGCTGAGCACGAGCCACCTCTACCTCATAGCGCTTCTGTGCCTCCTGGGTAAGAGCTACAATGAGTTGCAACATATAGTTGTACAAGTCATACGACTTAGAAAGAGCAAACAACAGCTCCTTTTCAGCATTATCAATATTATGATTGCTGTTCTGATAGTATGCGTAGGTTAACTGCACAATCTTACGTCTTATCAAATCCCTATTAATCATTCTCTAATAATTTAAAAGATTTATTTATATAATTACCTAAAACAGTGCAAATTTACATATTTAATATATAATATGCAAGAAAAGGGGCAATAATTTCTATTTTTTTAAGGTTAGGAGATGAGTTTTAGATATTTAACGGGCATTTTGGAGAAAATATCGCCCAGAAATTTGCATATTCCAAATAAAAGTAGTAATTTTGCACCCGCTTTACGAGAAACTCTCGCGAGGCATGCTTCAAACAAAGCTAATCCGTGTGATGGCGAGTTAAGGCAAAATTATTTTTTTAACAACTTAATTTAGAGTAACACAAATGAAAGAGATTAATGTAACAGGTCAGAAGCGTACAGACCTTGGTAAGAAAGCTTCTAAGTCATTGCGTAAGGAAGGTTTCATCCCATGTAACCTTTATGGTGAGAAGAAGGATGCAAACGGTGCTCCTGAGGCTATGTCATTCGCAGTTCCATTCACAGAGTTGCGTAAGATCATCTACACTCCTCATGTATATGTAATCAACCTCATCATCGACGGTGAGAGCCACACAGCTATCATGAAGGAGATCCAGTTCCACCCAACAACAGACGCTCCTCTGCACGTTGACTTCTACGAGGTGAACGATCAGAAGCCTATCACTATCGGTATCCCAGTTAAGTTGGTAGGTCTTGCACAGGGTGTACGTGATGGTGGTCGTATGAACCTCTCTATCCGTAAGATCAACGTTACAGCTCCTTACCAGGTTATCCCTGAGCACCTCGATATCGACGTTACAGAGTTGAAGATCGGTAAGAGCATCAAGGTAGGTGACCTCTCATTCGAGGGTCTCGAGTTGGCTACAAGCAAGGCTGTTGTAGTTTGCTCTATCAAGATGACACGTAACGCTCAGCTCGCAGCTCAGGCTGCTGATGCAGAGGCTTAATCACTGAGTCATCAAGATTTTACGAACCTGAGTAAAGCATTATCAAACATTGGATAAATATTTGATTTGTGGGCTTGGTAACCCTGGCGATGAATACGCCGGCACCAGGCACAACACAGGATTTATGGTATTGGACGCTTTTGCTAAAGCGTCCAATATTCATTTTGAGGATAAGCGATATGGTTTCGTTGCCGAGACTACGCTCAAGGGAAGAAAGATTATCCTGCTGAAGCCTACCACCTTTATGAACCTGAGTGGTAATGCAGTGAGATATTGGCTGAATCAGGAAAAGATCGACCAGAGCCGCCTCCTGGTAATCAGCGATGAACTCGCCCTGCCGCTGGGCGCTTTCCGCCTGAAGGCAAACGGCAGCAACGGCGGTCACAACGGTCTGGGACATATCCAGCAGCTTATCGGCCAGAACTACGCCCGACTCCGTATAGGTATCGGCAACGATTATCCACGTGGCGGACAGATAGACTGGGTACTTGGCAAATATACCGAGGAAGATATGAAGCAGCTTCAGCCTGCCATCGACCTGGGTGTGGAGATCATCAAAAGCTTCGTATTGGCTGGTATCGATATCACCATGAACCAGTTTAACAAGCTAGGAAAGAAATAATCATGAAAGAATCTGCAAGAATAGACAAGTGGCTTTGGGCAGCCCGCATTTACAAGACTCGCAGCATTGCTGCCGATGCCTGCAAGAATGGCAGAGTAACTGTAGGCGGCGTAACTCGTAAACCCTCCTTCATCATTAAGCGTGGCGACGTGGTGAGCGTGAAGAAAGCCCCGATTACCTACTCTTTTGAGGTACTCGACTGCATAGAGCAGCGTGTAGGAGCCAAAATGCTCTTCGGAGTCTATAAGAACGTGACCGATCCTAAGCAATATGAACTGCTGGAGATGAGTCGCATCAGCGGATTCGTAGATAGAGCACGAGGCACTGGTCGCCCAACCAAGAAAGAACGCCGTGCCCTGGATGCCTTCGTTGATCCAGCCATGTTTGGATTCGATGAAGAAGACTGGGACGAAGATGAAGAATAAAATAAAACTCCCCCTACACTTCAAAGAGTATAGGGGGAGTTTTCTTGTGTAGTTATAATTATTTTCCTTTAAGCCGAAAGGCTTTTTTCTTTCTTTTGCTTCATTGTATCATAGATACCTATTCCTAATCCTACCAAACAAAGCAAGAAAAGGGTTCCTAATATAAGCCAAGTATTAAGTTCATGAGCATCCATATTTATTTTCCTTTCTTTTATCTCTGCAAAGATACAACTTTTTATGATACAATGCAAGAAAAAGGGGATAATAATTTCTAAAAACATACGATATGGGAACAACTATACTACATTTTGCAACATAATGGAAAATAAAGGTTAAAAAATTTGGAGCGAATAGAGAAAATCTATATCTTTGCAACAAGTTATTTATGGTATCAGAGTATAAGCTGATTACCATTTTACTCTATCGCGAGCATTAACATACTATTAATTTTATAATTTGAAAGAGTTATGAAGAAATTATTTGTTATGGCAGCTATGGCGCTGTCTTCAGTAGGTGCTTTCGCACAGCAGGCTGCAGGTACAACAACTCTCCAGCCTAAGGTAGGTTTGAACGTTGCTACAATCGGTGATAACGACTGGAAGGCTGGTTTCGCAGCTGGTGCTGAGTTGCAGTATCAGGCTACAAGCAACTTCGGTGTTGCTGTTGGTGCTCTCTATTCCGTGCAGGGCTTCAAGGCCAAGGATGTAAAAGTTGCAGGTATGACCTTCGAAGGCGGAAAGTGGAATCCAGGCTATATCAATGTACCTATCACATTGAACTATTATCCTGTAGCTGGTCTTGCTCTCAAGGCAGGTTTGCAGCCAGGCTTCCTGGTAAACAAGGATGATGCAGAAGACGTTAAGACCGTAGATCTCTCTATCCCTGTAGGTCTCTCTTACGAGTACCAGAACATTGTTTTCGATGCTCGTTACAACATCGGTGTAACTAAGATTGCAGATAACGTTGATCACTACAACAACGTAATCCAGATTACTGTAGGTTACAAGTTCACTCTCTAATCAGGGAAATGAAAATAGCGATTCCCCTCGCTATTTAACATAGAAAAGAATTATCCCCGCTCCTCATTGCGAAGAGCGGGGATTTCTTTTGTCATACCTATTTTATTTTCTCTAAGAAAATCCTTCTTTGCCAGAATATTTTTTATCTAAATATTCTTTATCTAAACATTCCTTTAGAATATTATGGCACCAGGACGACCGGCACGGAATGAACGACCATGGAAATCAGGACGACCGCCAGGACCACCAGGACCACCCTGACGTGCCTGCTTGCCTCCGAAGAGATTCAAGCGATATACCACATGGAGCATCGCATAACTATTGACTGCATTATACTCGGTATCTGTACGGGATGTAGCAGAGATAGCACGAGAGAAGGTGCTCTGCTGACGAAGAATGTCATAGAACTGGAGCATCACGGTCAGAGGCTTGCCCTTCAGGAAGCCCTGAGAGAGCTGCGCATTCCATACATACTCATCGGTGTTCATGCTGCTATCATTATATCCGCGGCGGCTGCTGATAGAGAGGCTTGAGTTCAAGCTGGTTCCCCAAGGAGCAGTAAGCGTCATGCTAGGACCATAAGAGAACTGCCAGGTATCAAGGTTGCTGTTTGGCTGCAACTTGTTCTTAGCATGGTTATAATTCAATGTTCCATCGAGCGAGAGCTCCAACCAGTTGTTGCGATAACTGAAAGAGAGGCGTTCTCTCCAAGTGGTGCTGCGGGTGGTATTCTTCTGGGAATCAGACTGCTTGTCGAGACTCAGATAGCTCACGTAGTTGTTGTAACCCAAGTTGGTGTCGGTATTCAAGTTCCATACACCGGCACTATCGATAGAGCAGTTGAACATAAAGGCTCCCATCACATTCCAGTTGCCATTGATATTCTCAGGTCGGGTGATTCTTCCACCAGTCTTCTCATCGTAGGTCACCTTATTGCTGATGCTATTGTTGGTGGTTGAGAAGTTGATGAAGGTCATGACACCCTTGTTGTGGTTCTGCACGAAGTTGTTGTAGAACAATCGGAAGTTCTGGGTGAACGATGGCTTCAAGCCAGGGTTACCCTTCGAGATGTTCAGCGGGTCGCTGTTGTCGGTGATATCAAGCAACTGCGAGATGCTTGGCTGCGAAGTGGTACCACGATAGTTGATTCGCAGGTTGCTCATCTTGGAGAAGCGATAACGGAAATCGAGGGTTGGACTCACATTCACCACATTGCGAACGGTATCTACATGCACGCCCTGATAATCCTGGATATACTTAGACTGCTGTGGCTGAACCATCACACCGAAGTTCAGGTTGTACTTCTGACGGATGAATCGCATCATCACCTGGATATCATGATTGTAGTTGCGATACTCAGAGAAACGGCTCTGATCATCATCCTTGTAATCTTCGAGATGACCGGCAAACGGATTCAAATAGCTGTCCCAACCACGGTACTCCTGATTACCACTCATCGCATACTTGCTGAAATCGTAGGTGCTGCGATCGCTCTTGGAGTAGCTGTAAGTAAACTTATAGCTGAACTGCAGGAAGGTTGCCTTCCAAAGTGGCTCACTATAGGTCAACTGTCCCGCATAACTGTAATTCTTCGAAGGAGTCAGGTTATAGCGGTTGGTCTGATACGTAGAATCCTTACCCTCTGCCGTCTGTACGAGATAGAGCTTGGCATTGTTGAGCGAGATGCTCTTGCTGTCCTTATCCGTATATTTGGCATCCACACGGAAGGTGATGTTACGTCCCTTGTTGCCCAACTTGCGGTTGATCTGCAACATACCGTTGATATTGTTATTATCAGAATAGGTGATGCCATTGGTCAACTGACTGTTCACCATAGCCTCAGCCTTGTCCAACTCTTCGATTCCTTCCTCAGAAAGAGGGTCTTTGGAGGTAATGGTATAAGGATCCTTGTTATAGGAAGCCGACTGGCTGCCACTCAATCCATCGCTGGTACTCCAGGAGATGGAAGGACGGAAGAGGATATTGGTCATGGAATCAGGCATCCACTCCAATCGGATGTTACCATTCCAACTGTTGCTGCGGGAGAAACTCTGGCTCAGGCTATTGCTGAAAGAGCTGCTGCTACCCATGAAGTTCTCGCTGGAACGGCTGCTCCATACATCGCCATCGCTGTGGTTCCAGCGGAGGGAAGTATTGAACTTAAACTTGTTCTTCAACTCATAGTTGTAGTTGGCAGCAATCATCTTACTGGCATTCAAACCATTCGCACCACCAAAGCCACGACCCGGTCCACCGCCACCGAATCCTCGGTCGCTGGTATTATTGGCATTGGCAAAAAGCATGAATCGGTTGTTATCATTGAAGTAACCACCCATACCACGCATATTGTAGCGGCTCTTGTTACCTACACCCAGGTCGATGTTGGAAATCAAACCCTTGTTCATACCCTTCTTCACACCGAAGTCGAGCACGGTCTGCTCCTCGCCATCATCAATACCGGTCACCTTGGAGAGATCACTCTTCTCATCGTATGCCTTGATTTTCTCGATGATGCTGGTAGGCAGGTTTTTCAGGGCAGTCTTGGTATCGCCCGTCATAAACTCCTTGCCATCCACGAGAATCTTCTTCACTTCCTTACCATTAATCTTGATGGTACCATCGTCGATTACCTCAGCACCCGGCAGGCGCTTCACCAGCTCCTCAACCACCGAACCTTCCGGTGTGCGGTAAGCAGCCGAGTTATATACGAAGGTATCCTCCTTCAGGTTCACCTTCTGAGCCATAGCGGTTACCACGGCACCCTTCAGCATGATGGCATCTGCACCGAGAACCACATTGCCCATCGCCAGATTCTTGTCATCAGAAATCTCGATACGCTTTACGGTAGTCTTGTAACCTACACTCGACATTTTGAGTAAATACTTGCCATTGGCAGGAGCCTTGATATGAAAGAGGCCCTGCTCATTGCTGAGAGCACCCGACACATAGGTACTGTCGGTCTTGAGTAACTGAATCGTTACCTGTTCTACGGGATCCTTGGTGTCACGGTCGGTAATCGCACCGGTAATCAAGCGATCCTGCGCAAAGGATGCCATGGTTACGAACACCAGAAGCATCATCAGAATAGATCTTTTCATTAATTATAGACGTTATTATTATTTCTTACTTATATATTTGACTTACTTACATGATTAGACCCGATAAAAGCGCAATTGTAAAAAACAGCTGCTCTTTTTGGGGCATTCTGCTTCTTTTGACGCATAAAATATATCAAGGTTTAAACTTTTATAGATAAAAAAGTGCTTTTTATTTTGTTTTGTCTCTGATTTAACGTACCTTTGCAAGTGAATTTACAATGAGTTGCCCACAAAAGGTGACTCAGAAAGTCAGTTTCTTTTAAAAGTATATATGTTATGAATCAGAGAGTAATCATATCAACCCATCTGGAGAACGAACTGGTAAGCGCTCTCTCAGAATGCGAGCACGACAAGCTGTTTGTGCTTACAGATACTACCACACAGGAAAAGTGCCTTCCGGTTTTGCAGAAATTCTACTGCATGAAGGAAGCCAAGGTGATAACGATTCCGGCTAGCGACAGTCATAAGGACATCGAAAGCCTGATGATGGTATGGAAGGGACTGCAGGAAGGTGGCGCTTCACGTCACTCTTGCATGATCAACCTCGGAGGCGGTATGGTAACCGACCTCGGCGGTTTTGCTGCCAGCACCTTCAAACGCGGCATCAACTTCATCAATATCCCTACTACCCTGCTGGCGATGGTAGATGCATCTGTGGGTGGAAAGACCGGCATCAACTTCGGAGGTTTGAAGAATGAGGTGGGTGTTTTCAACGATTCTAAGTTCGTAATTCTCGACACCGAGTTCCTGAAGACCCTGGATGCCGAGAACATCTGTTCGGGTTATGCCGAAATGCTGAAGCACGGCTTGATTTCTACCGAGGCGATGTGGGAAGAGCTGGTAAGCTTCGACCTTGCCACCCCTGACCTGAAGCAGTTGCAGCGTATGGTGGGCGACAGCGTGAAGGTAAAGGAGCGCATCGTGGAACAGGATCCTCATGAGAAGGGCATCCGCAAGGCTTTGAATCTGGGACATACCTTCGGTCATGCCTTCGAGAGCTGGGCGCTGAAGCGCAAGCCAATCCTTCATGGTTATGCCGTGGCATTCGGTCTCATCCCTGAGCTTTATCTCAGCGTGGCAAAGACAGGATTCCCAACAGAAAAGATGCGCCAGACCGTGACCTTCATCAAGGAGAACTACGGTACGCTGAATATCACCTGCGATGACTACGACGAGCTGATTGAGCTGATGCATCACGACAAGAAGAACCAGAATGGCATCATCAACTTCACCATGATGGGAGCCATCGGAGATATCCGCATCAACCAGACCGCCACTACAGAAGAAATCAAGGAAGCACTCGATTTCTTCAGAGAAGGATAGATCGCTTCGGCTTTCCGGTTTCGGTAAGCGGAAGATGATCTACATGAAGGAATTCCCTTGGAATCCAGTATTTATGATCAGATAAGAGGCGGCGGATAGTCGCCTCTACTTTTTTTATCCCTTTATCCTCTGACAAGAGAACGGCTATTTCTCCAAACTTTTCATCTTTCTTCTTGGCTAGCATGAAAGGCTTTTCCAGATGAGGTTTCAGAAATTCTTCTACTTCTTCTATCTGTATCTTGATACCGCCACTGCAGATCACATTATCTTTCCTGCCCTTGATGCGGAAGCGAGTTTTTTCCACCTTATTATATATATAAGGCTCTATCTCAACGATATCATTCGTTAACAAGGTTTCTGCACAAACCAGAGGAGCATCGATGACGAGACAACCTTCTTCGGTCTGACTGATTTTCACGCTATCAAAAGGCTGATACCATTCGCTAGCCTCAGCGCCATTGATTCTTCGCAAGGCGATATGAGATAAGGTTTCGGTCATGCCGTAGGTACTCCAGATAGCGATATTGCCAGGAAGAGCCTGGAGTTCCTTTTCCAAGGATGCATCGATGGCTCCACCTCCGATAATCAGATGACGGATATGAGTAAGTCGCTCCCGCTCCTCAGGAACCTGCAGGGTGTTATACACCTGCATCGGAACCATGGCGGCAAAAGTAATCTCCTCGTTGATATCCTTCAGCGGATGGCCACTAGGAGAAACAGAAATAAGATGGAGATGGCGCTCGATACTGCGCACCACCACCATCTTACCTGCGATATAATCAAGCGACATACAGAGCAAAGCGCTATCACCAGGCTTCAATCCCAGAAAATCACAAGTAATGCGGGCGGAGTTGAGCATTCGCTTCTTCTCCACCATCATCGGCTTGGGCTTTCCCGTGGAGCCACTGGTATGCACCAGCACCCGGTCGCTATCGTTATTCCATTCAGAAAAGAAATCTTCTAAAGTCATTACGAGAATTCTTTAAAAGTTATTACGAAAATCCTACCAAAGTCATTTTACAACAAAGAGTTTATCCCCCCGGATTTCCAATGGCATTGGGATGTTATCAGTAAAGAGCTGACCGGTGCCTAAGCCCTGAGGCATCTCTACATTCGGACCATATACCTTGGCTGCATAATGTGCGATGGCATTCAGTCCGATGTTACTCTCCAATGCCGAGGTAATCCAACTGCCAATACCACGCTGGCTGGCCAACTGGATCCACTCGTTGCAACCATAGATACCACCATGGAGCGAAGGCTTCAGGATGATATACTGTGGACGAATGGTATCGAGCAATGCCTCCTTCATACTTCTGACATTCACACCAATCAACTCCTCATCCAGGGCGATAGGAAGCGGAGTTTCTCTACAGAGCTGCGCCATCTTAGGCCACTGATGCTGCTTGATAGGCTGCTCAATGGAATGGATATCATACTTAGCCAAAGCCTCCAACTGGCTCATGGCATTCTCCGGCAGAAAACCACCATTGGCATCCACTCTCAGTTCTACCTGTTCCTGAGTATAGACATCACGAATGCGCTTGATGAGATCGAGTTCCTTGAAGAAATCAATGGCACCAATCTTCAGTTTCACACAATGGAAACCCGCCTGGAGCTTCTCCTCCAGTCGTGCCAGCATTTCCTCGTAAGTACCCATCCATACCAGTCCGTTGATGGTGATACCCTCTTCTCCTTTTCCGAAAGGAGAGTCGAAGAGATCTACCAGGTTCTCCATTTCTGCAGGAACAGAGACACTTAAGTTCTGCTTCTTTGCTGCATCGAAGAACGAGGCAAAGGCGGTTTCCAATCCGAAGGTGATGCTAGGGTAAGCACGAATCATATCGTATGGGATGCGTCCCATCTGCTCCACCATCTGACATACCTGTCGAAGGGTGACAGCATATTCCGGTTTGGCATCGCAACTGAGATCAGGGAGCGTAGCACACTCACCCACTCCCTCTACTCCCGGCAATTCATCCGATGTAAGGGTGAGATAATAACTGTGTCTCGTGGTATATACGCCACGAGACGTGCCTGCCGGCTGCTTGAAGTGGAGCGTGCGCTCCGAGATGTCTATCTTATACATGATTTATTCAAATTCTGAATATTGGGGAATTATCTGAAGTAAACTTACTTCTTCTGTTTCAATTCGTAGAGATCCTTGCGACGGTCACGAAGATTTCGAACGGCACCGTAGGTATGAAGCTCATTCAGGAGATTCAAGTCAACATCTGATACGAGAATCATCTCGGTATTCGGTGTTGCCTCCGAACGCTTGCCATCGTTAGGGAAGGCGAAGTCGCAAGGAGTGAATACGGCACTCTGGGCATACTGGATATCCATGTTGTGAACACGTGGCAGGTTACCCACACTACCTGCAATGGCTACATAGCATTCATTCTCAATGGCACGCGCCTGGGCACAGACTCTCACTCTAGAGTAGGCATTCTGCGTATCGGTCATAAATGGAACGAAGAGGATCTGCATACCATCCTCTGCCATCAGACGGGAAAGTTCAGGGAACTCCACATCATAGCAGATCACGATACCAATCTTACCACAATCAGTATCAAAGGTCTGGATATGGCTACCGCCGCTCAATCCCCAGCACTTCTGCTCATCAGGAGTTACGTGAATCTTCTCGTACATATCCACGCTACCATCTCTACGGCAAAGGAAACCGACATTGTAGAGGGAATCATCCTTGAGATAAGGCATACTACCCGTGATGATGTTGATGTTGTAACTGATGGCCAACTCGCGGAATCGGTCACGAATCTCATCGGTATATTGAGCCATCATGCGGATGCTCTGTGCCTCACCCAAATCGTTGAAGCGAGCCATCAACGGTGCATTGAAATACTCTGGGAAGAGGATGAAATCGCTCTTATAGTCGCTCACGGAATCCACGAAGAACTCTACCTGCTCAAAGAGGTCGTCCACCGAAGCGTATGGACGCATCTGCCACTGTACCAGTCCGATTCGCACGGTTGGCTTTCTATCTACATAGGAATCCGTAGGTGGCTGATAGTAGATATTATCCCACTGCAAGAGGGTTGCGCAGTGTTCGCTTTCCTCATCACTAGGAAGATAGTTGCGGATGACACGGCGAACGTGGAAGTCGTTGGAAAGCTGGAAGGTAAGAACCGGGTCGTAAATCTCACGGTTTCTTACGTGCTCGATGTACTCCTTAGGGCGCATTTTGTCGGCATACTTATGATAGTTTGGAATACGACCACCAAACATGATCGCCTTCAGGTTGAGCTTCTCGCAGAGTTCCTTGCGATACTCATACATACGGCGAGCCAATCGCAAGCCACGATAGTCTGGGTGGATAAACACCTCGATGCCGTAAAGGATGTTTCCATTAGGATCGTGGGTATTGAAGGTTTCATTACCTGTCACCTGAGCATAGGTATGGTCGCCTTTCACCATATTATAGTTGACAATGATAGAGAGCGCACAGCCCACAATCTTATCATCCACGATGATAACCACCTGGCCCTCAGGGAAGATAGTAATGAGTTTCTTAATCTGTTCTTTTGTCCAGAATACATCTGAGTCTGCGTAAATACGCTTAAACGACTTGGCAAGCTGATCGTAATCCTCCATGCGAAGGTTGCGCATGCCTACCTTTTCGATTTTTCGAGTTGGTTCCATAACAACTGTATTTTTATTATTATCTAAATCCGTGTGCAAAGATACAGCAAATTATAGATACGACAAAGAGTTTTCGCAAATAATTGATATTTACGAAAACTCTTTTCATGTATTTTGCTGTAAGAAAGCCTTTTGGCTTAGAATTTAACGCAAAAACTTGGCATCTTCCTGCGGTATTGCCTCGTCATGATCATCGAGATAGAGCAACTTTACCGGATGATATTTATCACTTGCCACCGAGTATTCATCCTGACGATAATGGGTCTGAATGCCACCGATGCCCAACATGGTATGAAAAGCCGAAAGACTACTCTGTACCTGTTTTGACCGATTTTCTCCCAATGCCTTCAATATATCCGGATATTGTTTACTGAATCCATCAGAAGTCCAGATGATGAAAGGCACATGCAGTTCGTAATCCGAAGCCTTCGGTGCTGCATGAAGGAAGAGGCTGCGCTCATCATCGAAAATATTCTCTCCATGATCGCTGGTATAGAGCATCGCTGATGTAGGCTGATCATATACCCCATCCGTCTTAGTCTGTACCCCCTCCCATTTCTGCAGACGTTCAATGATACCATGCAGGATATAATCGGTATATCGGATGGTATTATCATAGGCATTCAGGAGGTCACGCCGATTCTCCGACTTTGCCTCACTCCTGCTATCGGGCTTGAAATAAGCGAAACTACGGGGATAACGCTCCTGATAATTGAAGTGAGAACCATAGGTATGAAGTACTACGAAGAGCTTGCGATAACGATAATGGGCAGACGAGGAAGCATCAGCCTTGGGCAATATCTCATCCAGTTTCTGCAACAAATCCTCATCATAATGATTACCTTGCAAAGCATCCTCTTTCTTCAGAAAATAATGTTCATCAGCCTGTTCTCCCAGAAAATCGATAAACGAATGATTGGGCAACTGGTTGCTGATAAACACGGTATGGAATCCGACTTCCCTGAAGGCTGCCAGAATGCCTTTCTCATGAAAGAGCCGTGGGAAATCCTCTGCCGAAGCAGCCGACAGAAGCATCGGAACACTCTTGTGGGTGGTGTTGCTCTGCGTGGTTGCATCAGGGAAAGCCATAATACCCTGCGTTTTGGAAAGCAGAGGATTGGTATTTCGAGGATAACCATAGAGACTGAAGTTATGGGCACGTGCCGTCTCTCCCACTACCATCACATACACCTCAGGAGCTTCCACATCGTGCTCGCTCCGGGCATCAAACCGGAAGTTACGGCTTGCCTCCTTGTAATTCTCCGATGCCGCATTGCGCTCGAAAGCCAGATAGAGATTGTAGCAGACGTTGACAGGATAGAGCTGATTGCGCATCCGGTAATCATCCACCACCACATAGCATGTCAGCAGACAGAAGAGGCCGATAGCCCCCACCTCCATCAGCCATTTGCGAACGTGATGCTGAAAAGAGACTGATAACTGACGCTTCTTCCTGATATGGATGACAGCCAGAATGAGCAAGGGAAGATAAATCACAAAAACACCTACCACGGCAGTTACCAGATTGTCCAGCAGTTCCATCACCTCTCCTGGATTGGTAGTCACGAGATTCAGGAACATATCCACCGCTATCACTCCCGTTCCGAAGAGATAGAGCAACACCAGCTGGAAGGCTGCGAAAAAGACAAAGAGAAATGCCCACCATACCATCTTGCCCGGACATCTGGCTACAGAAAAGAACCACATATACAGAGCCAGAGGCAACAGCACATTGGCTGCGCCCGCCCAGAAAGACAATCTTTCGGTAAAGCACAGGGCGATGTTGGGCAGCAGCAATGCCACCACCGCATACCAGTAAAGGAAGGTACCCGAAGACACCTTATTATATATAGTATTACATATAGAATGATTCATAGACTACACCTTATTATATAATGAAAAAGTCTCATCAAAATGCCTCGTTGATATTGAAGAGGAAGCCAGACTGTCCCGACTTTCCAAATCCATAATCCAATCGTACATTCACATTCTTCTTGAACTCCCAGCGATAGCCTACTCCCGCATTCGGCAGAATCTGTCTGCTTCTCAACGCAGAGAACTTAGGGAAAACTGTACCTGCTCCAGCCCAGACCACAATACCATTTCGCTTCCAGACATGCTGGCGCAACTCCACGGTAGCCTCCAGTGAATGCTTGTCACGATAGCGGCCCTCGTAATAGCCGCGCATCGAACTGGTACCTCCCAGTTCCGCCATCATACCCCATGAAGGATTGCCGAAATTGAGATTGGCTCCGAAATCCTCGGCAAGAATCGTTCCCTTGCCCAGTCGCTGATAGGCATCAAAACGGAAATGAGTCGTACTAAAGGCATAATCATTACCCATAAATTCTGGCCGGAACATCTGCTTCAGATTCAGATAGATACCCCGATGCGGATTGGTAAGATTATCTCGGTTGTCATAAACCAAAGATACACCCACTCCTACATTCCAGGTATGCTTATCCATCCCCTGCAGCAATTCCGGGCGCTCTATCTGCTTGCCTATCACATAGTCGTAAGCTGCCATCGGTCCCACATAGAAGTTATCGGCTACCCTGAACAGAAAACTGGCTTCTGCCTGAGCCTGCCAACGCTTCATATCACTCTTGTTGTCATCGTTATCGCCCATCTCGTAACCGATTCCCCAGAAATCGGAAGGGAAGGAATAGAAATAGAGATGATAATCAATGCGGTAACGACCGGCAGGAGCTATATGATTGCCCCGAACACCCAACATATAGAAGCCCACCGAACTGACATCACCGAAAAGCGATACATTGGAAGGCGGCAAAATGCTATCGTTAGGATCGGTGCGGTAAAGTCCTGCAGCCACCATTCCCAGACCAAACTTGGTATCAGAAGCATAGTGAGGACCTCCAATTACGCTGAAGTCGAACCGCTTATGCTGCTTGTTCTTGTTGGCATCATTGAAGTAGTCTAGGAATCGCGTCATCCACGATTTCTTGACCTGCTGGGCTGTATCCACCTTCTCTGAAGAGAGAGTATCTGAAGAAATTGGCTCCGAGGCATAGCTGCTCAATGCCATCATCGCAAAAAGTATGGTTAGAATATGCTTCATAAAGTCAATATTTTCCTGTTGATTCTTTTTTCGTCATTTACTAATAAACCAGTGACGCATTATTAATATACCAGTGACACATTATCTATCCACAAGGTGTTGCCTGGTGTTCCGATATAGGCACCGCCATCCGAAGAAGAGAACTGGAGAATGAGATGAGTAGGCGTTTCATCGGCAGCAGCCCATCCCACTTCTCTTACGGGCACACTCTTACCCTTGCTGTTGCGGGCATAATCGGTAGAACGGAGTCCCATCGTTGCGGCATGGTAGCCAGCCATGTGACGGATATCACCATAGTGGATGGTATAGGTTGCATCTTCCACCCATCCATTCGTACTCTTGCCGTATCGTACCACCATCGTACCCACTCGCTTGGCTGTGATATTACCCTTGGCATCCTCGTGACGCTTCTGAAGATAGAGCACCACGATGGCATGGTCTCTTCCAGCCACAGTAGAGGCACCACTGAATCCATTCTGTTTGATACGGTTGGCGACATTAGGAAGGGAGGTCTTGTAATCGAAACGCAAAGCCTTAGGACGAGCCGTAAACGGAATACCCCAGTTGATAGCCTTTGGACCATCCTTGGTACTGGTGATCGGTTCACGAACATCTCCCAGGAAAAGGGAACCAGCTGCAAGTACCTTGATATTGATAAGTCCCAACACCTTTACCTTTTCTATATGAGTCTCCAATTTGGCGCAATAGCCACTGCCGTGCCTGTCGCGATAAACCGAATTATTGGTCTTGTAAATGCCGGAAACATGCGCAAGAACATTGGATGAGCCCCAAGGAGACCCACCCTTATTGGTATATGGAGTATTGCCATGGATAGTCATATTAGGTCCTACGGCATAAATGGTTTTCTGATTACCACCAATGATAGCCGACTCTTTGATATTTCTGATTACCCAGTGGTCCATGTTTCCATATTTCAGAGGAACCACTTTTTCCTGTCCCTGCATAGGAAGGCATGACAAAATAGCAAGCGCTAATGCAATGCCGAAAATTACTTGTTTTTTCATATCTATTACTTTTATCTTTCTAGTCTATTACTTTTATCTTTCTAGATGCTGCAAAGATAGAAAAACTTTTCGTACTTTCGGGTTTTCAAAGTACTAAAAAATGAAATATTAAGAAATAATAATATATTTAGGGGATTTTAATCGATGAAAAACAAAAAAAGCCCCGCAAGAGCAAAAGCTTGGGATAGTGAAAGCTTTTGCTCTTACAGGGTTGTCTATTAACGGTTAGAATACATGTTGTCATAGTACTTCTGGTAATCGCCAGAGGTAACGTTGTCCATCCATTCCTGGTTATCGAGATACCATTTTACGGTCTCCTCGATACCCTCCTCAAACTGGAGTGATGGCTCCCAACCGAGTTCCT
>ERZ791632.187-NODE-187-length-21480-cov-34.1184_pt1 | contig 21480 bp, 17 predicted proteins | sample MGYA00510263_ERZ791632 | MGnify/ENA primary metagenome ERZ791632 (study PRJEB30046, sample SAMN00715181) | human gut metagenome | study: EMG produced TPA metagenomics assembly of the A metagenome-wide association study of gut microbiota in type 2... | reverse complement strand
TCGACTTCACCTCGTAAGTCAGGTTGTTCGGCTTATACTGAATCATCTTCACTACCGAAGTATCATCCTGCTTCACGCTCTGCGCCAGCTGTTCCTTAAACTTGGCATCAGCCACAGCCACGTGTCGGAGGTTCACCTTGCCCACGCCATCGATTTCCTCGTTGGCATTGTTCACATACTTCACCTCGTCTACGAACCATGCATTGCCGTAGGCATACGGATTCTGAACCGGAACGGTCTGTCCACCCTGCAGCGGCATGATGAAGTATTTGGTATTCAGCATGTTCAGTACCGGATAGATACTGTCGCCGTTCACCTTGGTCATATCACCGCCCGCAGCAGCTACCGCCTGCATCGTCTTCTGCATCTCCGGAGCGATATGTGCATCAATCATCTCCTGGTAGCGACGGAGCTTGGCTGGATGATAACCGCCGATGCTCTTGTGGTAGTAAGAGGTCTCGTTCTCATTGAATGTATTCGATGCCAGATTCAGCACACGGTAGTCGAGTGCCTTGTCTCGGCAGATAATCTTGTCAGTTTCTGTCATCTGCTGCGGTGTATCGCGCTGCGCCTTGTCTACGAACATATCATCGTAGAGATAGCGCTTGTTCACCATCCACATATCTACCAGACAGAGCACGGCGATGCCGGCAATCATATATTCCTTGCCCAGCTTCTTCATCTTGAGGAGCATCAGCAGTGCCGAACCGATGAGGATAATCCAGAACGAACGCCAGCAGTCGGATGTGAAGATGCCCTTGCGGATATCCGTCAGATTGCTCATGATTGGAGAGATATACTCCTGAGGCAACTGCTGCAGCGCCTGTGTCTCCTGTACCGATACGTAATCAGGGAAGAATACGCCCGGCATGATGGCAAAGAGCAGACAGAAGCCTGCTGTCAGACCGAAACTGGCATATACATATTTTATTTTCTCTGTCAGAATCTCCGGCTCATCCACAATCTTCTTCAGCGCCATCATCGCCAGGAGCGGGATGGTGAATTCTGCGATAACCAGGATAGATGCCACCGTTCGGAACTTGGCATACATCGGCACATAATCGAGGAAGAAATTGGTAAACGGCATGAAGTTTCTACCCCAGGCGAGCAGGATACTCAGGATGGTGGCAGCAAGCAGCGCCCACTTCATCGGACCCTTCACGATAAACAGACCGAGGATAAAGAGCATGCAGACGAAGGCGCCTACATATACCGGTCCGCTCGTTCCCGGCTGGTTGCCCCAGTACTGTCCCAGCTGCTGGTAAATCTGCACAAAGTTAGGATCAGCCTTCTCCATCGCCTTCTGGTTCTGCGCCAGCGGAACAGAAGCACCGCCCTTGGCATCCGGGATCATCAGTGTCCAGGTTTCGTCGATACCGTAGCTCCACTGTGTGATATAGTCTCTATCCAGACCGCTGCTAGTCTGATTAGCCACATTTTTCTTTACAAGTTCACTCTTTCCACGCATGGTTTCCTGACCATACTGCCAGGTATGATAAAGGTTCGAGAGGTTGAGCGAGATACCGATGAGAGCACCCACCACGCATACCGCCGTAGCCTTTCCAAAGCGTGCGAGTTCACCTTTTCTGATGGCATCCACCAGGAAGGCTATCACCATGAAGAGGATGATAAAGAGGTAGTAATAAGTCATCTGCACGTGGTTTGCCTGCACCTCGAAAGCCGAGAAGATGGCAGTAAGGAGCAGTCCCTTGAGATACTTGCCCCGATAGGCAAGCACCACGCCCGCAATCATCGGCGGCAGATAAGCCAGCGCCCATACCTTCCAGATATGTCCGGCAGCGATGATGATAAAAAAGTAGGACGAGAATGCCCAGATGATACTTCCCAGCGCCGCAAGCGACTGTCTGAAGTCGAAGGCACGCAGCATGATATAGAAGCCCAGGAGGTATACAAAGACATACCATACATAGTCTGGCAACCACAGATGATATGCCTTCACAATCTGGCTGAGCACCTGATTACTGTCATACGAAGGCGACATCTGATAGGTAGGCATACCGCCAAACACCGAGTTCGTCCATCGTGTAGTCTCTCCAGTCTGCTGCTGGAAGAGTTCCTTTTCATGTCCCAGTCCCTTTCCAGCCGCCGCATCATGTCGGAAGAGGATTCGTCCGTCCATATCGGCTGGCATAAAGTAGACGAAGGAGATGATTGCAAATGCAATAACTACCAGAATATCCAGTAGATACTTCTTCAAAAATTTCATATTTCTATATAAACGTTTATAATTTGAAGGCAAAGATAGCACAAATTGGAGACAAAAACAAAAAATATAGCAAAAATTTATATTTTTTTTGTTGAGAAAGTTGTGTTAGGTCAGAAATAGGGGTTTCCCCTCTATCATTTAGGGAAACACTCGCTGCCGTTTCGTTTTTTATTCGTACCTTTGCACCGCAAAACAAGTTTCTTCAAACAGAATATATTAATGTATAAAAGAATAAGAATTATGAAAAGACTAGCATTCATCATGATGGCATTGCTCCTGGCTCTGATGCCGGCAGCAGCACAGAATTATCGTGACAGCAGATATTATAACAAGCAGACGGGTCATCTCGACTACCGTTTCAACAACAACTATGGCAGTCCGTATTACGGATTCCGCATCGGTCCAGCCTTCACCTTTGTCAATTCCGACGATTCCCGTCTGGATGGTGGCGACTGGCAGACCGGTCTGAATGTGGGCGTAGTAGCCGGCATCCCATTGACCGACAGTGCCCCTCTCTATCTCGAAACCGGACTTTCATATATAGAGAAAGGTGGCAAGAAGGATCTTCCTGAAGGCAAGAAGATGACCTACGATCTCAACTATCTTGAGATTCCAGCCGTACTGAAGTACAAGTACGAGGTAGACGACCACTTCTCCATCCAGCCTCAGGTAGGTGGTTATTTTGCAATAGGTGTAGGAGGCAAGATCAAGAACTTTGCCGCGCGTGAAGCAGAGAGCTCGTTTAAGGATGCAAACTTCCGCCGCTTCGATGGTGGTATCCGCATCGGCTGCGGCATCGGCTACGACATGTTCTATGCCGATCTCACCTACGACATCGGTCTTGCCAACATCTGCCACGACAGTTTCGACAAATCCCACAATGGAGCCCTCCAGCTCAATTTCGGTGTTAACTTTTAAAAGTAAAAAAGGGCTTTTAAAGGTAAAAAAGTAAAAAGGTAAAAAAGTAAAAAGGTAAAAAAGTAAAAAAGTCCTACCCCCCGTTCGTCCCCGTTCCCAGCGATTCCATCGCTGGTCCCCATAAAGTTAAAAGCCCCTGATGCCAAAACACCAGGGGCTATATAAATTTACGAGGGAATGGGGTTATAAAGGGTTAAGGTTCTTTTTACTTTTTTACCTTTTTACCCTTTTACCTTTAAAAGCCTCTTTTTACTTTTTTACCTTTTTACCCTTTTACCTTTAAGTGTATGAACTTTCGTCCTCGTTCGGTCCATACGAGATAAGTATGTGTGTAGGCTCTGCCCATCTTCTCCTGTCTGCCATCGCTTTTCGGGTCGAGGAAAGCACTGTAGCGGGTACGGCTCTTTGCCAAGCCCATGTGGGCGTAATCGGCATAGAGGAGATACTGACCACTTTGGTAATACTGGATATGCAGAGCACAGAGCGAGCGGTTCAGCTCCTGCGCTGTGATACCGAGTTCCTTCGCAATCTGCGTGGTGGTGAAGCAGGAAACAGAATCGAGCACGTTATCGCTGTAGAGCGCCTTCGGCAGAAGATTACCCACCTGATTCTCCAACTGGATGATGTTATCACCATTCTTAGCGATGCGAACCACCTGTTCGTCTACCACATCATTCAGACGTCGGATTTCCGTATCCTGTTCGCCGATAAGCTTCTTCTGCTGTTCAATCTGCAGACGCTGTTTCTTCAACAGATTCTCCTTCTCCTTGAGTGTAGCACGGAGGATTTCTTCCGCATGTCGGATTGTCTCCTCATCACTCTCGCCCTGCTGTACCGGGATATAACCACCCGTCTTGCGAATCTGTGGCAGCACATCAGCCGTAACCCAGTTCTTGAACTTCACAGCAGTAGAAAGCTTAGAGCCGAGCACCAAAGCATAGAATCCGCTCTCGTTGACGAAGATCATCTGTTGGGAGCGTATTGTTCGGCTTCCATCTTTACGCAAACGCCCCGAAAGTTTGACGTTGTGTTTCGCAACGTCAAATGTATTAACTAACTGACGCACAGCACATCTTGCAATCTTATACCCCAGCACATCACAGACATCCTTTGCGCAGAACAAAGGCTCTCCATTTTCATCGGTCAAGGTACGAATCTTACCGAATTCAGGATTTTCAAACACGACAGCAATTGCTACCTTCTTATCCATTTCTACTTTATTTGTATTAACTGACTTTACCATAATAATTTGTTTTTAAAATAATCACTAATAAATAATCACTACATCACCGTAATCCAAACGCTCTCCTCCCGTTCCCTCGCTGCGGTAATGGCATTGATAAGCCGATGCAGCCAGATGCGGGAATTGAAGACGGCACCCTGTAATTTATTTTCACCTACCAGAATGCAGCCCTGCGTATCATCAGGATAATTACCGGCATGAATGCGGATGCCCTCAAAATCAGGAACACCCTGCACCAGCGGAAGCCACTTCTTAAACCTTGGTGATTTCGAGATAACAACAGGATACGAGCCTTCCGGTATCGCCGTATGACCCGGTATCTTGCGGGCTTTCTTGCCCGATACCCTACTGTACCGACCATCCTCCTCTTCCGGCTTCAGTTCGATGCCCAGGAGGTTTCTCCACGTAGGCTCCAAGGTATCACAGAAGTAATGCTCCTTGTCCAACTTCGCCATATCGAAGCTGTGCTCAAAGATACGCTTGTCGCCAATTTTTACCCCCGAACGCCAGGTACGCTTCACATCCTTATCACTCAGGATATAAAGATGACCTATCGTATAAGTCTTCTTTTTTGCTATTCTTCTTACTACTATTTCCATAATTCAAACTCCATTAAGATTCTAATATTTTTACCTCTTTACCATCCTTGCGGTTACGTAGCTTTTCAAAACTGAATAACTGAATACTGATTACGTCACCCGTTACACCCTTAGGCGGAATCTTCCGGATATAGTTTCGGTTCACCCAATTACGCAACATAGAAGGAGTGCCCTTCTTGTCCATGCCCAACTGCGAGCGGAGATATTCTGCCTGCTGGAAATTAAAGACATCAGGCAACTGCTGCAACAGATTTGCCGGTCCACGCTTGCTCGATTTCTCGTTCGAAAAGTTCGCCCTCTTGATGGCGTCACCGAAGAAACGCATCTTGCAGTAGAGGTCGTAACGCTCGCTCCAGCGGATGAACTCGTCAATCTCCGGTTCCCATTTGCAACCGTTCGCCACATACAGCACACACGCCTTCAGGTAGGCGATGACGTTGGCACGGAAGGAAAGATTCTCGTAAACCCGGTCCTGCGACAATCGGGAAAACTCAGCATTCTCATCCTTCAGTTTGAGGGCAAGCTGGAATGCCTCAGGACAGTCAATCAGTCCCCTGGCGTTGTTCAGATTCTCGATATAAGGTTTCAGTGCCTCACGGTAAGCATCATCGTAATTGCCAAAGACAGGCATTTCATCACCGATTTCACGCTCCGGAATGGTACAGAAATTGATGCGGCTTATCGGACCATCTGTCAAAACTTTTGAGAAGTAACGCTGTCCTTTCTGGATAGTGGTAGATGCGTTCCAGTTGAATCGGATGGTTACACGCTCCGTAACGCTCGATATGCCCACGCGAGTCTGGCCGTACTGGTTGTCGCTATCTGAGGCAAGACACATGATACGGAAATGCTGGTTTCCGGTACCCTTCAGAGCATCAAACTGGTCCAGCTCATTGAGCGAAGTGTAAAGAAATCGTCCCTGTGCTTCAGCGGTACGCATCACGAATGCCGGATTGGTCATATCAGCATCAATCTCCTGGATAACGAGGTTGTCCGGTCGCTTGCGTTTGTCCTTATTGGCACCCTTGCGTATCATCTCCTCCTTCCATTCCTTCTCACGTTTCAGATTCTCAGCATCCCGTTTTCGGATATCCTCCATAATATAGTTAATCGGCTTATTAACAGATGATTTACCTGCACCCGTACCGGCAAGCAAACACGTAGACAATGTAGCCTCATGTACTACATTATCAATGTATCGGAAGCTCGTCTGCCAGAGATGCGTAGCCAACGGAGGGAAGATAGCGTGCGCCACTGCCGGCTTATAAATCTCCGGTGTCCGAGATATCAGCAGTTCCACCAGTTTCGGCAGTTTCTCCGGCATCTCCGGCGGTTCCGGATAATCCTCCTCGGTACTTTGAACTTGGAGATATGAACTTTGAACTGCATGATTTGCGTTAGGGCTATTAACTGTTAACTGTAAACTATTAACTTGTTGGCTGGCCTGTTTTTCCGCCAGCGCATTCACCCTTATCACATCCCTCGACATCGGCTTACAGCTGTCAGCATATTTCGCATAGAAATCATGTATCAGCTGATGGCAATCCGACTCCTGATAGTAGCTCGGCATTTTCGTCCTCACAACCTTCATCAGTTCCTCTTCGCTCATCACCCTCGATGCGCCTGCGCTCATGATAGCGAGCAGCGAAGAGTGCCGAGACCCAACGGTATCAATCGCCATCCCCTCAAGCCCAGCCGACTGCACGAACAGATCAAAGGCTATCAGATTCTTCTCACTGGCCTCTCCCAATTCACCAGTGCCATGATTGCCTCCAGGATTCCCGAAATGAGAATCATCAGCATGATTGCTATTACCAGATTGGGCAGGCTGAACAGCAGTGCCAGCAGGAGCAGCATAATCGCCACGATTGCCCGAAAGTCTATTGTTTTGAACATTGTCATTACTATTGCTATTAACTGTAAACTGTAAACTATTAACTTTTGCATCCCCTCTTCCGTCCACGGTCAGTCCACGGTCGAGAAACGCCTGCCTGCGCTTCATAATCTCTTCATTACTCAGCACTGCGCACCACATTTTAGACCGGTAGATTTCCGAGTCCTTATCCGTCAGGAAAATCATTCTTTCGGGTGTGATGCAGCTCTCATCATAAGGCACGCCCAGTGCCTCACAATACGCCTTCTGCGTCTCCTCGATGGTCATCCCCACCGGCATTCTAATCCCGATATGCAGCTTCTTCCTGGCGCTATAACAGAGATGCAGCAACGAGCCGTTCCATATCCCCGAAGAGCAGTTCAGCTCGCGCGCCTTCTCAATCGCCTTCTCCACATACTCCTTATCATCCACATCGATAATCGTCTGGAAGAGAAAGCTTTCCGGCATCGCATTCTCCTGTCTGCGCACATTATTCCTGAACATGCCGTAGTGCGGACAGAAGAAAGGCAGCTCGCTCTTGAGCCTTTCCTGCGTCTTCTTCACCGCCTGCGCATCGTTCAAATCCACTCCGTCAATCGGCAATTCACCCCGAATCTGCTGTATCATCTTTTTAACGGCAGCCGATTCAATCACCTTATCATAAGTATCGATATTGTAAGAAAAAACTTTCCCCTTATTTCCCTTGCGATAAGGATTAATTGCCACTACATGTACTATCTCCATTTTACCTCCATATTTTTATTAATCGAACACTTCGCTGTTAATCATGATATACCCTGAGCCATAGCTTACATTGATAGGCAGAATCAGCGAGTTATCAGAAATCTCCTGAACCCCGTTCGCCTCGAAGAGCGAAGCATTCTCAGCATCATCCAGTCTGCTCTTGACGAAGTCTATTACCCATTTTGCCGCAATCTTCTCGGCAGCAACATGCCTGTCTACGAGGTCCTTCACCAGCTGTTCATCGCAGAAGTTGATATCCGCATTCACGTTCTCAGCCTCCGCTTCTTCCTTCCCCATTTCCTGGTTTTCGAAGAAGAGGTTATACTTGATTTTCATATTCTTCACCATAACGATGTTCAGATTTTTCAGTTCCCCCTCCGAGTCAGCAATCGTCTCATAGAGTTTCTGTACCGACTTCTTGAAGATGTTCTTCACATCCATCAGACAGTAATAGATTTTGCCTCCAATCACCACCACCCTCAGTTTTCCGTACTGCGGATGAGCAAAATAAAAAGGTTTCATTGCTTTCATTTTCAATATCCCTTTTAAAACAGTTGGGCGCTCCCACAACGGTTGATGTGCCTATACACAAAAGCCCCCGAAACCCAGACCATATCGGTTCTGAATTCCGGGGGCAAAGGTACAACAAGATGCTGAAACCTACCTGGTACGTACCTGGTACGCGTACCAGGTACGAATTAATTTGCGAAACGTTATTTACGTTATATAACAGACTAGCTAACAGATATTTATCGATTTTGCAGTTTCTCCGATAAATCCAGACATCTGTTGCTGGTCCATCCCTTTATTATAGGCAGAGCGAAGATTCTCCTTGTCAATATTCCAAAAGGTACCGAACACTACCCATACATTCTGTATGCCGAGTTTGGTAGAAATCTGGAATGCGAGAACTGCAGTTTTAGTTACAGAGAGTCCCTTAGGCTGGAAATGCTCATCAAGAAAGCCATGTATCGCCAAACTGGAGAGCACCATTAACCCCTGAGGATTAGCAAGAGATTCTGGCAGCGGACGGAATTTCTCTTCTGCCTTTGCCTTTTCTTCCTTCTTCTTAGGTCCATCACCATAATTTTCAATATACGTTGCATTATCGTGCAATTCGATTGTTCTATTATCACTCATGATTACTATGCTTTTAGATTCCATATAATTTACAATAAACTCACTGTCCAGACTTAAATAGACATCTGTTATAAAAAAATATAGTGCCTTTATCCTCGACAGACTACGCTTGATTCGCGTACTTAAGTTTTTCTTCATATTGCATTATTATTGTAGTTGTTTTAAGTTTCTTGCCTCATTATAGCAGAGTATGAGAGTTGCGCTAACAATTTATGAGGGCGTAAGCAGGCTGGAGTGCTGGTGATCGCCTCTTATCGTGAGGTGTGGGACCAATTCTACGTCATTTTTCCTTTTGTTGAATATTTAAGTTAATAAAATGACCGAAAGATGCGTTTTTCAGTATCTAAGGCCGGTTAATTCTATTCTCCTCCCATTTTTCGAGATGCAAATATATAAAAAATATTAATACATACGCAAGCTAAGTTTAATATTAACACGATTTTAACACAATTAGTAACAGAAAGCAAGTTCTAAACACAAGTATAGTATAAGATAAACACAAAATCATCACCAGAAGTCGATATCGAATAGGAAGAAAACACTTATCATAGGTATTTATATCTCCTATTTCGTGTCTGCAACATTTCTGTTGTGCAAGAAACATGTGCATATAACGTATAGATATAGAACCATATAGAGGAATATCAAATTGGCTGTTCAATCAGATTGAACACTTAATATTTATCAGGCAACAAAAAACAAATCTCAATGAAGGTGATTACAATATTTGGATTCTTTTCGTCTTTATGATAATCTTATTTGTTTGTAGCAGTATACTAACATCACGACACAGATGATTGGGAACAGACTATTTATGAAGTTAGATTAAAACATAAAAAACAAACCTAAAAGAATCAATTATGAAGAAATTGAAAAATCCTGGCGCTATCTCAGGAATTACCTCTAAGGTAATGTTGGTTTCTACTATCTTGTTGACTCCAACAACTATGATGGCAGGTAAAATTCAAGGAGGAATTCAAACACCTCTTTCTGTAGTGCAGCAGTCAAACTCCATCAATGGTACTATTGTTGATGAGACTGGTGAGCCGATGATCGGTGTAACCATCAAAAAGAAAGGCAGTGGTGTCGGTGCCATTACTGACATGGATGGCAAGTTTTCTGTAAACGTACCTGCTGGTACTGTCTTGGAAATCAGTTACACTGGTTATAAAACTCTTACTGTTTCTGCCAAGCAAAATATGGGAATCAAGATGGAGCCTGATGCTATAGGTCTTGAGGAGTTGGTTGTTGTAGGTTACGGTACACAGAAAAAACGTGACTTGACAGGCTCAGTAGTATCCGTTAAGAATGAAGATGTAGTAGTTGCTCCTACCTCCAACGTAATGGAGGCTTTGCAAGGTAAAATCGCAGGTCTTGATATTACAAAATCCAGTGGTCAGGTTGGTGGCGGAGTAAATATTCTGCTTCGCGGTTCTCGTTCTATCTATGGCGATAACAGTCCTTTGTTTATTATCGACGGACTGCCTGGAAGCTATGATGACATAAGCCCTAACGATATAGAGAGCATCGATGTATTGAAGGATGCTTCATCTACCGCTATCTATGGTTCAGCAGGTGCCAATGGTGTCATCATTATAACAACCAAGCGTGGAGCGAAAAATTCCAAGACAAAGGTTAATTTTGACGCTTTCTATGGTTGGAGTGGTTCTCCAGAGTACAAGAGTGGCATGACTGGTGATGAATGGGTTAATTATTATACAGAGGCGTATAAATACAAAAATGGCGTAGCTCCAGCGAGCGTTTCAGACCTCTTCGGTGGTAACCAGGATTATGTAGATGCTTATAATGCAGGAAAATGGATAGACTGGGTAGATCAGGCTATGAATAATAGAGCTACGACTCAAAAATATTCACTTTCCATCCAGGGTGGAACTGACAAGACAAATGTATACGCTTCATTGGTGTATAACCGTGACCAAGGATTACTGTCTAATGAGAAACTCAACAAATATTCTGTACGTTTGAATATCGATCAAAAGGTATTCGACTGGTTTAAAGCAGGTGTGTCGACCAATCTCAACTATAGCATCCGTAATCGCGGCGACAACAAGACATTCACAGGAGCATTGAGGGCTTTTCCTCTTGGTGATGTTTTTGATGAATTTGGCGAGTATAACTCTGAATATATCAATAACCAATACTCTCCTATGGGCGATTATATCAAGAATCAGTATGACAATAATAATCGATATACCTATATCAATGCAATTGGTTATGCAGAGATTACTCCTTTCAAGGGTTTGTCTTACCGTACTCAACTTAATGGTTCGTTAGGTCATGGCCGCCAAGGTACATATTGGGGCAATTTGTGTCATGCCAACAGACCTACATATGCAGGTTCACCTCACGCACAGATACAGAACTCAGACAGTTATAGTTATACATGGGAGAATATTCTTTCATACAACTTCAGCATTGCTAATGACCATAACTTTGGTGTTACAGGCGTTACTTCTTGGCAGAAGAATTCTAATGAATATACAAATGCAGACGGTAGTGGCCAGGATTTGGACATATGGAAGTATTGGCGTTTGTTGGCAGCCAATAGCCAACGTATAGAGTCAGGACTGACAACCACCCAAAAAATGTCATACGCCTTGCGATTTAATTATTCCTATAAAGGTAAGTACCTCTTCACTTTCTCAAATCGCTGGGATGGTGTGTCATTCTTCTCTCCAGGTAAGAAATGGGATTCATTCCCTGCAGGAGCATTAGCTTGGCGCGTGTCAGACGAAAGCTTCATGAAAAGCTCAGAAAAGTGGCTTGACAACTTGAAACTCAGAGTGGGTGCAGGTATTACAGGTAATTCTGGTGGCGTAGGTGCTTATTCAACACAAACAAATGCCTATAAATACACTTCTGCCGGCATCACTATAAATGGCAACATAGTGCCGTTCACTCAATATACCGGTACCTATGGTAGTCCTTCTTTGGGATGGGAAAAATCTTATAATTGGAACTTCGGTATAGATATGGCTGTACTCAAAGGACGTCTTGATGGCAGTTTGGATTTCTTCACCACTAAAACACGTGGTTTGCTCTTCAAGCGTACTATGCCTGTAACAAGTGGCAGCACTGGTTGGGGCTCTCCTTTGGCTAGCTGGGAAAATATTGCCAAGACTAGCAACAAGGGTGTGGAATTTACCATCAACAGCCGTAATATCGTTACCAAAGACTTCAAATGGAATACCACATTGACAGGAACTTGGAGCAAGGAAAAGATCGAGAGTTTACCTAATGGTGACTTGATTTCAGAGAATCTTTTCGTGGGTAAGCCTATTCATGCTATATACGATTACAAGTATGCTGGTATCTGGGGTACTGATGCTTCACAGGAAGAACTTGATAAGTATGGCGTGAAACCTGGATGGGTAAAGGTTGAGACGATTGAGAAATTTGACGAAAATGGCAATGGTGACGGAGGTGCGCATAAGTACAGCCAGGATGACCGTCAGGTATTGGGACACGAGAATCCTAACTGGATTATTGGTCTTAACAATACTTTCGTATATAAGGACTTCGACTTGACTATCTATGCAATGGGACGTTTCGGTCAGACGATCTATAGCAAAATGCTCGGTTCATATACAGCAAAGTCTGGAATTGGTACAAATCAAATTTCAGGTATAGACTATTGGACAGAAGAAAACCAAGGTGCTTATTATCCACGCCCTGGTAGTGGTGATGACCAAACAATTGGCAATACAGCCATCAATGTATATGATGGTTCTTTCATCAAGATAAAGAACATCACATTGGGTTATACACTTCCAAAGAGCATCTCTAAGCATGCGCTTATGGAGAAGTGCCGTTTCTATTTTACTGCCTACAATCCTTGGATTTTTGCTATGGACAGTAAGTTGAAAGGTACAGATCCAGAAATGGGTGGCTCGGATACTTTCCCAACTTACAAGCAGTTTGTTTTTGGTATAAATATCACATTCTAAACAATTAAGAAAAATGAAAAAGATGAATTTTAAGAATATATTGTTCTCTGCAGCTCTCGCTGCTGGTGCGATGTCTTTAGCTTCGTGCTCTTTGGAAGAAGAAAACCCTGGTGGTTTTACCATGGAGAACATGGCAGCGAACTCGGTTGAGTCTTACCAGACTTTGCTTAATCAGTGCTATTTTGGTATGGAACGTTTCTTGTATGGTACGGATGGTTTCATGGAATTGACAGAAGGTGATACAGACCTCTGGACTTACCAGGGAAATCAGAATACTTCCTATACTCAGTATTTTTGGTTCTTCGCAGGTGCAGCACCTAACACCACCTATACAAATGGTATCTGGAACTCTCTCTATGATGGTATTGGCAGTTGCAATATGGCTATCAGTTTGGCAAATAAAGCCCCTTTTAAAACTGAGGCTGAGAAAAATGCCAAAGTTGCAGAAGCAAGATTCTTGCGTGCTATCTATTATTTCAATGCTGTAGAGCAGTTTGGTGGGGTTACCATGATTACGGAACCGGCTAGCTCAATGAATTTTGCTCCTACACGCACAGAACCTCTAACGATTTATAAGGACATCATCATTCCTGACTTGGAATTTGCGGTGGAATGGCTGGATAAAGGCAATGACGCAACTACTACACAGCCTACCAAAAAAGCAGCACTTGGAATGTTGGCAAAAGTTTGTCTGCAGACCAAAGAGTATGCTACGGATGCGTATATACCTGAGGCGCTTGATGCAGCAAAAAAGCTGATAACTGACTGTGAGTCGGGTGGCTCTACATATGGTGCTTACATGTATCCTACGTATGAGGAGGTTTTTGCTGAGAAAAATAATAAAGAAAATAAGGAGGCTCTATGGAAGCATCGCTGGTATGCTGGCAGCGATGGACATGGTTCTAGTAATGGTAACTTCAAATTGAATCGTAACAATGAGAAGTTCCTCTGTAATATCAATAAGTTTGGTGCTCGTGAAGACAATCAGACTAGCCGTCTAACATGGGAAGGCAGCCAGGCAGGTATCTTCATGCCAACTCAGTATTTGCTCAATCTATATGTACAGCAGGATGGAACACTAGACCCACGTTTTCATAAGTCTTTCACTACTCAGTGGAACGCAAACAGGAATTATGAGTGGGACGAAAGTTCAAAGAACAACTTTGGTAAGGAAGATGCCATTGTTGGCAAGAAGCTGAATACAGGCGACTTGGCCATCAAAATCGTGATGCCTCAGGATGCAGATTATGCAGCGGAAGTAAGTAAGAAAGCTACAGCCAACTACTTAGTAGTAGATTATAAGGATGTATATGATGATGCAAATAAGAATGTGATAAACGAGCGTGGCGCAGGTGAAAACATGTTCCGCTACTTCTATCCATCTCTTAACAAGCATAATAGCAGCAACTATTATGTTGCTAATGCCAACAAAAAACGTAATGGAAACTTGAATGCTACATTCATCATACGCATGGCTGAGATTTACCTCATTGCAGCAGAGGCTGATATCTACCTAAATGGCGGATCTAAAGCTATGGGCTATATTAATAAGGTTCGCCAACGTGCAGGAGCTACCCCTCTCACTGGTTCCGCTTCTGTTCGTACAGTGTTGGATGAACGTGGTCGTGAGTTATGTGGTGAATACTGCCGCTTCTATGATTTGAAGCGCACAGGTATGTTCAAGGACAATTCATATCTACAGGCTACACATCCTGACTTAGCTAGGTATTTCAAACCAGAGTATGCTCTTCGTCCAATTTCAACAACCTTTACAAATGGTATTATTAATGGCGCAGAATACCAGAATCCTGGTTATTAATTTTTTTAGATTTAACTAATATATACTCGAGTAGGAGGTGAATGCTGATAATAGGTGTTTATCTCCTACAATCTTATGATTCCCAACACAGCCAGAGCAATCTTCTGTTTTACAATAAATTTAGTCATATATCTTCTCCATTTAAGATAGACTAAATTTACTTCCTCAATCTTGAAAGAAGAGGTGGTATACGATTTTTTTAATGATTCTCAGAAAAGTATACAAAAAAAAGGGAAAAAGTGAGCAATTTACGTTACTCGCCTTCTTCCCCTTACTTTTATGATTTTACGGTAGGTGCATCGCTCTGCACAATCCTTATTTCATTGCAATCTTGATAGAATCCTTACCCACTTTGGCGATAACCAAAGACTCGGATACAGCATAAGAGGCAGCACCGTTGGCTGCAACCATAGAGCCGAGATACTTGCCATCAGCAGCAAAGAACTTCACCACCTCGCCATCATCAAGGCCCGAGAGGCTGATGATGCCATCATGAGCCGAAGCCACCACGCCACGTGTTCTTACCTGATTGATGTTGGTACCATTATCCAGGTTAGCATTAATCCAATACAACGTAGCCTCCGCCTTATCAGATGCTGTATGACCATCAGCTGTAGCATAAACAGAAATCTGATAGGCAGCAGAAAGAGTAACCTTGCCCTCCTTGTTATAAGCATTAGAAGCCATATCAGCATCCGTAATTGTATAATGATACTCGGCGCCAGCTGTTTCGCTAGCGAACTTCAACTCTCCTGATGCGTAAGAAATAGATGGTGTGGCGCATGGAGTAACTGGCTTGGTATCATCACCAGATTCACTTGGGTTCCAGGCGTAGATATATTTATAATAAGAACCTAGAGTTTTTTTATAATCCTCTAGGTATTCGCTTGGCACGTTAAATATGCAAGTCGTAGAGATAGATGCATCCGATAAATTTCTCGGTGTACTACCCTTAAAATACATGGTTTCAAGACGACTACAATGCTCGAAACAAAAAGCACCCAGCGATGTAACAGATGAAGGGATAGTAACAGAAGGCAAACTACTACATTTGCTGAAGCAAGACATTCCTATTGATATTACAGATGATGGAATCGTAATAGAAGTCAAGCTACTACAACCACTAAAACAAAACTGCCCCAACGAAGTAACAGAAGACGGAATCTTGACAGAAGCCAAGCTACTACAGCCACTAAAACACTGATATTCCAATGATTTAATAGCAGAAGGAAGGATAACTGAAGTCAAGCCACTACAATTATAAAAACATTCTTGTCCTATCGATGTAACAGATGAAGGTATAATAATAGAAGTTAATTTACTACAGTACCAAAAGCACCTCTCCCCAAGAGATGTAACTGACGACGGAATCGTAATAGAAGCTAAACTGGTACAATTATAGAAACAACCATCACCTAAGGATGTTACAGCTGAAGATATGGTAACAGAAGCCAAGCGACTACAATTATAGAAACATTCTTGCCCCATCTTTGTAACAGATGAAGGAACGTTTATAGAAGCCAAATTACTACAATCTTTAAAACAATAATTTCCCAGAGATGTAACAGACGAAGGGATAGAAACAGATGTTAAGCCACTACATCCCCAGAAAGAATTATCCTCAAATGAAGTTACAGAATATGTATTTCCATCTTTCGCTTTAATATTTTCCGGAATCACAATATCACCTGTATATTTTTCGGCATTAGCAACAAGTGAGGCTGTTTTGGAGTCGGAATTTAGTAAATATTTAAAGCCATCAATTACTTCGTAACTGACACCAGCTAAAGCGTTGCCAGTCATCATAATCATCATAACTAGCAAAATGACAGTACGCTTAGAAAAGCCGTTTGACACTTTACGGACATATAACCCCGTACATTTAAATAAAGTAAAATTTCTCATAATCTTAATTGTTAATTTTCAAAATTATAGTATATAGTGAATCGATTTCAATAGCAATGTAATCTCGCCATTCGGTTTATTCTACAATTGCAGAAATTTCATAACTTTTAGTACTGTCCGAACGTCTTAGTTCTTCCCTCAACACAAAAGGTTCCTTGTCCCGGCTTACACTAATTCTTACATAGCTGTCACTCGTTGATGTTACCACTGCCTCACTGTACACTTTCAAGAAAACTTTTTGCCCTTTTTTAAAAGGACCAAAAGTTCCTTCCCAGCTAGGATTCTTGGTACTAAAATGCTCCTCTTTTTTATCTCCCTGGCATTGTATCGATACGCCCAAAGCTGATCTATTTATATTCATATGAACCTCATACTTCACATAATAGCGAACCTCCTCTAGAGCAGGTTCGTCATAATGATCATCATCACTTGAACAACTAACAAGGCAACTAGAGCAAACCATAAGAAGAACACAAAACAATTTTAATATATACTTTTCCATAATTTATGTTTATATCATTATTTACTTAATCTCATCACTATTCATATCAGCCATTTTTTTCATTAACTCACCCATCTCGCTTTTCAGTTTCTCGAGTTGTCTATCACGTCTTTCTTCTTTGGATAAAGTCGTAATTATCAGGTCGAGTTTCAACATAGCTTTAATTGTGAGAATTATTTTGTGTTTGCCTTTCGTTGAGTTAGGAACAGAAACCCAGAAATCACCACACGGAAGCTGATTAGAATAAACCTGCATAGACGTAACTAAATCTTCGGAGCCATTCGTCAGATTTAGTTTACTAACATCCCTTGCACCAATACTTTCTATTAATTTAACAAATACCTCACGCCCATTTCGATGTTTCAAATCAAACATCTGTCCATCAAAATCTACCAAAAGAGTATCATCAAGTTTACGAGTTCGCTTCTCACCCAAATCTATATTTACACCTTGATTTTTAAGGTTTTGCGCCTCCATATGATTGAGTATTTCTTCTGGCACAAGTTTCACCTTCAAACCCAAATGGAGTTTGTCATTAATCGTATTGAGCTGAAGATATTTATTACTAGTTCCACCAACGGTATTCACAAACCATCCATGCCCGATAGATTTCATGTATTTAGCAAACTGGAGATAGGGTTCTTTCGTAAATACAGGCAGATGAGATATCTCAAGAGCGACTTTACTCAATCGTTCTCCTCCAATAAGCCTAAGCACTTCCAGATACGTAGATTCACTCGTATGATGGAATATCCATCCATGCTCAGGAACCCATACCAGAAGTTTATCTGATTTATTTCGTTGCCTCATCGTTGGTACTACTAATAATTATTAAATGCAAAGGTAAACAAAAAAGCGTAACGATGCTCAGCAAGTTGCATATTTAACGTTACTTTAACTTAGCGATACCAATATTAAAAAAATACGCCGAAATTCCGTTATACAATGTTAAATAGCATATTTAGAATGCAAATTCTTAAACAAGAAGTTGGCATTTTGGAATGAAATTAGTAATTTTGCAGCAACAGTTCCTGCCACGCCTCTTCTTGAAAGCGTACCACGGCAGGACTTCGTGTTTTATATTATACTGAAGTAATATGCAGTACACAAAACAAGCAATGGATTTTTATTGTCAACTTGACATTTTGAAAGAACGCGGGCTGACAATCGAAGATGAAGAAGATGCTATAAAATTTCTTCATTCTGTAAGCTATTTTCGTTTTGCGAACTACCTACAACCGATGGAACTGAATACAGAATCACATAGATTTGCACAAAATAGCAGTTTCACTTGAAATTACCTCCATAATGGTTCCATTTGCCATCCCTGCGGAAAGCCGAGAGCTTTTAAGTCAATTTCGGGAAACCGAATGAACAACCATGTTATTTTGGGATAGCAATTTCAATCTTTTCTATCTCATTGAACATGAGTAGTCTCAGTTTCTTATCAAAACGATAAAGCATCATCACTTTCTTGAAGGATGAACCTTCCTTGTATAAATGTGCAGTCTTGGGCATCTTCAACAAAGGATACATATAAGCAGACAATCTGTAATAACCAATATTGTCAAGGTACTGTATGGCTTTGTTCCTATCATAAATCTGTAAACCTCGTGATTCAAGCAAATTAACGAGATTTTCTGAAGATTCAAATCGTTTTGTAAAAGGTATAAGATTTGCCATATTCAAATGTGTATAAATAAAAAACGCCTCGCACGATTTGAGCATTGTTAAGAGGCTTGGCGAGGACTGACGCTGCAAAGATACGAATAATTATTGAAATCACAAAATTTTCCGCAAGAAAAATCTCGCAAAAGTGAATATTTATGTTTAATAGTATAAAAACGAGCTGTAAAACCATGTTCTGCTTACAAAACAAGAAACAAGAAAGAAGGAATGGGAATTACCATTCAAAAAAGAGTTTGACGCACCAATTCCTGGGCATCAAACTCTTTATATTTTAGAATCTACGAAGTTTATTTTACGGCAACCTTGATAGAATCCTTACCCACTTTGGCGATAACCAAAGACTCGGATACAGCATAAGAGGGTGTAACTTAATATACTACCCACTCATTAATTTAGTGTAAACTTGCATTTAGGAAAGTTCGAACACCCATAAAAAGAGCCATATCTTCCATTGCGTAAAACTAACTGACCACCACATTGTGGGCAAACACCTTGACTTATTAAGTTCTTTGCTCTATATTGCCTATCTTTAACATTCTGCTTGTGCTGTCTTATTTCTTCCTTATTTGCTATTGTGTAATACCGTTGAATAGAATTGATAATCCAATCAATTTGTGTAGCATTTAGAATAATGTCTTGATATTGAGATATTGCCCAATTCAAGTTGCATCTGTTTACAACTATATGGTCATTGACATGAACTTTCAACTCTGCAGAATTATTAAATACAACAATCGGAATAAAAGGGAAATCAACAGGACATTTTAACAAATGGCGAAGAAATCTTACATGCCCCTCATTCTGCTTTATCGGATTATAAAATTGGTGTTTACTTTTGTAGATGACCTGAGTCCAATATTCAGAATTCTCTCCACCTAATATCCAACCTTTATAACCCTTTGTCTCAATGACGAATACCCCATAAGGTGACACTACAATATGGTCAATTTGAGTTGAGCGTCCATTACTCTCAAACAACAAATTGTTGAATATTGTGTATTCGTCTGACAGCTGCAACATTTTCTTATGCACCAACCTTTCGGAATATTTACCTTTCCACATTGGCATCTTCAATTTTAAGAAGATTACCAACGCAAGAAATACTACCAAACAAACTATACCCATATTTTACCAAACCTAACATATTTGTTTAATCCATTTTATGTACTTAAGAGAAGCTTCGCATAAGTTCTGTAAACTAAAGCTACATACTACCCATACGCCCTGTTTTAGGGTGTATGGGTAAGTGCAAATGATGCGGCATTCCGGATAATGCTGGTATCCAATTCTACCTGTCCAAGGAAACTTCATCTGCAACGGATGCAGCCACGGAGATCATTCGTTTCTCCAGACAGTTCCTTATCCTTTCAGCTGCTGTAACTGACTCTCCGACAATCCTGTTATTTTCATCACCGTGGCAGCATCCATACCATTCGCCAGCATCTTTCTGGCAATTTCCAGGCTTCGCTTGTTCATGCCCTTCTCCATTCCTTCAGCCAAGCCTTTTACCAAGCCCTTTTCCATGCCTTCAGCCAAGCCCTTTTCCATGCCTTCAGCCAGGCCCTTTTCCATGCCTTCAGCCAGGCCCTTCTCCATGCCTTCAGCCAGGCCCTCTTCTTTACCTTCTCGCTTGGCGGTATCTATCGAATTTTTGATATCACGATATGCCATCTTGCTGGCTTCATACTCCCGCTGCTCCTGTGGAGTGAATTTTGCAATCTCGGCTTCTTCGAAGAGGCGGTCGAAGACCTTGTCGCATAACGCCTTAGGGCGCTGAGTAAGCTTGTAGAGATTCTTCAGGGCATAGAGCCACTTGTCGTAGAGCGTTTCCAACTCATCAAGCGACTTGTTGAACTTGGCGATTTCCACGTAGATAAACTCCAGCTTATCGTAGAATATCTTGTGCGTGGCAGTATCGCACAACTGCACATGATGGCGGATTTCTTCCTTATTGAAGGCTTCCTCGTTCATATTGAAGTTGAGAAGGGCAATGGTGTAGATATGGTTGAGCTTGAAATCCCATTCATTACCCTTGGGAGCCTGCTCACGGATAGGGAAGGTGGAATAGAACAGGGCACGGTCCTTGAAGTATGTCTGGTATGCATTCTGCATTTCCACGATAAATTTCTCGCCGTTTTCTCCTTCGCAATATACGTCAAAGATGGCCTTGCGGTCGGTATAGATATCGCCCACGTTCTCCGGATTCAGATACTTCACGTCCTTAACAACCTGTCTTCCATTGAACAAGCTGTTGAGGAAACAGATCAGCAAATCCTTGTTGGGAGCTGATCCGAAAATTCGCTTGAAACCGAAATCGGTCAACAAACTGATATATCTTTCTTCTACCTGCTTCATAATCCCAATGTTATTAATATTTCTATTGCATCAGCAAAGTTACGATTTTATTTTCATACCTGCAAGAGTTTTCTGATAAAAATTGAGAAAATGTTTATAAGTGCGCGAAAAATATAAGAACAATCCTTTCTGCAATTGCCTTGTTCCGTATTCAGTATTCAGTTATTCAGTTTTTTTTAAAACCCTTACATGGATGAAGGGGTTAAAAACCCGGAAAAAAGGGATTGGTTATTTTGTAATGTATTTTTTATTATTATATTATATTATATATATTTATATATAGATATATAGATAGTATATAAACTTTACTTTTTAAGGGGGTAAAAAGTAACCCCTTTAAAAAAAACTGAATAACTGAATACTGAATAAGCTGCTATGTTTTCTTCTCTTTAACTCTATGTTTTCTCTTCTAAAAAAGTATGAGTTGCGGGGCGCAAAACAGCGAGTTAGTATTTTTAACATAAAGCTCTAAAGCAGCCAAAGGAGAATAAGAGAGGT
>ERZ791632.185-NODE-185-length-21823-cov-32.0265_pt1 | contig 21823 bp, 19 predicted proteins | sample MGYA00510263_ERZ791632 | MGnify/ENA primary metagenome ERZ791632 (study PRJEB30046, sample SAMN00715181) | human gut metagenome | study: EMG produced TPA metagenomics assembly of the A metagenome-wide association study of gut microbiota in type 2... | reverse complement strand
GGTTATTAATGGTGGGGATTTGAGTAAGACTCCATTCAGACATGTTACTATAAGAAGTAGGATTCCTTAAAAAAGGAAATCCTACTTTATAGAGCAACATGCCTAAAATAATCTTTCAACCACTTATGATTTCAAATCCGGCGGGACGCCTAGCGGGAAACATGCCTTTCTTTCAGCGAAGCCTCTTTCTTTGGAATAGGCATTGCTTTCAGCGAAGCCTCTTTCTTTGGAATGGGCATTGCTTTCAGCGAAGCCTCTTCCTGCATTCAGGGCATTCTCCCTTGATGACGAAGGAGACGGAGTGGGGATAGAATCCTTCCGGCAATTCGAAGCTCGGAATATGGATATCCTCCATGCAGAACGAACGGTGGCATGATTCACAGTAGAAATGAATATGACCATCATGATGGTCACACTCTCCTTCCTCCTCACACACTTCGTAGTTCAATATCCCCCTTCCATCCTCGAAGGCATGAACGGCATCATGCTCCAGAAAGAGCGTCAGCGTGCGGAAGATGCTCGACTTATCCATCGACACCATCTTCTGCTCCAAATCCTTCAGACTCAGCGGATTCTGCTCATTCACCAGAGTCTTCATCACCAGTATGCGGTTGGAGGTGGGCTTGATGCCCTTCGCCTCCAGCTTATGAATAATCTCTTCTGTTTCCATCTTTTTTTTCTTTTAAAATAAACTTAGAGTATCTGCATTTTTGCGCCAAACGACAGTCCGAAGACATCCCAGAAACTGGCATTGCCGTTGCGGTAGAACCGCATGAAATAGATATCATTCGTACTCAACTCATAGAAGAGCGTGAGACTCTTCACGCGCTTGCGCCTGTTGTTCGGAATCTGATACGTAAACCGTTCGCCAAATCCCAGATTCGGGCGGATTCGGGTAGAGAAGGGATAGTATCCGCTCTCGTACTTGGTAGGCTGCTTTGTCCAGAAATCGTGACCCAACACCGTGTTCAGGTACAGCGTGCACTCCAGGGGTTCAAACTGCCATCCCTTTCCCCAGTCCTTTCGCCAGGGAATGAAGTTCTCCTTCAGCGTGATTGTCATTTTTACTTCATCCGAATCATATTTCGGAACGATGCCGAAGAGCAGATGCGTCTCCCACTGGCTTCGCTTGCCGTAGTCCCATCCGATACCCAGTGAGATGATACCCATGTTGCCGCAGGTCTGTATCACGCTCTGTGTAGGCATCAGTACATCCCAGTGTTTGCGATAGCGGAGGATGCGCCTGTCGTATCGGGTGAGTGAATCTTCCTCTGAACTCTCCTTTCCTAAACTCTCCTTTCCAAACCCCTCCTCGCCGGCGCTTGCCGTTGTGCTTGCCGATAGCAGGAGGAGCGCCCATATACTGAACTTAAAAATCGATGACTTCAACATGATAATCCTTTGGTGTGATGGTGAAAATGTAATATTGACGGAAGTGTACGCTGCTTGCCATATAGAACAGGGTGCCGTTGTTGTAAAGGTCTTCCTTCTTGGTATGATGACCGTGACCGTCCAGGCAGAACAGCAGGCGAGGGAACTCGTGGATGTAATAATTGAATACCTTCGCTACGTTGTTGTTAAACTGCTCGGAGTAGGGAGGTGCGTGCATGCACACCACGGTGCGGTCGAAGTCGAGCGAATCGGCAGAGCGTTCCGCCTCCATGAAGTCGAAGTTAGGCACCGGACGGGAGTAGTCATACTCGATGGCATTGGTGTTGAGGCAAACGAACTTTACCTTTCCGGCGATGAAGCTGAAGTCGGGATTGCCGTAGATGGCCTCGTAGGTCTGGTTGCCCGTGCCCAGACAGTCGTGGTTGCCCAGCAGCACCACCGAAGGCATCTTGAGTTTCAGCATTCTTTCTCGTGTCCACTTCATTTCTCGTGTAGCGCCGAAGTCGGAGATGTCGCCGCAGTGGATTACGAAGTCGATGCTGTCCTTGCGTCTGTTGATATCATTTACGGCATCCTCGAGGTCGTCGAGCCACTGGTGGCTGTCGCTGATCACGGCAAACCGGATGGTATCCTTGCTCTTCACCGCCTGCTCTATCTTCTGTATGTTCTTGGCATTCAGGTCGGTTTCGCCCTTAACGCGAACATCGTAAGGGTGAACGTCGAATACGGTATCGCAGCCCGTAAGGAGCAGGGCGGCGATACAGACAAATAGATAAATTTTGATGTGAGATTTCATATATTATACCTTATTTTAAATACATTATAGTCTATCTGATATTCTAGCCAGTTTGATATTCCAGGCTATTTGATATTCTAGTCTATTGATTTCGCGTGCAAAGGTACGAAAAAAACTTGAATAAATAATGAGGTTTTTCCAAAAAGACCATTTTTAAGGAGAAAAAGATAAAAAAAAGAAGGTGCGCCAGATTCACTTCCTTGTGATCTGGCACACCTTGATGGTTTTAGAGATCTGCGTTGTTTTTAGAGATCTCCGTTGTTTTTAGAAATCTACGTTGTCGCCGTTACCATCGCCATCGGTAGAACCGCCACCCTGGCTGGTGTTGCCTCCCTGGCTGGTGCCTCCGCCCTGCGAAGTACTTCCTCCCTGGCTGGTACCTCCTCCCTGGTTGGTGTTATCCTTGTTGTCACCCTCCCCAGTGTTTGTGTTTGGTGTCTTGTCGATGACGCCATCATTGTAAAGAATGCCATTGGCACCTGCCACTACCGAACCGTCGGGCTTCACATCGCCTATATATACAGAGTTGCTTACGCTGTTGTTCTGCACAGATGCAAAAGCAATGTAGCAGGAAAGCATGTCTCCATCCCAGTCTGTAGGTAATTTCAGGGTAGCCTTGCAATCCACTCGGCTGGCATCCTCTGTAGTGAAGATGGCTTCGCGCTTCGTGAAGTTGTAGATGAGCGGCATCGCAAAATCATCCATGCTGGCATGACTTTCGTCAGAATTGTCTTCCCAGGCAAAGGTGGCTATGTTGTTCGCTACCTTTACAGAGCAGAATCTGCCAGGCATCAGAGAACCGCTGCTTACCAGCACCTTGCTAGGGTCGATACCGAAGGATGGATATTTGCCCACCATGCAGTTGCGTACGGTGTGGCTCATGGCTGCGTTGGTGGCAGTCTGATGCTGGGTGTAGTTGCGGTAACCTGCCTGCAGGTAAGCCGTCATCACCTTCACAAACTTCTGCGCCAAGCCAAACTTTATGCGCTGAGCCATCTGCTTCTCGGTGCGAGGGTTCTTGATACTCTGAGCCTTGCCACGCATATAAGCTGTGCCTTTCCAGCTGCCACCTACTACTGTTCCTACGGTTCCGTTGAAACCGCCAAGAATACCTTGTCTAATCTTTCCCATAATCTTTTCCTTTCTTTCTTTAATGGGTTAAACATAAATAAAAAAGTCAATGAACACTATTTTTTGCACCCCTTCTTTCTGCAGGGTACAATTCGTGGCTCCCTTCTTTTAAAACCCCTAAAAACAGCGTTTCTCGGAGTTGGTACGGAGCAGGTACGGAGAGGGTACGGAGCAGGTCTTTCTCAAAGTCCGATCGCTACTCGTCGATTGAAGTCTTCCGTAGCCCTCGTTTCCTAACCACATTGCAAAGATACTACTTTTTTTGCTTGTTTACAAGCATCAGTAGTACGTTGCGCAGCGTTGCGTCTGTTTGCGTAGTTGCCTTTGCTTAAAGCTTTAACGCGGTGTAGAATCCTACTGATTTCCAGCCAAATCCACCTTCTTATACTTGCCGTTGTCCACTCTCTTGCAGAGGTTGTATCTGCTCACGTATTCGCCCACATACTTCTCTGCCGTTCTCTTGGCAATACCCAGTTTCTGTGCAGCGGCCAGTACCATCTGGCGGTTGAAGCTGTCTGGCAGGGCAGCAAAGAGTTTCTCGCTCTTTGGGCTGAGTTTGATGCCCATCACATCGTCTCCCTCCTTGCTAGGCAGCAGGGTAGAGAAGATGCGTGCCGCATGCTGCATCAGCGTATCGGCAATGATCAGAGCGCACTCCAGGTCTTCGTTCTTGCAGATGATGCACTCTGGCAGAGAGGTGGTATCTTCCAGGCGGGTGATGCTCAGAATCATGGCGATGCGATAGGCGCTCAATCCCATTCGGTAGATATTGGCTACGAAGTCTCTGCCCAGCATATCCTTGTATTCTTCTACCAGCTTGTTGAAGAAATCGTTGAACTTGTCTTCCTGCTCTTCCGTCAACTTGAACTCGATGCCACCTTGCTTCTTCTTCAGAATCAGATGAATGTCATACACCCGCTTGCCGATGGCTTCCATCTCCTCGTCGATGGTTCGGTTTGACTTGGAGAACACATTGTGCCATTTGGCTGGAATATCCACTTTCATGAAGAGAAAGCGGGAGAAGAGACCGTTCTCTGCCGATGGAATCAGATTGGTAACCTGACCTGGCGTACCCGTCAGATACACCGTCCATTTCGGGTTGTGAATCTCTACATGCTCATTCTCCTTTCTTCGTCGATAGGTGATATCCTCGTGATGGAAACCCTTTCGCAGACCATCCGAGAAGTTGCCGTAGTCGCTCTTCAGCGTGTTGGCAAGTGAATCGGCCTCGGTCTCGAAGGTGATGCCCTGGTCGTGGTTGTCGTGCAGCGCCTGATAGATGGCTGTAGAAGAGCAGTTGGCAGGAATTATCAGCGAGCGATAGGGTGGCTCCTTAGGCAGCGGCATGCCCGAAGCCTTCCTGCCCATGGCTCTGATGTCGGCAAGTTCCTGCTGATAATCATCCATCTCCTGCTTGTTGGCTTCCCTAACCTCCTGCTCGATGAGGCTTACCAGCTTGAGGCATGATGTGGTTCTGCCTTTTCCGCTTGCGGCATTGGCTACAAGGAAGGTGAAGAGGTTGGCATACACCTTCGAGCTGTCGTAGATGGCATAGGCCTCGGGGAATGCACCGCTCAGGATGGTGATGGAGGCGAGAAGCAGCATGTCTTTCTCGGTGAGCGTCTTGCCGAGGGAAGAGATGTCTCTGAAGATGAGGGGCAGGGTGCCTGTTACCTTGTCGCAGAAGGTGGGCAGAGGGATAGCCTCTGCCACTTCGTGCTCTACTCCCGCTTCTGCTGTCGTGCCATTGATAGCCGTAGAAGCATTCGGTGCCATTGCCATGTTAGTCATGTTTGTCATGTTTGCACCCTTTGCAGGGTTTGCAAGGCTTGCAAAGTTTCCGTTTCTGGCAACGTCGTCATGGCTAGGAGCCACCTTGATATCTATGTCGGCCTCCTTGGCATATTTAAAGAAAGAGGCGATGGTGATACCAGAGTGGTCGGTAGTATCATGCAGGCGCTTGATGCAGTTGGAGTACAGCTTGTCGCACTCCTCGTACTTGTAACCGGCATTGAACCGACTGATGTCATGGAAGATGCTTCTTCCTTCCTCGCCCAGCTCCAGAGAGATGCCGAAGGCGATGTTGCGCCAGTTGTTGTATCCCTCTGTGATGTCGATGTTCATTTCAACGATATGGTTGGCTACTGTGCGGATTTGCTCCGCCTTACTTACTTTTGCCCATTGAATTGGGTTGAAACTTGTTATCTTGTTCATGATCTAATCAAAATTAATAATTTGTAAAACAATAGAATTGTCATTCCCCTGCGGACTGCCGAACGTTGTTTCTTTACTCTTCGTTCTTCACTCTTCCCTTAAAAAGGGCAGACGAGAGGATTCACGTAGCAGTTGGGGTCGTAAGGCAAGAAGCAAGCCCGGCTCACATTCTTGCAGGCAGCATCAATCTTGATGCCTCCATACGCTTGCCAGATATAGTGCTCCAATGCCTGGAACCAGGTTTGGTGGTCGCATTGCTGCAGGTCTATCTGTACGAAGAGTTTCAATCCGTCGCCCGAAGGACTGCGGAAGGCAAGTTCCAGTTCGAAGTTCTTCTGCATCATTTCATCGTGGATGAATTCCTGCTTCAGTTCCTCCACCTGGTCTTTGCCTATGTGGTCGATGTCCAGGCACATGATGCCGGAGTGCTGTATGAGTCCCTGGTCTTTGCGGGCATTGAAGGTTCCGCTGGCCAGTACATAGTCAAACTCCTTGGCCTTATATGCCTTGCGTCTTTTCTCTTCCTCCTCCGGAATGCCACGGAGCGTATCCGTAGCATTCTTGAAGAGGGTAGGGTCTGTAATGTACTGCCACAAGTGGTAGATACCTACCCGGTTGTGGCTCACCACATTGGAGATAGGATGACGGTAGTATTGCATCTTGTGCTCCTTCAGCTGCTCAATGTTCATCGTCATAGGGTGCCTCCTTTCATGCGGCTGTCTCTGTACGATTCTTCCATGAGTCGCTGCAAGTCACTCTCCTTGTAGTAGCATCTTCCGCCCATCTTGGCAAACGGCAGCTTGCCTTTGGAGCGAAGAGTCTGCAGGGTTCTAGCACTGATGTGGAACATCTCCATCACCTCGTAGTTGTCGTGCCACTCAGAAAGTGGCGTCAGTTGCTCAGTCACTTCCTTGCTTCCCTGACTTTGCATAGTTTGCATCGGTTGCAAAGTTTGCAAACCTTGCGGAGCGTGCATGCCGGTGTCGGTATGCTGCGCTGTTGAAGAATTACTTGTCATCTTCATTTTTGTAAAATAGGAGGGTGATGCCCAACTCTCTGATAGGGACCTCCTACATCACCGACTTGGCTTGGATACAGATAAGAGAGTCTTTGTGTTTATTGACCTCCATATCCTTGCCATCGGGGAGCGACCCCTGTCGGATTTTCTGGTGCAAATATACAAAATAGTGATGGAAAATAAAAATACACATATGGAAACTTTTGATTATCAGTAAGTTGCGTATTTTGCTTATCTGTATGCCTAAAATGTGGTTATCTGTAAGGCTGAAATGTGCATATACAGATAATTGCAATTATCTGTAAAGTTCATGGTCTTTTCTTCCAGATAATTAAAGATCTGTATACAGATAACTGGATTATCTGTAAGATTTGGTAGTTATCTGAAAAAAATAAATGGATTACTTCTTTCGAAAGCAATCCATTTATTCAAATTGTGACTTTAATAATTTACAGATAATTTTTTCTTCTTCAGTAAAAATACAGATAATTTTCTTCTGATGGAGTAAAATACAGATAATATTCTTCTGATGAAGTAAAAATGATTAATTGGCATATGCGATAGAACTGATAGGAATGTTCATCGCTTTATTCATGTCTTTAGTAAGTTCTCCTACTTTGCTCACGAACAAATTATATTCTTCCTGGGTATATTTTTTATGGTTCTTTGCACCATTAGTACCCGAATTGCCTGGTGGAAGCAGATTACCATGATACGTTTTACTGAAATATCTGTTGAATTTTGCTTCTTTGCCAGTTCCTGTAATTCCAGCCCATTCCATCAGCATTACTATGATGGGACCATAGATATGATGTTTCCCCTCCTTCTTATCTGTTCTTCCAAGAACCTTTAGTCCTGCGAGTTTGCAGGGTTCTATCAAATTATCAAGATGGGTAATTACGAATCTTACTTGTTTAGCAAAGTCATGATTGTCAGGCCATAGAAGAGATTCTGTAGGACTCAAATCATCCTTCTTACCCTTTTCAATGGCATCGAAAATGACGAAATTTTGAAACTGGCTCACGTTATAGGTATGAAAACAATCGCAGATGACTTGTTGCAAAGACTTTGCCTTATCCATTCTTTCCTTCAAACTATTCATCGGATATGTGACACCGCCGGTATTCTCTAAGATCTTAATGAAATCTCTCGACGTTTTAGCAACATTGTCATAGTTATCCTTATAAATCTTGTAACATAAGTCAGGATGGCTTCTGATGTAATTCTCCTTTGCAATAATTTCTCTACAAAGAGCCATTACGCCCGTTAGCTTACAAAAAAATAAGCTAACAGAACAGCATAGATCTTTCACGCAATCTGGGTAGCTTTCCAAGCCAAACATATCTCTTTCGAATGTAAGACCTGTTAAGTATGAGTGATTAAAAACAGATAGCTTCTTTTCTGTTCCATTACCTCCAGCCTTCTTGCGAATGATGGGACACATCTTTCTAAAAAGTTTCTTTGTTCCAGCTAATGTACTTCTCAGTTTTCGACAAAGCTTAAGAGCTGTGTCGTAGCATTGGTTGTGGTCGGTGGCATATAACTTATTGAACTCTTTAGAAAATTTTTCTAAAGAGATGTATTCTTTATCTATTTTGGCAATGCTGATTCTTACTTCAGCATTGATTAAATTGATATCACTCTCGTCATAATCACGACTTCTGATGGATGCAAAGATCTTATCGTTTTCAAAGTCCTCTGCATCATTGATAAGGTTCTGAAAGCTTTGCTCAGAAGCATCTAATACGCTGGTATACCTCATTCGCTATTATTTTTAAGTTAATAATTTGCAGTTATGGTCTCGTACACCTTTATATAGGGGTGTGCGTGAGGATATCCTGCTTTCATTTGCAAAGTTACGAAAAGATTACGGAAATAAAACAAAATGGATTATTTTTCTTGTGTTAAAAAACATTAAGTCTTTGATATTCTGTATTTTATGATTTGTTTTTGGAAATTTTAAGTTTCTGCCGATTCCAAAAGTTGCCACAAAAGTAGTGTTTTAGTGTAAATTTAAGAATTAAACAATCGTTAATTTTTAAGATTTAAATGTTAACAAAGAATGGCTTTTCAGTCCGAGCTAACTTATAGAATAGTCTTAAGTTTGTTCCATTCTGACTGAAAAGCCGTATAATTCTTAAAATATCATCTCTCAAAATACGTGCCAATGGCTATGAGAGGGATGTTTTCCATCCATTCTTGATCTACATATCCTTTCATGGAGATACGCAGTCCTTTCAGCCCAGGGTTGTCTTTGATGAACTGGGCCAGGGAGCGGGCACGTACGTTTTCCGCTGCCTTCACTTCTACTGGTATAACCCTCTGACTGTCTTGAATGATAAAATCTATCTCCGAAGGTGTCTTGGTATTGCTCCAGTAATAGGGCTTTAGTCCCAAGGCCAATAGTTGCTGTAGCACATACTGCTCTGTAAATGCACCTTTGAACTCTGTGAATACATTGTCACCTATCAGCATCTGATCTGCTGAGGCATCCGTCATGCATGCCAGAAGACCACAATCTAATAAGAACAGTTTAAAGACATCCATGTCTTCATAAAACTTGAGGGGCATTTTAGGCTCCTTGATGCGGTTCACCTTATATACAATGCCGGCATCTACCAGCCATTGTATGGCCAGTTCAAAATCCTTGGCTCTGCTACCTTTGCGCACAGCTCCATAGATGAATTTCTTGTTTTCACGTGCCAGTTGAGAAGGGAGCGAATCAAGTACCTCCCGGATTCTTGTAGATTCCGCAGCTGAAGTATGTTTGGAAATATCCCTGCGATAGGCTTCCAGAATATCACGCTGCAGGGTGCGAACCTGCTGCAAGTCTGTATTTTCGATGAATTTGCTTACCACTCCTGGCATGCCGCCCACAAAGTAATATTGTCGGAGCAATTCCGTCATCTTGGGTTTCATGATGTCGATAAGTCCCCAGTCTTTGGAATGGAGTAATTCTATCCATCCTTCATTGCCGGTAGCATCAAGATATTCCTCGTAATCCATAGGGTACATGGTAAGCATATCTACTTTTCCAACAGGGAACGACTCTCCCTTACCAAGGGTAACCCCAAGTAGGGACCCTGCTACCATGACATGGTATTCGGGAGCTTTTTCGCAAAAGTACTTCAAACTGTGGAGTCCTCTCGGAATCTCCTGTATTTCATCCAAGATGATGAGAGTGTCAGCAGGAGTAATCCTGACACCAGTAATGGCTTGGATGGTGATGAGGATTCTGTCTATGTTGTAATCGAGCTCAAAGAGCTGTTTCATTCTTGGCTCATCGTCACAGTTGATATATGCTACGTTTTTGTATTCCTTTTCTCCAAAGTGTTGCATAATCCAAGTCTTACCTACTTGTCTGGCACCTAGTAACATCAAGGGCTTTCTGTCCACATTTCTTTTCCATTTCAAGAGCTGTTTGTATATCTTTCTTTTCATAACTGTCTGTATTTTAAATATTTCTGCTGCAAAGATACACTTTTTCGATGATAAAAACAAGAAAATTGCACACTTTTTCGATGATAACAAATGTTAAATCATACACTTTTTCGAGGATAAGGTTGATTTATGCTTGAAAAAATAGCATTTTAATGGTAATGGAGATTGATCATTTGTCAGTTAATTTGTAAGCCGTGCGCAAATGTTCTGACTGCATTTTCTGCAACTTTTCATTGCTCATTTCGCCAGATTCCCAAAGCTTATCCATTTCTCGTTGCAAGCGCTCATTCATGAACTTTACTAATTGTTTTGCCATAATCGTAACTTTTAGAATTATGATATGATAACCCATTTGCCTGATTTCTGCGAGCCTTCTCTGCGGATGATATGATCTTCCTGCATCTTCTTGAGATGCTTGGAGATAGCACTTCTGTTGATATTCAGAGTGCTAGCGATTTCTCTGGAAGTGATATTCCCATTGCTGGTGATAAGTTGCAAAATGGCATTTCTCGTTTCTGGTCCACCTTTCTGGTCCACCTTTTTGATTTCTGGTCCACCTTTCTGGTCCACCTCTTGCTTCTCCTTTTGTACCTTTCCATCTTCTTCCGGCTCCACTTTGATATCTGCTATTGCAATATCTTCTTCCATAGATTTCCTGTATTCAAGAATCTCGTTTCTCAGGTTTTGCGTGTGCTCTTTCAGCATGAATTCCTGGAAGGGTGTCATTGCCTCTTCTTCTCTCGATTCATTGAGGGCTTTGATATACTGCGCTTTATCTTCTTTGATGATTTTAGCAGGCACCAGTCCGAATTCAAACTGCAGGTGATTCATGATGAGGCGCGACATTCTGCCGTTGCCATCTACCCATGGGTGAATAGTAACGAGAATGTTGTGGGCATCGAAGCTCAGCAGGTAGGCATCTATGGCATTGGGGCTTTTGATGAGCGCTTCTCTCCGCTGGTTGATGTGGTTGCAGAGTTCTTCCAGTTTCATCGGAACTTTGCGGTAGTCCATGTAGGAGCGGCCACCTGCTCCTGCCGTAACGCCAACAAGGCGCAGGTCACCCTTTGATGAGTCGAATTCGCCCATCAATGTACTGTAATGGCTGCCCGTATTTCTCATTACCAGTGCGGAGAGGTTCTTGAGCATTTCCACTGTGAATGGCTTATGTTCTCTTGCCCATCTGATGGATTGCTCGTAAGCTCTCTTCAGATCGAGGTTCATGAGTTGTTCCACCATCGGTTTGCCTTTAGCCGTGATGCCTTCGTCGAAGAGAAGCTGGTTCTCAATCTCGGTCACGGTGGAGCCTTCGATGGCGGTAGAGTGGGTGATGATAGAGTAGAGATAGAACTTCTGATAGTCTATCTGCTCAGATATTCCCAGCTCCTGGTATTCTTTCAGAACCTCTAGGAGTTCATTGATCTGCTTGTTCATAACGCTTCTTTTAGTAACTGATTGTAACTGAATTTTTCTGCAAAGATACGATGAATATTTAGAAAGCAAAGAATTTCTCTTGCATTTTTTCTTTGAGGTTAAACTTCTTTGTTGTATCTAGAGCACGTTCAATGCAGATGAACTTCTTATCAGTATGCTGCATAAAGTATTCTACTGTTTCATCGTTGAGATTTGCATCTACAGTAATATAGGCCTCCTTTTTTCCATCTGTTGCCCAATAAACTGTGTTTTGGGTAAAGCTGGCTTGCTTTTCCAGTTTATAGGTAAGCATGAAGCCTTGTTTGATAAGTATTTCTGTTATCAGTTCCTCTTCATTAAATACGAGTGTAAGCTGGCTCTCTTTTTCCTTGATGTAATCATGGAAAAGGGCAAGATTCTCTTCCTCGTTCTTTGTTGGGTCTGGTGTAAAGTCAGTTCTTGGAAAACTTGACTTTGACAGGGTGAAGACCTTGAAGCCTAACTGGTTGAGCTGCTGCTTGTATTCCTCGTCAAGGATTTTACCTTCGCTTTCTTTCTGATATCTTTCAACCACAGCTTTATTGCGGGCAATGGTTATTTCGCTGATAGTTTTGTAGCCAGCTTTATAAGCTGGAGATTTTTTATCTGTGAATTCTGGGATTTGTACAAGGATGAATTTTCTGTGAGCTAATTGTTGGTTGTTTAGCTTAACCACCGAGTGTCCCGTTGTACCAGAACCTGCAAAGAAATCCAGAATGATATCATTTTCTTTTGTTGCAATTTCAAAAATTTTGCTTAACAGTTTTGTTGGTTTCGGATTGTCGAAAATATCAGCAGCACCTAACAATTCTTTTAATTCTTTGGCAGCTTCTTGGTTATGACCGACTTCCTTGTTTGTCCACCAAGTCCAAGCATTGACTCCATCCACTTCTGACAAAAAGTTCTTTTTACGAGGACGAGAAGTACCATCAGCACCGAACCAAATTCGATTGTCCTTTACTAAATCATTAAACGTTTCTTTAGATAAAGCCCAACATCTTCCTATCGGTGGTGTATACTCTATTCCTGCAGGAGTGGTAATTGTATAGAATTGTGATTCGGTTGCATGACCTGTTTGCCCTGTGATGTCAACCGAAGCCCATTTTCCACGAGGATCATTATCTGGATTCTTATATTCAGACGCTCTTTCCTCTGTTAATTCAATCTTGTTTAATGTTGGTTTTAGCTTCTCGATATTTTTGGCATAAACTAATATATAATCATGGGCTGGACCAAGATTGCATCTTGCATCAGGGGAAGTACGTTTTTGCCATACAATATTTGCCACAAAATTTTCTTCAAAGAATATTTCATCGCATAGCTTATGAAGATGATGTATTTCGTGATCATCAATAGATATGAATATGACACCATCTTCTTTTAATAAATTGCGAGCTATTAAAAGACGACTATACATTAAGTCTAACCAACTGCTATGATAACGACCTTCTGTATTAGAATTAGTATCAATGTTTGTACCGTGTTCGCTTCTTTCCCAGTATTGTTCTTTACTCTCGTAATAATTATCTTTATAAATTCTGTCTTCTCCTGTATTATATGGTGGATCAATATAGATACACTTCACCTTATTTCTGTAACTGAAAGTCAATACTTTGAGCACTTCGAGGTTTTCACCTTCAATGATGATATTCTCGGTAGTCTCTGCATTTACGCTTCGCTTCTCATCATAGTGTAATGTGGCACGTGTTGGGGTGAAAGCGTTGCGTTTTGCCGCTGATTTTCCAAACCAGCGGAACTCGTAACGCTCTGTTTCTTCTACACTATTTGGGTTCACTGCCTTTTTCACCTCGTTAATGTCGAGATATCCCTCCTGTGTAAACCAGTCTGGGAACAACTCACGCAGTTTGCTGAGTCGTTCCTCGTTCATGTCGGGTGATAGGGTGATATGTTCTTTATATGTTTCCATTTTCTTTATCTGTATTTATAGTTTGGTCGGCTTGCGACTTAAATGTTTTGTATTCACGAATAGGAGCTTTATAATATGCCTCGATGCCTATTGAGCGGAAGTGCTTGATGGCGCATTTTATTCTAGCTACTTCGTGAGGTGAAAGGGCTTTGGTGTCAGTAATGTCGTTCGTTCCCTTTATCTCCACAACGAAGTAAAACTCCCGCTTGTCGTTTGTATCTTTTAATGATACTCGTTTCAATACCACTCCAAAGTCAGGATTGTAAGAACCTATTGGGGTCGGAATCTTGTACCATGAAGGGAATTTCAGGAAGCACACGACGTCTGAGTTTTCTTTGTCTGCGTCTGCTGCGAAATCTCGTTCGAGTGTACTGTCATATAGAGTCTTGTCCCATACTCCATGATTAGGAGTAGAGACGTAATTCTCACATCCGTCTTTTGTAAAGTCCTCAAAGTTGAAAGGAAAATGCTCTTCGGTAGGTGAGTATTCTACGCACCTGGTTAACTCTTCCAACTGAATCTGCTTGATTTTGAATACTGCTTGTTCCATATATACAGGCGGATTCTTTAAGTATTGTTCTTTGTTGGTGATACCAAGTAGAATCTGCAGTACCGAATTGTAGCATAAACCAGTCTTCTCGCTCAAATCTTCAAGTAAATCCTGTGGAGTAAAACGGCCATGCAACTTGTAATCTTCCGATCCGACGTATTCGCGAGACAAATCTTCGATATTGTTCACTCTATAGCTAGCCACTTCTGCTTTATAATCACCGATACTTATCTCGCTCAGTGCTTCTATAGAACGGCGGATGATAGCATCTTCATCGAAATGTACACGATAGGTTGTCTTCTTAGCTATGACATTCCAAAAGCGACGGAACATGCTATTGAAGGACTCGTCCTTTTTCAGTGTAAATATTACTCTGTTCTTGTGCATTCCTTTGTGGGTATGCTTCAACTTAGCAGATGCATTCTTGGTGCCGAAAGCCTTCTCATTCTCGTTCTGATAGCTGCGAGCGAAAGTTTCATAAGTTTCGTTTGGAACTACTGTGAGCTGGTTGATGATTTTATCATCCTGTGCATCTTCAGGGTCATAGATGCGCTGACCTTGTTGGTTCACGCAAATTCGAAGACCACGGCCTATCTCTTGTCTTTTTTTGTTTTCTGAGTAGCTTTCGTTGAGAGTAGCTATTCCGAATACATTTGGATTATCCCATCCCACGCCAAGTGCTGAATGAGAGAATATAAACTCTATAGGACTATCGAACGACAATAACAGTTGCTTGTTATGCAGTATCTGGTCGTAAATGTCCTTATTGTCTTTATTGGTTCTCTCATTATCCGTGTATTCTCCTTGTGTGGTTTTGGCAAAGTAGAATCCCTGTACTGCCTTGATTTGTTCCTTTGAAGGAGATACGCCATTATGAAACTCCGCATACACTTTGGTAAATTGCTCTTCGAATATATTCTTGATGACAGGATTGGTGGCGCTCATATAGTTTGCCACCCTATCTATGAATATGAGAGATAGATTCTTGATACCTTGTGGGCGTAAGCGAAGTCGGTTTTCAAAGTGGCGACGAATAAGCCATTCTAGTTGTAATGCCCAAATCTGTTCCTTATTGGCTGAAGAATTTCCTTGTGTAATACTTGTTCCGTTGGTAAATTCCACGGTCCACTTTCTTGTACTCATCTTCTTATAGATGCGGCTGATAGTAAAGTCTGTATAGGAATCATTTCCTGATTTTACAGCTAGATTATCTCCTTTTTTAAGGAAATTCGAATCCTTGAACAGGAAGTTTTCCCTTGACTTATTGAATCTCCACAGTTTCAACTTAATTTTTGGTTCGCCTTTTGTTTCTTGCACATCGCTGATCTCAATTTTCAAGGTTGCTTCATCGTTTTTCTCCGTCACGGTGAGCACTTCTATCTTCTTGACAAGTCCAAGACGATAGCTATCGTTAGGCGTGAGTTGATAAAGCATATTCATTTTTACTGCATGGGTTGCAGAATAACGAAACTTGAACAATGGATGCAACTTTGAAAGCCACTCCTTGGAATTGTCTGTGTCCATTCCTTCTTGTGGTTCATCCATAAAGATGATAGGATGGGTTCTGCCCACAGCTTCAATATGAGGCTTGTTATTAAACAAGTCTTCACGTACAGCTTGATTAAGAATCTTATCTTCAGAATTGAATGAAGCCATGGTCATTATCATCAACTGAGGAGTTTCTGCAGTGATGAAGTCTCTTAGATAACTCAATTTAGAGCTATCGTAAACGAATGCATTCAGTGAGGCTTCGTATCTTTCTTCCAATTGTTCCTTAAAGTTGTAGAAGGTATCTATAACCCCTTGTCTGATAGGAACAGACGGAACTAATACTATGAACTTTGTGAGTCCATATTCTTTGTATAGTTCGTATGCAGTTTGGATATAAGTAAGCGTCTTTCCTGTACCTGTTTCCATTTCGATGCATGCATCTTGCGATTCTTGCAGGTTTGCATTACTCTGGGAAATATGGTTCTCTTCAATGATTCTTTGGATGTTGGCATACAATTCTTTCGGAGGCAATGAGCAATAGTTCGCCCTAATGTCTTCGTCTGTAGAATTGTCATATGTATTCTTCTCCATACCTCTAAAGACTTCCACTACGCTATGAATGGCAATCTTTTGATGTTCTGGGTTTTCTAATCTAAATTGCATGAATCTTCGATGTTTTAATGATGTACTCACAATTGTCTTTGCGTGATATAAGCTTCTTTTATTCTTGAATATGTATCTAGAAAAATCAGCTCTTCTTTGCAAGTTTAGTGCAAAGTTACATTTTTTTTTTGAATTATTTATCCAAAAATGACTTTTAATTCTAAATCAGACTATTTTTTGTATTTTAAGGCATAAATGCTTGTAATTTTCAATCTTTCTTCGTACCTTTGCCACTTGAAGGATGCGGAATCGGATTAATAGAGGGTTCGGAATCATCCGGAAGGTGGAAGAAAGCAATGTAGAACTTTAAAAACGAAAGAATAATGGAGGAAAAAAAATATCATATCGAGGAATCGAAGATAGCAGGGGATAAGGTCTGTGAGCCATCGCCTGCCTATCGTTCGGCAGCATCATCAGTATCATCTGCATCATCAGTATCATGGGATGAGGCTTACGACACTGATTCCTATCCAATGGGGCGCTCGCTGGAGCAGGTGATGGAGCATTGCGAGAGCATTTTGGATAAATTGGATGATCCAAATTATGGAGAGTCTATTTCCGTTTTGGATGCTGAGATAGAAAAGATGATTGCAGAATGGAAATAAAAACTGATGCCCTTTTCAATAAGGAGATAAAAAAGTGCATTGAGTATGCCTTGCAAGAGTTTGGATTAAAAACTGCTCGTAAGTGGCAAACACAATATAAGGAAATTAAGCGTTTATTAGAATTTATGCCTAAGCGTTATCCTATAGTAGCTCATTTCCGTAATGAAACAATGGAGTTTCGTGGTGCCATCATCATGAAGAACTTCAAGATTATCTATTTCTACAATGAAGAGAAAGATATCCTCTGGCTGGTGGATCTCTGGGATTTGCGCCAAGACCCTCGTAAGCTGAACATGCGAGCCAGGAGGATAGAAAGAAAGGATTATCATTAGTCTTTATGATAAACAAAAGAACCCGCCAGGTGTCCCAATGGATTTTGAATCCGGTAGGACACCTGGCGGGATGTTTGTTTGAAGTTGTATTTTACAAAGACTCATCCACTTCTTTCCAATCTATCAATCCCTTGCCCGTTTCATCGAGTTCCACTGCCAGGGCGATGACCTTGCGCTTGTCGGCCTTGAATGGTTCTGTGTAGCTCTTTTCCTTCATCTGGTTCTCGGCTGCAGAAATGCCGCCATTGTTCGATAGCTTCAGCTCCAGGATGTAGATGAAGTTGGTGGTTTCTACCACCATATCAATTCTGCCCGTAGCAATCATCTTTTCTACTTCCACACGGCAGCCGATGGCATTGAAAATTGTACTCAGAATCAGACGGTAACGCTCCTCCATGTCCATGCTGGCAAGCTTCTTGTTGCTGTAGGGCACATCCGCAATGAGCGCCTTCAGGTATTTCATAGCTTCGGGAAGATTGCCAAGCTGAAGGGCAAGAAACAGACCAGATTGGGTAGATTGTATATCACCATTACTTCGCAAGGTAAGTGCCGGTAACACTGTTTCATAAAGTGCTTGCCTTACCTCTGAATTAGGAAATCCTAAAATATAAACTCCCATCTGGTAATCCTTAATGGTAAGATAACCAGACTGATAGAGGAACAGTTCTGCTCCTCCGCCTGTGACATCCGATGTCTCTATGGTTTGGCGAAGAATGGTGCACGGATCAAAATTACCCAATTTGAGTTCCATGTCATCCACAAACTTAGGCAACAGAGAGGTTGCACCCGATGAAGCCCAGTAGTTCTTCAGATCTGAATCTGCCAAGGCATTGATGAGACTGAACGGATTGAATACATCCACCATATTGCGGCGACTGAAATGATAGCCGTCATAATATGCCGTCAGTTGTGCTACAGCTTCATCGAATGTCCAGTCTTCGTATTCTGCCAATTTGTTGATTTCAGGCTTGAAATCGCGCAGCACCTCTTCTTTCGTAATACCACAGATGGCTGCATATTCCGGCTCAAAGCTGATGTTGCTCAGATTATTGAGCACAGAGAAGAGAGAGATTTGCGTAAACTTGGTAATGCCGGTGATGAAGACAAACTTCTCGTATTTATCCTGAGATTTTAATACGGCAAATACTTCTCTATAAATAGCGGTACATGCTTCGTGCTGAGGAGTCTTCCAGGAATGCTGCAATGGAGAGTCGTATTCGTCGATGAGAATGGCCACCTGCTGCCCCGTTTTGTTATAAGCAGTTTTTATAATTTCTATCAGACGAGTTGCTAAGGGAGAGTTACCCCTCGATTCTATCTCATATAAAGATTCATATTCTTGAAAGGTATAGTCCAGATAACCTTTCAGACTTTCCGGTTCAGCGCCAGCCTGGCTCATATCCAGTCTGATGACAGGTCGCTTCACCCATTCCGTCTCCATCTGCATAATCTTCAAACCCTCGAAGAGTTCCTTCTTACCCATGAAGTAGGCTTCGAGCGTATCAACCAGCACTGATTTACCAAAGCGGCGTGGGCGGCTCAGGTAATTATACGTTTTATTTCTGTTGGCAAGTTGCCAGATGATATCTGTTTTGTCAACATATAGGTATCCACCCTTTCTGATTTTTTCAAAAGACTGGATACCTACTGGCAATCTTCTATCGTTCATTTCTGTCATAATCTAATCTCCTATGTTTTCAGAATGGCCTTTTATGCGCTATCCATCTTTCTGCACATTCTTTCTGCAAAGATACGATGAATATTTTGATTTCGCAAGAAAAATGGGGGGATTTTCAATTTTATCGTAGTTTTACTTGCGAGTACCTTTCTTTGTTCGTATCTTTGCCGCCAGCCATCTGCGCACTGGCAGGTCGTAGAACTTCAGACAGAGCCAGGCGGCTGCTATCGAAACCGCACAGGTGATGAGCGCCTCGGGCCAGGTTTCACCAAGCGTGAAGAGCTGCTTCTCGATGAGCCACGAATAGAAGTAATACATAAACGGATAGTGCACGATGTAGAGCGGGAAGGAGATGTCGCCCAGGAACGTGCAGACGCGGGTACTGAAACGGTCGGTTGTTGTTCCGCTCGCTCCTAACCATACTATCGCCGGGAAAATCAGAATGATGCACACTGCTTCGAAAACACCATTCAGCGTGATGCCATTCTCCATGATGCCATTCAGCGTGATGCCATCAGCGCCGCCCACACTACTGCCGCCAACCATACTCTCTATATAAGGTACGTGGAAGAGCAGGAGAAGAATGATGGAACTGATCCAGAACGCTCCCTTTACCTTGAACTGGATGCGATGGAAAACACGGGATAGCAGCATTCCTATCGTAAACGGACAGAGCATGCGCAGAAGTCCACCCCAGAAGTTGAGACCATCCAGCGTCCAGCCCACACCAAACATGCCGTAGCCGCAAACATCCGTAGCCGTGAACCAAAGCAGAAGGATGGATAGGATTCCGGCGAGAATAGCCAGAGCCCTGGTGGAGAGTCGCCGGATGAAAAGGGCATAGAGGATGTTGCCGATGTACTCGAAGAAGAGCGACCAGGCGGGGCCGTTGAGCGGAAACATTTCGCCATTGCCTCTTACTTCGTATCCGCAACCTGGCAGGGCGGGAATCATCAGCATGGCGCAGAGTAGGGCTATCATCATCGCAGGTACCGATGCCGGTGTGCCGTTCCAGGTCACTGCCCCCTGAAGGAGGAACATCACGAGTCCTATCAAGGCACCCATCACTACCATCGGATGCAGGCGGATGAGGCGGCGCTTGAAGAATTTTCCCAGTGTCAATGTCTTTCCCCAACGGTTATCGTATGCATAGCCGATGACGAAACCGGAAAGGATGAAGAAGAAGTCAACCGCCAGATAGCCGTGGTTGATTTCCTGGATGATGGCTGAGCCGGATGCAAACTGGTAGCCTTCGAACACATGATACCACACCACGAGCAATGCTGCCACGCCGCGCAATCCGTCGAGCAGGGCATAATGGGGTTTGGTATCTGCAAAATGAGTTGCTGCTTGTTGTAAGTTAGTCATAAATTATGATTGTTAATATTATTATTATGATGATGATGATTTATTTGATTTCTTATTTCCTATATTTTGATTTCAACTGCAAATATACAAAATATTTTTCGTTTTACTTTTATTCTTGCCGTAAAAAAAAGAAAAATGCTGCAATAATAATAAAAAGGTGGCTCTTCTCTTTGCCGGACAAGAATATTTCCTTACCTTTGCATAGCTTTTAAGCTTGTGGAGATTACCGACGAAAGTTTAAAAAGAGAAAATATAAAAGAGAGAAGAAAATGAAATTGAAATTGAGATTCTTGAAATTGATGCTGCTGCTCTTCATTCTGCCTTTGCAGATGCTGGCGGCAGAACTGGGAGAGGCGGGCAAGCTGTTGGCGACGCTGCCTGGTGTGAGTGATGTGGAAACGCTGAAAAGTACGCATTTCCCGGAAAAATATGTGTTCTTCATCAAGCAGCAACTGGATGCCAAGGATGCTTCCAAGGGCAGTTTTGAGCAGCGAGTGATACTCTGCCACAGAGGATTCGATCGTCCTACCGTGCTCGTAACTGAAGGCTACAACGCCAAGTATGCGCTGCGTGAGGATTACATCGAGGAACTTTCCAAGCTCTTCGATACCAACATCATCACCGTGGAGTACCGATATTTCGACAAGTCGATGCCTAGTCCTTGCAACTGGGATTACCTCACCGTGGAGAACTCGCTCTACGATCTGCACCACGTAAACCAGACTCTGCATGCGATGTATAAGGGCAAGTGGATTGCCACGGGTATCAGCAAGGGCGGACAGACCACGATGTTTTACCGCGCCTACTTCCCGAATGATGTGGACATATCCGTGCCATACGTTGCACCGCTGAACAAGGGTGTGGAGGATGGCAGACACGAGAAGTTCCTGCAGCATGAGGTTTCTACCAAGGAGAACCGACAGAAGGTGCTCAACTTCCAGCTGCTGCTCTTCAAGCGCAAGGCTGCGCTGCTGCCGATGTTCGAGAAGTACTGCAGCGAGAAGCAGTATCGCTTCAATGCTCCTATCGCCGAGATTTTTGATTATTCGGTGTTTGAGTATGCCTTCGCCTTCTGGCAGTGGGGTGAGGACATCAGGAAGATTCCTACGAATGATGCCACCGACGACCAGGTGTTCAAATACTGGATCAACATGTGTGAGCCGGAGTATTTCACCAACTACAATGCCACTGCATCTTTCGATGTACAGGCTGCCAAAGAGTTGGGATATTACGGATATTACACCAAGCCATTCAAGAGATACCTGAGTATCAAGTCGGCAAAGGGTTATCTGAAGAAGCTGATGGTGCCTAAGGGTGCCGAGAACGTGGAGTTCTCGCCAAAGCTCTACAATTATACCGTGGATTTCCTGACCAAGAATGATCCGAAGATGGTGTATATTTATGGTGATATTGACCCATGGGGTGCATCGGGCATCTATGGTCTGCCATTCACCAAGAACAAGAAGAACCTGCATGTCTATATGTGTCATGGCGGTTCGCATCTCACCCGCATCCTGTCGTTCCCTGAGCCTACCAGACAGGAAATCATCGACCTGATTGGTGGATGGTTGAAGAAATAGGCAATTCGTTATATAAAGCATTCATTATAAGAAGCAATTCATTATATAACGAATAAGCCTTTTAAAAACAGATATAAAAAAAGCGTCTTGAAATCATTCAAGGCGCTTTTTTTATATCTATATGTTTATCTTATCCGTTTGCGATATTTCCGAAGAAATCGAATGAGGCATCCCAATCCTTCCAG
>ERZ791632.179-NODE-179-length-22591-cov-5.17976_pt1 | contig 22591 bp, 19 predicted proteins | sample MGYA00510263_ERZ791632 | MGnify/ENA primary metagenome ERZ791632 (study PRJEB30046, sample SAMN00715181) | human gut metagenome | study: EMG produced TPA metagenomics assembly of the A metagenome-wide association study of gut microbiota in type 2... | reverse complement strand
CAGCAAGTTACAGATGGTGGTAGAGTGCTTTTAAATCCTGCCTCCGCAACTACAAGAGTTGAAGTTCAAAAGGACTTCAACTCTTTTTTATACAACATACCCAACCTCAACAAAAACACTTTTATCGACTTATCCCGCAAATTTACACCTGATATTTTCCCTGCCCGCTCCAACAAAGAAAATATATTTGCAGAATAATTTGGCAGTTATCACAAAACATGCTAACTTTGCACTCGCAAACAAGAAATAAGAGCAGCAAGCACTTATAAAATTGATATCGCGGAGTGGAGCAGTTGGTAGCTCGCCAGGCTCATAACCTGGAGGTCGTTCGTTCGAGTCGAGCCTCCGCAACTACAAGAGTTGAAGTTCAAAATAAGACTTCAACTCTTTTTTTGTCTATAACAACAAGGACACACAGAAACATGACCACCTATATAAAACACAATTAAAAACGAGCTTATGATACATATATACAAAAAAAATTGATTGTCTCACGACAACCAATCTTTACTAACCTTAAATCTAATACCATGAAAAACATTGCAAATGTATAGCATTTATTCCCATCATGCAAGCATTATGCAAACTTCTGCCATTTATTTAATGATATTTTATTGCATAGAAACCATTTTGGCAAGTCTTGTTTGCATAATTAGACACAATCACGCATCTGTCTAAGCAAATCACGTTGATGTTCCGTCAACCCCGTAGGCAAATTCACCTTGTAGGTTATAATCAAGTTTCCATAAGTGCCATCGGGCTTCTGATACCCCTTGCCACGCAAACGTATCTTCGCTCCATTCTGAGTTTCAGGTTTAACCTTCAATTTGAGCTTGCCATTTTGCGTTTGCAGCAATATATCACCACCAAGCAAAGCCGTATACATATCTATACTGACAGTTGCGTGTGCATCATAGTCATCCGGATTTACATACGTATGCTCCGAAGCCCGACGCCCGCTACGGCCACCTGCCGCCCGTCCGAACAAATCCTCAAAGAATGAAGAGAAAGCACCAGAACCACCTGCAAACTGACTAAAGTCAAATCCGTCAGCACCATCACCAGAACTGTAATAATACTGTCCGCCATTACCTCCTGCAGTTCCTGCATGCTCAAAAGCATCAGCTTGCTGCCATTGTTCGCCATACTTATCATACTTACGACGTTTTTCAGGGTCTGACAACACAGCATTAGCCTCATTCAATGCCTGGAATTTAGCCTTAGCCTTAGGGTCGTCAGGGTGCAAGTCGGGGTGGAACTGTTTAACACGCTTTCGATAAGCTGCTTGTATATCGGCCTGAGGAATATCCTTAGGCACACCCAAAATTTTGTAATAATCTATGAATGCCATAATGTCTGATTTTTAATTACACCTTTCGTCAAACAAATGGAGTGCCACATGACATAATTGTCAGTAAAAAATACCTAACGACCGCAAATAACACGTGATTTTTCTTACACAAATCACGCACTTGCAGCTTTTTTGAGTACTTTTGCACAAAATAAAAAGCCGACACACCCACATGCCGGCAATTAAATAAAAGATTTTCAAACACTATGTATACAGTTGACCAATTAAACGACAAGCTGATCGACCTCGCATTCTCTGAAGATATTGGCGACGGCGACCACACCACTCTTTGTTGCATTCCCGAGAATGCCATGGGCAAATCACGCCTGCTTATTAAAGAAGAAGGCATCTTGGCAGGCATGCGTATAGCAAAGGAAATATTCCACCGTTTCGACCCCACCATGCAAGTTGAGCAATTCATGGAGGACGGCACGCATGTCAAACCTGGCGATGTGCCAATGATTGTCACAGGCAAAGTGCGTTCCTTGCTGCAAACTGAGCGTTTGATGCTCAACGTCATGCAGCGAATGAGCGGTATTGCCACAATGACTAACAAGTATGTACAACGCCTTGAAGGTACAAACACCCGTGTGCTCGACACTCGCAAAACTACCCCAGGCATGCGTATGCTTGAGAAAGAGGCTGTCAAAATTGGCGGCGGCTGCAACCACCGTATCGGACTTTTTGACATGATATTGCTCAAAGACAACCACATCGATTTTGCAGGTGGTATTGCCAATGCGCTTGATCGTTGCGCTGCATACCAAAAAGAAAAAGGACTCAATCTGAAGGTAGAGATTGAGTGCCGTACCTTCGACGAAATCAAACAAGTCATGGCACATGGCGGTGCAGATCGCATCATGCTTGACAATTTCTCCATTGAAGATACCAAAAAAGCTGTAGAACTTATCAATCACAAGTTCGAGACAGAATCAAGCGGTGGTATCACTTACGACACACTGCGTCAATATGCCGAATGTGGCGTTGACTTCATATCTGTTGGCGCACTCACCCACTCTGTCAAGGGCCTTGACATGTCATTCAAAGCCTGTTAACACATTACCGAAAGTCTTTCAACGGGGTAACAAGTCAACATATAAACAGCTGGACTTGTTACCCCGTTAACTCAAGTCCTGCATACATCATTTACAGATAAAACGGAACAATCCATAATGAAACACTTCATCAAAAGCATAGCAAAAGTATTTGCCTCCTTGTTGCTTGGGAGCATTACAATTTCTAATGCCGACGCATGCACAAGTTTCTTAATCGGTAAAAAAGCATCAGCCGATGGCTCTGCCTTCATTACTTACAACCAAGACGACTACGGCATGTTTGGCCGCCTCAACTACTTGCCAGCAGGCAAACACGCTGCAGGAACCATGCGTAAAATTATTGACGGCGACACCAATCATTACCACGGCGAAATACCCGAAGCCCCCTACACCTATGCGGTGATGGGCTACATCAATGAGCACCAAGTCGGCATCACCGAAACAACATTTGGCGGCCGTTCCGAATTGGCCGACACCAACGGCATTATTGACTATGTCAGCCTGATGACCATTGCACTACAGCGTTCACGAACAGCAAGAGAGGCCATTGAAGTAATGACTTCACTCGTGCAAAAATATGGATATGCCTCTGAAGGCGAAAGCTTCTCTATAGCCGACCCCAACGAAGTTTGGATCATGGAAATGATCGGAAAAGGGCCACAAGAGAAAGGTGCCGTATGGGTAGCAGTACGTATCCCAGACGACTGCATCGCCTGCCATGCCAATCAAAGCCGCATTCACCAATTCAACTTGCATGACAAAAAGAACGTCATCTATTCCAAGGACGTTATCAGCTTTGCCCGGAAACGCGGATATTTTAGTGGAAAGGACACTGAATTCTCTTTCGCAGATGCCTATGCTCCTGCCGATTTCAGTGCTATACGCTACTGCGAAACACGTGTATGGAGTTTCTACAACAAATGGGTAGAGGGCATGGATAAATACCTTGACTACGTTGACGGCAAACATATCGGCAAGGCTGCCCCCATGCCGCTTTATTTCAAGCCCAAACAATTACTTTCGCTGCACGATGTCATGAACTCCATGCGCGACCACTACGAAGGTACACCTTTCGACATAACAAAAGATGCCGGTGCTGGACCATACAACGCACCCTACCGCCCCACCCCATTAGCTTGGGAGTATAATGGTAAAAAATACTTCAACGAACGCCCCATATCCACACAGCAAACGGCTGGAACCTATGTTATTCAACTGCGCAACTATCTGCCAAATGCCATAGGAGGCATTGTGTGGTATGGAAACGACGACCCCAACATGATTGCCTATACCCCAATTTACTGTAGCGCAAGCCAAGCACCCGCGTGCTACGACCCCAAAGAAGCTAACGACGTAACCTTCTCGTGGAACTCTGCCTTTTGGGTTGAAAATTGGGTGTCAAACATGACATATCCTCGCTATTCGCAATTATATCCGAGCGTAAAAGCAGCGCAACAAGAGCTTGAACAGGCCTATTCAAACCAGCAGGCCGAAGTCGAGAACAAAGCAAAATTACTATTGGCACAAGATCCTGCTCGAGCCAAAGCTTATCTCACAGACTACTCAATACAATGCGCCAATCAAATGATGCAACGTTGGAAAAAATTAGGTGAATATCTGATTGTCAAATATAACGACCAAGCAATCAAGCCCGAAAAGGATGGAAAATTCGAACTCACTCCTGACGGACTCGGAAAGGCCGTTGAGCGTCCTGGATTTGACGAGAATTATCGCAAGACTATTGTAAAAGAAACTGGCGACAAATACCTTGTGCCATAAACACAACCACATTATAATCAACCTGTAATTAGAAGTTGAGCAGTCTGATGATATACGATAAATAGTTTGACGCATATCTGACGACTGGTCAACTTCTATACGTTATGCCTACGTTGTATTCACCCACGCCATGACTTCACTCAACGAACTACTACATTGCTACCATTACTTGCCAGCTTCCGACATAGCCTCAAATGTCAACAAGAGCATCAATGGCACACACAACTCATTAGTCATCACAGCACCACCCGGAGCCGGAAAATCGACACTGCTACCGCTCACCATGTTGCATGGAGGCTTACAAACAGGCAAAATTCTCATGCTCGAACCGAGACGTATTGCCGCCAAACAAGTAGCCATACGTATGGCGCACATGCTGGGCGAGACTGTTGGAAAAACTATTGGTTATCGCGTCAGATTTGAAAGCAAAATATCATCTCAAACTCGTATTGAAGTCCTCACCGAAGGCATTCTCACACGCATGCTGGTTGATGACGCCACACTCGATGGCGTAAGCATCGTCATATTTGACGAATTTCACGAACGCAACATAAATTCTGACCTTGCACTTGCACTTGTACGTCAGACACAGCAAATCATCAGGCCCGACCTCAAAATAGTTGTCATGTCGGCCACGATAGATGCACAGGCCATTTGCCAAGCACTTCAAGCTCCTCTTATAGAAAACAAGGGCCGCATTTACCCCGTACAAACTATTTACAGCCAACAAACCCCCGACATGAACGACATGGCTCAAGCTGTTGTAACAACCATACGTCATGCACACGCTGCACACGACGGCGACATTCTTGCTTTTCTACCAGGATTTGCCGACATTGACAGGTGCATGAAACTCTTAGCTGACAGCCTTTCGCCTACTACCATATGTCCGCTATATGGACAGTTGACTCCCGAAAAACAACAAATTGCCATATCCCCATCAGCACCTGGCATGCGCAAGGTCGTGCTTGCCACCCCCATAGCCGAAACATCACTTACTATAGAAGGAATACGCGTTGTCATTGACAGCGGTTTATACCGCACACAAGTTTTTGACCCACGTACCGAACTGAGTCATCTCGAGACCACACGCATCAGCATGGATATGGCTGTACAACGTGCCGGACGTGCTGGACGCGTGGCCAATGGCACATGCTATCGGATGTGGACATCTGCCTCAGAACATTTGATGACACAACAACGCTCTCCCGAAATCATATCAGCAGACTTGGCGTCTGTTGTATTAAGTGTCGCAGCCTTCGGCGAAAGCAATATTTATAATCTCCCGTGGCTTACCCCACCACCTGAAGCGAATGTGTTGAAGGCGCAGCATTTGTTGACAACATTAGGTTGCATCAACAAGGAAGGACGCATCACCGAACTTGGACAAAAAGTTGCAACCATGCCATGCCACCCGCGCATTGCCCGCATGATACTAAGCGCAAAAAATCACAACCTTACAAAGTTAGCATGCGACATCGCTGCTGTTATCGAAGAAAAAGACCCTTTGACCGACACAACCGACTGCGACATTAGCTTACGCATATCGGCATTGCGCCAACATCGCGCTCTTAATCGCCTTTCACAATGGCGGCGGATAGCACAAATTGCCGCTGAATATCGCAAAATGGTTAAAACGAATGTCGAAGACAACACAAACAATTTTTCGCCCAATGACGTCGGACAGCTTATTGCCTTTGCCTATCCTGAGCGCATAGCAAAGGCTATCGACAGTATCGGTTCCTTCCGTTTAGCCAACGGCAACAACATACGCTTGCAACAAAACGATACACTCACTGCCAGCCAATGGATAGCCATAGCATCACTTTATGCCGAAACAGGTAAATGTGGCCGCGTATTTTTGGCTGCTCCCATCACCCCATCTGACTTTGATTCTGCAATAATAACAGAACGGGACAATCTGTCATGGGACAACAAGCAAGGAACTATCGTCGCACAGCACGAATTACGCATTGGCAAACTGTTGCTGAAGAGTTCACCTATAAATCATGTCGACGCTGCCGATCTCACCAACACCATTTGTCAAGCAGCAACAAAACACGGACTCAGCATGTTTAACTGGAACGATAGTTCTGTACTACAATTACAACAACGAGTAGCCAAAGTTGCCGAATGGCACCCCGAATTATCTCTGCCAGACATTTCGACCCAGCATCTACTCAACAGTGCTCACGAATGGTTGCCGTTTTATCTTAACAACAACGGACACATACTAACAAATATCAATGAGCTGAAGAAAGTCGATATCAAACAAGCCATTTGGAACATCATACCCTACGAACTTCAACTAATCATTGACCGCCTGGCTCCATCACACATACAAGTCCCAACAGGCAGCTGCATTAGCATTGACTACGGACGTGCATCGGAGCACCCCGTACTGAGCGTACGTCTGCAAGAATGCTTTGGTATGGACGATACACCTCGCGTTGACGACAACCGTCGCCCCATACTGATGGAACTACTGTCACCAGGCTACAAACCAGTGCAATTAACGCAAGATTTGAAGAACTTTTGGCAAACAACCTACTTTGAAGTCCGTAAAGAATTACGACGAAGATACCCAAAACACTATTGGCCGGACAACCCCTTAGTGGCAGAAGCCACCAAGGGCGTCAAGCGTAAACATTAAAAAAACGGCTAATGCGACACCATTTCGAACGCACAGCCTTTTACTTACGCAATCTACGAAAAAAGAATGTTTGAGCGACCGAACATTCTTTTTTTGCAAATAGCATTACATCACATATACTGTTTTTCATATTTTGTCTACACTCTACACTTTGCACTTTAATTGATTGATAACCAGAAACATACGAAGTGTATACACCTTATATACGCGAGTTCGAGATAATCGTTTACAGATTCAATGACACTTCTTTTGCGTAACATAATCTTATCATAAAGTGGCCTGAGTTTCTGTTTCATGTTTGAGCGAAGTCCTGTAACAATATGAACGCCTTTATCCCAAAGTCTTCCAAAAAGAGTCTGAGAAATATAACCTTTATCCGCATACAACTATCTGAGCAAAAGCCACCCACATCTGGCTCGTATCAATGAGCGGTGACAATGCTGCGAATACTGCAAAAGTCCAAGGTTATGCTCTCTGCCTTCCGACAAAGCGCACGGGGCGACCAAAAACATCTCCGATAATGCTCCTGCCGTGTCACGAGATTGCAGAAGCAAGGCGCTTGCCACCGCCCCACATCTAAACCCTACCCATGTAACCCACCTCTCCCACTCCTCCACACCCAAGCGCACGAAAAAGCCGCCATGCGCACAGCAAGAGAGCCAATGCGCACGGCGGCTGAAAGAAAGGATTGCCCGAAAGGGAGGGCTTAATTTTTATTGGTACTTCTAATCTTTTTATTGCTTGTTGCCTTTCTGAACTTCATATTTATCCCTATATTTTTGTGCCTCTTGGGGATTTTTATAGCATCCTATACCATTATCTAAAAGATAAGCGACTTTATCACAACCATCTACATTTCCAGCATCTGCAGATTTCTTTGCATATACATATGCTTGTTCGCTATTGGTTTCAAACATGTCACCTCCAGGGTAATATTGGTTACTTAACTCCAGCAAAGCGATAGGATCGTTAAGACGAGCACCCTCTAAAAGGTAATATTTCGCTTTCCCTCTATCAAAATTGACTGGGATATCATTTTGAGAATCTCCATATCTAAAAATAGAGAATAGATTTTCGGCAGCATGCCCACTTCCCAATTTTACTGCGTCTTGATAGATTTCAATTGCTTTGTTTATGTTTCTTTCGCAGCCTAAACCATTTTGATAACATGCGCCTAAATTGTTAGCTCCAACTCCGTTTCTTAATTCGTAAGCTCTTTGCGAATACTCAAAGAATTTTTTATCATCCTTATTCACATTTATGCCGTCAAAAAATTCCATTCCTAATTGGGCATAAGCATCACCACTACCATGATTTATAGCCTTTTGAAGGAGCTCAATACCTTTAGACGGATTTTGATATGACTTAAAATCTTCATTGTCTTTAGAATTTAAGTATATTTTTGACAACCGAACCATGGCTTCAGTAGAGTTACTTTCGACACCTCTCTTCAACCATTCTATGCCTTTTTTGATATCAAATGTTTCTTTTCGATCTTTTGTAAAGTAAATTTGTGCTAAGAAAACAGAAGAGTTTCTTCTACCTTTTTCAAATGACTTTGTAAAATATGTAATCGCTTTAGAATAGTCAGACTCAATGTTATCTATTCCATATAAATATATAAAACCTTCAACCCTAAGATAATATGGGTTATCTTTGTCCTTTATTTGCTTTAATATTCTTAAGGCTTTCTCCGTATTTTTTTCATAAAGACCTTCTGCACCACTTAATAGTAAATGTGCGTAACGTGATTGTATATAGGCATTATCATTATCTTGCGCAATGAGTTTATCAAACATTTGCTTCCCTTTTATAGAATCAGTATGTCCAAACCATCCAAACATATAAGCCCATGATAAGTCACATTCAGCTTCTTTGCAACCTTTGTCAGCAGCCTCCTTTAATAAGGTAAATGCTTTTTCTTGGTCAAAGTCTACACCATCACCATTTGCATAAGCAATGGAAAGCCTCCATGTCGCATACGCATCCCCCTCATCAGCTGCTTTCTGATACAGTTGTGCAGCTTCATCAAATTTGTTTTCTAAACGTAATGAATCAGCATGTTCTACGTCAGTTTGGCATGATGATAGGGCAAAAAGAATTGCAATAACTAATAAAGAGTCAAGATGTTTTAATGTATTCATGATGTCTTTTTTATAAGATTAAACCATATTATGAGAGCAAAACTAAGAAAAATATCTCACGCCACCTACCGCAATGCCATAAAAAACATGCTGCGTAAACTTCTCACACCCAATATACAGCGTATCAAAAGGATCATCTCGTTGTAGCGCCATCGATGAAAATCACGTGAAGCCTCGCCCATATTGGGCAGAATGGCTTTCACGATTTTCAAGTCCGCATACGCAGTAACGAGCGAGAGCCCGTAACGGGTTCGCTCCTCGTCCACAAATTGGCGGTCCTTTGCATCAGGATTGGCAATAGACCAAGTGACCATGTCGCGCAATCGAAGCAGGTGCTCCACGTGCGATTGCGCGTATTTTTCAGCAAGTTCCTCTTTGTTCGTGTAGAGATCCGCCTTGACAATCTCTACAATATTCGGCAAACTCATTTAATAATGCGGATAAAGTTATCTTACCTCGAACGATGTACATGCTTACTTCGTTCGTTCAACGTGCTTACTTCGGTCGAAGTAAGTGCTTACACCGACCGAAGTAAGCAAATTTTGTTAGTTGAAAATTATTCATCGTCCTCCATGTCCAACAAATTGTTGCATGTATTCTCAAGTGCCAGCGGACTGCCCACATAAGCCAGCTGCATCTCCTGGTGCAGCAGTTTCACACGTGAAGCCGCCTTGCCACGGTGGTATCGCCTTGATACCTCCGTGCTCTTGTCGGCAATATCCTCGCGAAGCTGGGTTGCCGATATGCCAAGCATGACCGCCATATCAGAGATTTTAAGATAGATGGAACGTACTGTTCGATTTGGGTATTTTTGTTCTGTAAGCATCCCATGCGGGCCGTGTTGTATAAAACAAATAAGCCAAAGTCAATCTATCAGGACTTTGGCTTATTTGTTTTATGCAATAGGGCTATGGGATGCTCACCAAGGAACAGGAAATCAAGACTTACAGCAAACCATTGGGACGACCGCCGAAACAGCAGCCCCCCCTGATTTTGGTAGAAATGGCAAAGGCCGTCAGCGAGAGAAACGAAGTCGAATGTTCGTTTCGACTCTGGCAAGAGAATATATCGTGCCAACAACATAAGAGCAAAACGGCCAGAAACTGCGAGATGTTGGACTGGTATGTGCTACTTTGTCAAAAACGTGATGAAGTTCCTTAGGGAACTTTGTCTTTGCATTCGCCAAAGTTTGCGGTTCTTATGTTCAATATGGCGGATTACCCACTCCTACGAATTCTATTCAAATTGCGCTTGAAACTTTTTTCAGCGAACACTCATTAAAGACCAAAAACATACGAAGTGTGCACGCCTTATATATTTCATTGCACGACCCTGCCCAGCCTGCATTCATTCAACAGAATGGTCTAACAGATACGTCAACAAGTAAAAACAGTCATGGGAACAAGAAATGTCAATTACCCCGACTGATTTTTCTTACCCCCATGACTGGTTTCGCTGTCAAGTACAACCATTTAATGCAAAAGGTTGTGCTGACAATACTTAGCTGTATCTACACTCACACATACGCTGATTTTCAATACAATACATTCATTAGTGTAGAGTGCAGACAAAATATCAAAAAACATTTTTGGCGCAAACGTATGCACTATAGTATCACGATCACGCCTACGTTTATTATTTACTATACAGATTGACTACATCATCTACGATTTCCGCGGGAACCAATGGGCTGATGTCGGTCTTATTTGCAACAAAATCCCTTATCATTGTAGAACTTACAGGCAGCATTGTAGCATTTATGACGCTCACCCCCACAGGCAGGCTGTCCGCTTTTATATCGTATCCAGGACGCGGATATATCAACAATCTATAATTCTGAATAATAAGTTTGTAGTTCGCCCAATGATCAAAGCATGTCCAATTATCGGCACCTATCAAAAGTAGGAACTCTGTTCGTGGATAAGCAAGCGATAATGCTTGCAATGTGTTCCATGTATAAGATGGACGAGGCAAATCAAATTCAAAATCACTTGCCAATATATGCTTTTCATTTTGCAGAGCCTTTCGAGCCAAATTTAATCTATAATATTCAGGTTTAAGCCCTAACTGTTCCTTTAGAGGATTCTGTGGTGAAACTAACAACCATACATCATCGACTAAATTCTGCTCTAATACGGCATGTGCAAGTGCTATATGCCCATTATGGATTGGATTAAATGACCCTCCAAACAAGGCAACTCGTTTGCGCAACATATCGATCTATTGGATCACTTCTCTAAGAAAGTCTTTATCAACGACAATGCTTCACTCTGCGCATCTTCCAAATTATCATTAACAACAACTTTGTCAAATTTGTCTGCATAAGATAGTTCGAATTCTGCACGAGCAAGGCGATCTTTAATAACCTCAGGGGCATCAGTACCTCGCGATTCTAAACGCTGCTTCAACACCTCTATTGAGGGTGGTTGAATAAATAAACTTAAAGCCTTGTCCCCGTAATATGCTTTTATATTTTGTCCGCCCAACACGTCTACATCGCATACGACATTTTCTCCACGTTCAAGCTGAGCGTCCACTTGCGATTTCAAAGTGCCATAGAATCTATCCTTATAGACCTCCTCATATTCCAAGAAATCCCCTTTTGCTATAAGCGTCTTGAATTCCTCTGGTGATAGAAAGAAATATTCTACACCATTTTTTTCTGTGCCACGTGGCGGACGGCTTGTGGCCGAAATTGAGAAATGCAAATTCAAATTTTGCGCCATCAAGTAGTTTATTATTGTACTCTTACCACTACCCGAAGGAGCCGAAAATATAATAACCTTTGCCATATTTCTTATTTACCGATTTTGAGCAAGCGACCATATAGCATAGCCGCCCACTCATATTAAAATCACATTACGTTCAACACCTGCTCTTTTATTTGCTCGAGCTCGTCCTTCATCTTCACAACAATATTCTGCATTTCGGCTTGATTGCTCTTCGAACCTGTCGTATTGATTTCACGTCCCATTTCTTGGGCAATAAAGCCGAGTTTCTTACCCTGGCCATGCCCCAAGTCCATAGTTTCACGGAAATAGCGCAAATGATTGGCCAAGCGCTGTTTCTCTTCACTTATGTCAAGTTTCTCAATATAATAGATGAGCTCCTGTTCCAGGCGATTCTTATCATAGTCAACCCCTTTCAATTCTGCCAAACGGTCTGTTAAACGTTGACGAATTTTCTCAACACGATTTTTCTCAAAAGGCTCGATTTCATGAAGATAACGCTCAATGTTATCAACTTTTTCTGTAAACTTCTTATAAAGCGCTTCTCCTTCTTGCTTCCGGAAGTCTACCAAGTGCTCAATAGCTTCATTGATGGCGCCCCGAACGACCTGCCATTCTTCGTCTGACAAAGTCTCGGTCACAGAAGTTTGCGTCGTTTCTGGCAAACGTAGCACAAGTTCCCACAAATTTTGCGGGAGTTCCATGTGTTGTTCCTCACAAATATTCTTTATTTGCGCTACATAGCTTGCCACCACGGCGCTGCTTATACAGCCTGCAGCCGAAGTTTCGTCCTTTTCAATCCATATTGTGAAGTCTACCTTACCACGTTCTATGGCAGTCGCAATAATTCTGCGAACTTCCATTTCCTTTTCACGATACAATGGGGCAACCCTCGTATTAAGATCCAAACTCTTACTATTCAAAGATCGAACCTCTACGTGAATTTTCTTTCCGTTAAAAACGACATCGGCTTTACCGAAGCCAGTCATTGATTGAATCATTTTAGCTTGTATTTTTTTGTCTTTTGCTTGCAAAAGTACCATTTTTTGCGCAATTTTACCACATGAAACAATATAAAGTATGCCTTACGATTGCTGGTTCCGACCCCTCCGGCGGTGCTGGTATCCAGGCAGACATAAAAACAATGACTCTGCTTGGTTGCTACGCACAAGCTGTTCCCACGTGTTTGACGGTACAAAACACATTAGGTGTGCAACGCAGTATTTCCATTGACGCTGAATTGGTTTTTGACCAGGCTGCAGTTACCATGGAGGACTGTATGCCCCAATGTGTAAAGATTGGCATTGTGCCCAACCTAACTATAGCACATGCCATAGCAGAATTACTGCGTAAATTCAAGCCAAAGTTCTGCATATTCGATCCTGTTTTAATTTCGTCATCAGGATTATCTTTCGTCGACAACGAGACATACGAGTTCATGCTTGAAGAACTTATGCCGCTATGTCAACTTATAACGCCCAATTTACCTGAGGCACGTCATCTTGCCCAATTGGGTGATGCTACTGCCGATGAGTTGGCCCAGTATTTATACAACAAATTAAAAGGCACACCTGTAATGGTTAAAGGCGGACATCTTCCTGGCTCTCCCACTGATTATTTATTTGATGGCGCATTGCACAAATTTCAAAGTGAAAGACTTAATAGCCATAACACACATGGCACGGGTTGCGTTCTATCTTCTGCTATAGCATCATATAAAGCCCAAGGCTTAGAACTTAAAGATGCCATAGCTCAAGCCAAACAATTCCTGTTCAATGCCATAAAACAAGGTGCGAACTACAAACACGGAAATGGTTGTGGTCCACTCTATCTCGTTCCTTAAATAGTAAGAAGATTGATCAAGATTCAGAATGAGCAACAACGTTTGCTCTTCTACTTCTTCATCTGCATATATAGTTTTAAGCTTTACACATTATTCTGATTGACTGTACATACAAGCTCAACCTTCAAAATAAAGCAACGAACTATTTGCTATATTCCAATTTTTCCTTACCTTTGCACCGAAAACGGAGGCCTCGTAGCTCAGTTGGATTAGAGCAACGCCCTTCTAAGGCGTGGGTCTTGGGTTCGAACCCCAACGAGGTCACTTAGTGACTCCTGCGGAATCACGAAAAGAAAAGATTAGAGGAGAGTATTACGCAAGTAGTACTCTCCTTAATGCTTTTAATAATCAAGCATTTACAACCCATGTATGCTTGAATACAGACTTTTATGTCATAAGTTTTTTGGAATAGAGAGCTAAGTTCAAAACCCTGCCAAATTCCTCAAAACGGACATAACAGGACTGAAAAGGACACCACGATACAAATTTGCGTGACACATTGCGTTACACCAAATTAGAAGTGCGTTACACTTTTCACAAAGTTCTATCCATCACGAGGAAATGGCAAAAAATTTTAGCTCTATGGAGAAAAAATTCGTAGATGTCATTTTCGACAGAAGGAAAAATTACCCGAAGAAAGGCTTCGGATTCATTGAAGTTCGTGTGTACCTTGGACGCAATACACGCAAGTATTTCAATATGGGCAATTCTACTCCCGAAAAATGGGAGGTTGATGCGCACTCTTCTGAGATCAAAGCACTCGTAAAGAGGTGCGAAGAGATTCTTTCAGTAATGTCATTCCTTAAAGAAGAACTTAGCTTGGAGAATTTCGACAAGCATTTCTATGAAGAGGAGCAAAAGCAAGATATTTCTACTGCTGAAGCATTAGCTCAAAAAGATTTCATCGCCTACTGCGAGGAAGCCTTGGCAGCCGAGGACATTAAAATCGACACGCGCAAGCACAAGCAAGTAGTGATTGATGCTGTCAAGACCTACGGCTAACTAAAGACGTATGGCGACTTGACCCCCAAGAACATTCTTGCCTTCGACCGATGGCTGCACAATGGCGAGCGGAGTGACGTTACCATCTATGGCTACCACAAACGCCTGAAGAAATGGGTGGGCGAACTGGCACGATTGGACGAGATTCCGCGCAATCCTTACAAAATTGTGAGTGTTACCCGTGGCAAGAGCAAAGAGCGCCAACCTCTGCTCGAACCCGAATTGAAGAAAATGCGCGACTATCCCTTTGACGGGAAACTGGAACGGGTGCGCGACCTCTTCATCTTCTCCGCTTATACAGGTCTTGCTTTCTGCGATGTGCAGAACTTTGACTATCAGTCTATGACGGTGAAGGAGGGTGATTTGGTTTTCATTGATGGAAACCGCATCAAGACCGATACAAAGTTCTTCACCCCTATCCTTGCACCAGCTATGGAAGTGTTGAAGAAATACGACTTCAAATTGCCCAAGATTTCCAACCAAAAGGCAAATGATTACCTTCACTTGATACAAGCACAGCTTGGCATCAAGAAGAAATTGACCTTCCACGTTGCCCGCCACAGCTTTGCCACACTCGCCTTGGCGCATGATGTCCCCATCGAAAATGTAGCCCGAATGCTCGGACATGAGGACATTCGGACCACACAGATTTACGCAAAGGTTTTGCGTACCACCATCGAGCGCCATGCCACCGCACTCCAAGGCGCCATCATCTAAACTTTATTCATTATCTAAAACACGATAAAACGTGCCTTTCAATAGCTGCGACATTCCACTCTCCTTGAATGTCGCAGTTATTTTTTCGCATACATACTTACCTCCCCTTATATAATATAAGGCACGTGGGTTGGGCAAAGTATCAGACAAAAACGAGAACTGATACTTTTTCTTGCCATCAATTTTGTATAACACTTCGCGTTTATCCTCCCACATTCCCTCATTCAAGCGAAGTGAAAAAGGCGTGACGAATGCCTGGAACTCATCTGAGACTTCCACAAAATCCACCACAGGGTGCGGCATATACGGCTTGAAGTACTGCACCCCGTTCCAAAAGCCCATATATATTTGGTCAAAGTAAGCGTCCGTGTTCTTGTTCTCCCCCTTGGCAATGGTACGGCTTGCCGCACCTTGCGCCAAATCACCTGCATCGTAGTCAATGGTGTTGGCTGACGTTGAACTGCCAAACACACGATCAGAACGATTGCCACTTGAAGAACCGCTCCCATCTTCAGTCAGTGTCCAATTCTCACTGCTTCCCATCTCGCCACAATTCATGAAAAGCATATTGCCGTGACTGTCTCCCGTCCCCTCAATCCAGGCAGGCACAATTTTCAGTTCCAAGTCCTCTGCATTCTTGTCCGCAAAACGTTCCCCATAGGCATTGACAGGGAGCAAACGATTATAATAGCGATACCACTTCGTTTTCGTCTTGTCTGAAAAGCCCGAAGTACCCTCCATCACAAACTCCGACTTGTAGCAATACATGACAAAGTACGTGCGGTTTTCCTTGACATAAAACAATTTGTGTCCATCAGAGCCATATTTGTAGCCACGCACATACTGCGTGCTGCTGGCGTTCGGTCTTGTTTGCCTTGTGTACACCCCACTTATTTTAAGCGACTTTGCCGCCTCCAATAAATCTGCCATTTTATCATAAACCTTGGCATCCTTGCCATATTTGCGAATGTACCAATCACACGAATGATACGCCCAAAGCAAACTGCCATTGTCCTCATACTTCACATTCACGCTACCCAAGTATTCCGACTTGTCCTCCTGCGTGACTTGGGTGGTATAACTGTCCACCACCTTGTCCAACAGAACCTCATCTGCTTCCGTGGCAATGGCATCAGAGAATTTGAACGAAATCGTTTTCTGCTTGTGGTTGATAGTGAAATCCCCAAACAGAAACTTCTCCAACTCTTCAAAGAACTCCGTCAGCGTCCAATGTGGCAAAGCAAGTGCAAAGTTATAAGCGCCCCATGCCGCAGGCAAGGTGTTGCATATAAGGAGATTAACAAAGGCAGAATTTTCCAACGCCATAAAATCCCACTTATACCCCACCTGCTTGCATATCCTGTAAAGGATATACAGCAAGTAAGGCTGAAACGACAAAGCCTGTGCTCCCGTTTGCGCATTGGTTTCATGCGACCAAATAAATTCATTCTTGTCTGCGCTCCACACCATTTCATTCTGAATGTTCCCCGAAGTGTTATTCACCCAGGGCAACGGAATCCAGAAATTATCAGGGTATGGGCGCATGTCGTCCATGCAATGCCCTGCAACCGCCACACGGCTTGTAGGATAGCCCAAATCCAGCTCATTCAAATAAATATCGTCGAATGTCTCATCAAAGTTTTGCTCACTGCGTCCCTCCAAAAATTGCGTTTTAACTTCCACGTCTGATATTTCCGTGATGGTGATGATGCCACTCCGATAAAAGTCACGATCGCGAATTTCGCAATCGAACACCACCTTGTTTTTTGCCACATCTGCGCGGTGGATATGCCCAAATATCGCGATGTTTTGGGCACACCCTCGCAAAGGGAAAGTGATCGTCAGCGTATAGCTGTCACTTCCCGTAAACAATCTATTCTCGGCAATGAAGTCAAACGATGTGCCTTCCTTCAATACGGTTTGTTGGTTGTTGATGATTATTTCCATTTTTATTATCTTTGCGAAATGAAACGTGCCATAATTATAATACTTGTAAGTTTAATACTCTTTTTGGCAATTCTTGCCTTGGGGTTCTTTTGGTCTCTTCCATTATCGCTTATATTTCTGTTTATTGGAAGTATTGCATTGTTTATTTCATGCGTATATGTAAAGGAAAAATCCACAAGAAGAGTTTTTGCTGCTATTTTATGCAGTTTGCTTATCACATGGTGCTTGCTGCTGTTATTCTTTTTTGTTGCAATGTATATGATAATGGATTGCAAAAGTTATTGAGCATTCATTTTCTTCTGCTTTTCGGAGATTTATTTCTAATCAACGTATCGTATCCCTCTTGCGCCTGTTTGATGCCCGTGTCCCCTGTCACTGTGTTCACGGTGACAAAAGGCTCATTCAGTCTTTGGCTTAGTCGGCTCATTGTTTCTTCGTACTTACTGAGTACAGCTGCACTCTGTGCCAAAGCTGCCGAAGCGACATTGTCCGTGGGGGCTTGCACCACTACGGGCTGAACTTGTTGTGTAGAAACGACATTGGGAGCAATCGCCCGACTCACATCATCGGCTCGCAAGGATCCGATGGTGTTTGTTCTTTGTGCATAGTCCAGCGCATTGATGAGCGGACGAGCTACAGGTGATGCGAGCAACTTTTGCGATGCCACCCATTCCCCGGCATGAACTACGCCCACTTCTTCGTTTACTCTGCCTTGCGGAGTAAAGCCACCTTGCGCATATCCTTGTGCCTCACTTGCCTGTTGTTGCTTTTTGATCGCGGCAATCTGTATCATGCCCGCAGTAATAGCCATAGCCGCTGCAATAGGTGCCATGATATAACCGACCACAGGAATAGCCGCGGCAGATCCATAAGCAGAGATAGCGTTTTGAGCAGTCTGTGCCACAGCTTGAATAACCTGCATGGCAAATAGTTTCTTGTTTGCCTCGTTCTTCGCTTTGGCAAGGGCGGCTTGCTTCTCCTTTTCAAGCTTCGCCACCTTGTAGTTATTACCCTCTGCCGCAGAAATCTCCGCAGAATAGCGGGCATTTATGGCGGCAGTTTCCTTCTCGAGTTCCGCTTGGACGAGAGAAGAAACGCCACTGAATATCTCTCCCATGCCACTCATGACAGTGGAGAACGATTGCGTAACGGCTTGCCCGGCATCGCTCTCCAACCAATTAGCCAATTTCTCATTGGCTTTCTCCATGCCATTCTTTGTGACGCCAATACTATCAATGGCATATTTTTTACGAAGAGCCAACTTTGCCTTCTCGAAAGCTTCCTCAATGCGCAGTTTCTCTGCCGCATTGTCGCCAGCTGCTTTTACTTCAGCATGATATACCTGTTCCAAAGCAGCCATATCACTATCGTACTTAGTCAAACGTTCATCAGCGTTCATGCCAAAGTACTCCTCTTTGAGTTGCTGTTTCACTTGTTGCTGACGTTGGATAATCTTCTGCTGATTGGCAAATACCTTGTTCTGATATTCCTTTTCAGCTGCCAAGCGTTCCTTGGTGCCTTCCTTGTAAAGCTGCACCACTTTGCGAAGATGTTCCAACTCAGCCAACTCCACGGCATCTTCGTAGGTTTTGGTGTCAGAAAGTCCGTCAATATAGCGTTGTTTCAACTCCGCAAGCTGGGCATTATACGCTTTATCTTCCGCCTCTCTACTCGCATTTGTAGCATTCTCTTCCTGTTTTTTCAATGCTTCTTGGTACTGCGCTTGCGCCTCCAAGAGATCCTTGGCAGAAACATCAGTACGTTCCATCTTCTTTTTCCAATACTGCACGTTGATCTCGTCCATACGTGCGGTGTATTGCTCATAATCCTTCTCACCTTTTGCATACGCAATGCGGTTGAGCGCTTCTTCTTTCGCTTTCCAATCATCGGGAGAGTTCTTGCGGTCAGTCTGCTTTTTCTTTGCTTCCGCCAAACTTGCTTCCGCTTCGGCTTTTTCCTCCTTGGTGATCTTCTTGTTAGCAAGCACTTTCTGATAGTACTCTTGCTCAATCTCCTCCATGCGCTCCACATAGGCTTCATAGTCCTTCTCACCCTCCATGTATGCTTTCTTGTTGAGCGCATTCTGTTCTTTTTGCCAGTCTTGTTCCGCCTTGAACTTGTCAGATTTCTTATTCTTCTTATCATCGTCCACCACAGGCACACTGCCACCACCTCCACCATTGTTCGTGATGACAGGTTTTTTATTGATTTCTGCGGCAGCTTGCTTGCCGAGATCGTTGCCATAAACATCAAAGATAGCATGCTCCTTTTGGTTCTGCTCATCAATTTTCCTTTGAATACTTGCCTTGTTGTTTTTCAGATGTGCCGTATAAGTAGCCGCTCCCGTGTCCATGGCACGCCCTTCACGTCCACCCACAAAATTTGATGAAGCGTTGATTTGCTTGTCCTTCTCAATCGCATCATCAGCCTCTTTCAATTCCATTGCAAGTTTCGCCTTCTCCTTGCCAATCTCTTTGAGCAAATCCTTGGCACCTTCCAACTCATATTTCTTGGCAAGAGAGTTCAGATAGTCGTCCAGGGCTTTCTTGTTCTCCATGTATTTCCCCGTGGTCGCGTCCAACTGCGCATTGTAGTTCGGGATAATTTTGTTCAGCGCATTGACCGCCTTTTGGCGATCGTCAAGCGACAACTTTTCATCCTTAGCCACCTTAATCAAGGCTTCAATCTTGTTTTTCTCCTCCACAATACCCTCCTGACCTTTCTGTCTGACTTCTGCAAGCGCTTTCTCTGATGCACTCATCTCGTTCATCTTTGAAAGGGTCTTGTAAATGCCATATCCCAAAGCCACAGCAGCTGCGAGCAAAATTCCCCAACCACTTGCCAACTAATGCTCATGCCGAGCGTACCACAAAAAACACGGAAGCGGGGTAAAAGCTCCGTGCCTTTTGTAATAAACGAAAAGTTTCGTTGACTATTCCTCTTCCGAGCAGAAGTGAACAAAAAAAGCATGGTACAATCATCTATTTCAGATGAGCGTACCATGCTCTTTATTCTTTCAAACAATCTTATTTTTTGTCCAAAAGTCCATCAAATGTTTTGATCAGCGCAAATGGGTCTGCATAGAAAGACTTTGAGTCAAGTTCCTTGATAACGGGTTTCATTACAGGGAAATCCTTGAAGACCAATTTGAGTTCTGCTCTCCAACCAACCGCCGCACTCATCCAGAAAGCGCGAGCTACATCTTCGTTCTTCAACTTGAAGTAGAGCATACCTCCCGTACCTGTCAGTTGAAGGGTCTTAGTGTTGGTCTGCGTGGAAATGTTGTGAACATATCCCGTGACGTTCTTACCTTCATAAACTACCTGCAAAAACACAGGGTCGCTATAAGGTTTCGGATTCTTGTTCCACACATTGGGTAACGCTTTTTGCGCTTTCAAAGCCTCAAAGGTGTACCATTTCTGGCTTTTGTCATCATAAACACGAAGATTTTTTACCTCTGTGGATTTGTAGGTTTTCTTTTCCCCCTTGGCGTCTTTCACCTTAATAGAGTTTGCATCATCAACAGAGAACAAGGTTCTGGTAGTACCTTTCACGACCTTGCCATCTGTAAGTGTGACCTCTACCTTAGTCTGTGCTTGTGCAAAGACGCAAAACAAACAAGCAAGAAGCATGAATAGAGTCTTTCTCATATCATAAAAATTAGTAGTTAAACATGCATTTGCAAATATATAGATATATTTCTACCCCCCCAAAAAAAATAATGATATTTTTTATGCCACAGATTATTCCTCTTCATCGTCCGAGTCACCCGTAATCAGATTGATGCCGAATTGATCCACCAACTTCTGGTAATCAAAACAATAGCTACGTGCCGATCGAGAGAGTTTAAAAGTGGGCGCGATTTTTGAAGGAATCCGCGTTTTGTTAAGTAGTAGCCTTGATACAGAAGTCTTTAGGGGATTGTTAAGGGGTTTCCCCTTAACCCCTCCGTCGGAAGACCCACCGACCGCCCTACATCGTCAAACCACGCCCCCCCACAACAAAACGGAATATGTAAACATATCTTAAATAGCACCCTCGTTTGAGTTCCTTCGCCCCGACAAAAGTCCCCAAAACGCACGAATGCCGAAATGGTTGAACACTTTGAAAAGGAAGAAAAGGAAACCAATGCACACACCACACCCACACAACAAAATACACCCCGAAGTTTCGCAAATACCACGATTGCACACTCCAAGTTTCCCATGTGCATAGATGCAAAGTTTCCGCACGCTCTAATTTGCACCCCGAAGTTTCGCAATACGCCAAAATCCAAAGTTTCGGGCTACCTAAAACAACCCTCCATGTTTCGCAATGTCTACCCAAGCCCCCAAACTGACACTTTGCAGTTTCCAAGCCTTCAAAATCACCTTTTAAGGTCTCAAAAAGTAACAAAACGACACCCCAAGTTTCTTTATGCTCATGAGGTTCGGGAGTTTCGGACAATCCAACGACCCAACGCACCCCAACCAAACACTCACACCACACCCCCGAAGCATTTCGAGGCCTCTGATTGCCTTCAAAATCCGCACCTTTCAAGGGAAAATTTTACACCTTGGGAGCTCGATCTATCCACCGCCCGCGCCACCGCTAACGAGCACCACATTCTTCTGACATCATCAGTTTCTGCGCCTCACGCAGTATACAATGTAGCCTTGCTGCTGCGTCGGCGCGGCACTTGCAGCTGCACCAGTTCACGCCCCAGAACCACGGCAGTGAACTCTTCCTTTGTCCGTCTGATCGCGCCATTGCACTTCGGGCGTGCGATCAAGCACATTATAGCGAAAGTCGCATAGTTCGTCCATAAGGCTGAAGGCTTGTTCTGTCAGACCGCGGTTCGTGCTGTTGCCAGTTGTTTGCGGTGCACAGTCAGTATCGTTGTCCATGCTTTTTTGCGGTTGGGGTGTTTCAGCGTTTTTAGTTTGTAGTTCCGGACTCTGTCCGATAGCGTCTATCAGTTTGTCAACGCCACGTTTCACAATGACATCGACATAGCGCAGCATTCTGTTAAGCATTCGTTTCATGGTAGTCATACAATTTGGTTCAAAAGTGCTGCAAAGGTAACACCAAGGCACTGCACCCATCAAAAAAAGTGTACAATTTGTACACAAATATTTGCTCCCTCCCCGTCTGCCTACTTGTAAAAGAGTGTGTGCACTTTTACTGTCATCTTACACTTTTTGCACATAACAAATTGATACACAGATGTTTCAAGAGTGTAAGATGATTTCAAAGTATCTTACACACTCCTGCACACATCTTATACACCTTACCCCGCTGCCGCGCAGTCAACATGGACGTATGCAGTAGATAATACGGCATAGGGACGTAGAACAATCTGTCGGAGCAACAGACTTTTCTGCTCCCCTAT
>ERZ791632.176-NODE-176-length-22973-cov-37.7738_pt1 | contig 22973 bp, 18 predicted proteins | sample MGYA00510263_ERZ791632 | MGnify/ENA primary metagenome ERZ791632 (study PRJEB30046, sample SAMN00715181) | human gut metagenome | study: EMG produced TPA metagenomics assembly of the A metagenome-wide association study of gut microbiota in type 2... | reverse complement strand
GCAAGGAAGTTAACATTTCACAGTTAACACTTAACATTGAAAGAACAAAGTAGTAATCAAGAAGCTGCCTTAAACCAATCCCCTCGTTCATCAGATGAGCATAGATATGAGTTAACTGGAAGATGAGATTGAATTCCACCGACGGAATCACAATCTCCCCTTGCTCTCCCAACATCACCCGATGCGAGAACTGTTCCTCCTTCACCCTCTCATAATATTTCTGAAGCTTTCTGTTATGCCAGAAGCACAGCAGGAAGCTAGGGCGATAATGTACTTCAACCTCCACACCCTTATACGATGGGAACTCGATGTGGTGATAGCATGCCTTTTCATGAGGCGAGATAGAGCGGACAAAGGAGATAACCCGTTTGTCTCCACCTTCCACCCAGATGTCAATATCGCCAGGAGTCCGGGAATAAGGATTCGGATACATCAATGCATTTCCCTGCCCTTTCAGAATACAGGTTCTGAATCCCTTTTTCCGGAGCCACTCAGAAACCTGGATGGCAGCATCGTTCAACCGAACATTCGCTTTCTCCAACATCTGACTTTCCGCCATCCATTGGAGCAGCACCCCCTTCTTCATCCCAACCTGTTCCGTAGGCAACTTCTTGATACCATCAAAAAGAACACCCACCAGACATTGCTTCTGGGCAATAGCATACAGCTCCTCCCAATCCGCTTTCTTTAAGGAAGAAGGTATATCCTTAGCAGAGCCAATGCAGAATCGCAAGAAATCAAAAAAAATCTGATGTTGCTTTGATACAACCATCATTTCTTCAACCCTTGATACACTCCTCCTACTTCATCAGCAATCTGGTCCCAATCATACTTGCTCATGTCATAATCCACATGCAGTAATGGAGCCTCAATGATATTTCCGAGTTTTTCTGAAAGTTCATCCACATTACCACAATGGAAATAATCATCCTTTGGTAAGCCTACCTCCAGATTCGCAGGAATATCGCTCACTACTACCTTTACACCATAGCTCATCGCCTCCAACAGGGCAATCGGCAAACCTTCATGCGAAGATGGAAGACAATAGCAACGGCAATTCGTCAACAGCGAATGAAGCTTTCTGCCCTTGATAAAGCCAGTAAGCACCACACCATTCTCCCTTGCCATCTGCTTCAATCCCAACGAATACTCATCCTCGAAGTCCGTATCACCAGCCAGCACCAACTTGTAGCCCTGCTCTATTAACTTTTTATTCTTAACTATCAACTGTCTATACGCTTCCACCAGATGATGCAGGTTCTTCTCAGGCACAAATCTGCACATACCCAGGATATACTTTCCTTTCTCGATCCCCAGTTCCTTGAAATATTCGGGATAGTCGCAGATTTCAGGCTCAGAAACACCATTATATATAAGGTGTACATTCTTCGTCCTTCCATATTTACGGGCAATGAGGTTCTTGATGACATTCGAGATGACGATGACATCATCGGCAAACATGCAGCCCATACGCTCACCCATCTTCAGGATAGTCTTGGCAGCAAATCCCCACTTATCCCTGTCATAGTCTGGACCATGATGTGTAAACACCACCTTCATGCCCAACAATTTGGCGTATGGCACCAGCAAGGCTGGACCGATGGCATGGATATGCAATACATCAGCGCCCAACTTCTTCGCCTCATTGATGGCACGGAAAGTATGGATGATAGCCTCGAAACTCTTCTTCTTAGGAGAAGGAATCGTTACCAGTTTCACACCTTTCCATTCATGCAAGTCATCCTTCACATAGTTCGAGCGACGGATCAACGTTACATCATAACCACGCTCCACCATTCTAGGGAACAATTCCTCACAATGCGTCTCCACGCCACCCATGATATTCGGGATACCACGAGTACCTGTTACAACTATTTTCATAAAAAACTAGAGATTTTCAAAATAAAAATATTACCTTTGCAGGCATGAATAAGATTTCAAAATATATCAAAGAAGCCATACAGTACTTCGGCATCATCTTGGTGTCGATGCTCTCCGCACTGTGGCTTCTTATCAATCATAAGAGAATCAAGTGATTACTTGATTTCGATATTTCTATCTGTTTCCTTCTTGGTAGCCTCATAACCCTGGCTAGCCACATCAGCGTTCACGATGTCCTCGCCACGCTTGCCCTTCAAAGCCTCCTTTGAATCGGCAGAAAGGCCATTGTTTACCACAGCATTCATATCGCAGGTAGAAAGCTTGTCAAGCTGTTCCTTGGTCACCTTACCATCACGATACTCGCAGCAGATAGGGTTCTCATACATCGAGTACTTCATACCGAGCAGGCTCTTCAGCTTGTGCTTAGCCACCCACAGGGCAGGAATCTTGATGTACTTGTGCATGGCAGGAGAAACAGAACCGATCATCCAGCAGTTTCTGTCGCAATGTCTTACCTTCTTGCGAACCTGCTCAGCCTCTGGAGAACTCCAAAGCTCATCCCAAGTCTGGCGGTTCAGGTTACCCATCACCTCCTTATCCTTGGTACCATTACATGGCATCACATCACCGTATGGGTCGATGAAGAAGGTATCGAAACTCATATCGCAAGGCAAGAGACGCTTCTGACCATAGATATAGTTGATGAGACCATGGTTGAAGTAAGCACGGAACCACTTCTTTGGAGAGTTAGACTTCAACAGCTCGTTCACCAGGTTCTCGAAGTTCTTAGCCACCATCGGACGGTCGTGAATGATGTTCTTAGCCTCTACGAAGTAGAAAGAGTTATGGAGCGATGCGGTAGCGAACTCCATACCCATCTTGTTGCTCAACTCATAGAGAGGCACGAGGTCAGGAGCGTTTTTGTCCTGAACGGTCATACCGAAGCCTACATCCTTCAATCCCATCTCGCAGAGTTTCTTCAAGGTAGTATAGCCACGGTTGAAACCATTGTTCAAACCACGGATCTCATTGTTGGTCTTCTCCAAACCCTCGATAGAGATACGGATACCAATCTGAGGAAACTCCTTCGCCAGGTCGATGATACGGTCGGTGAAGAAGCCGTTGGTAGAGATCACAATACGGTCGCTCTTCTTATAGAGTTCACGTACGATTTCCTTCAAGTCCGTACGGATGAAAGGCTCACCACCCGTGATGTTGGTAAAGTACATCTTAGGAAGTTTCTTGATAGTCTCAATAGAGATTTCCTCCTCAGGCTTAGAAGGAGCCTTGTAACGATTACACATTGAACAACGCGCATTGCAACGATAAGTTACAATGACAGTACCATTTAATTTCTTTTCTGACATAATAATATATTGTATATTTTTATTGATTACTGATTATTTTTATGCTGTGCGGATTCTACACCTTTGTCGAATCCTACAAATACGTCATTAAAACCGGATTCCTCTTTGCTGAAAACAGGAATGTTTTCTATCTGTGTTTTTTCCGATAATGCGCCAGCTACATAATTTGTATAATGTTGTAAATCAGATAAAGCACAGACATCCAGTCCGTAGTTCTCACAATCTTCATGAATGTTTGTTAAGAAATTCATCACGTGCTGGTGAAAATCATTTTCATTATAATTCCTAACGATTACATTTACAAAGAGTATCAGTAGCTCCTTGTAAACAGCAGGGTCTGCCAATCTGAAATTCTCAAAAACATAACTGAGTATTTCACTGACATCACCACCATTGTCTTTCAATACAAAGAAAGCATTGATGCCCTCCACCTGAACTTCTTGTTTTTTGCTGAACAACGAGCTTTTAACGGCACCAATGATGTCACCTCCGATGTTTAGTTGTTGATGCATAAGTGCTTTTACTTTCATCGGTAGGCATCTGTAGCCTTTTGACCGAAGCCAATCTATCTGTTTTTCTATTTTCTCCGCCTCATTGCCATTCCAAGCGTCAAATGCAGTATTTAGAAACAAACTTTGGTATGTCTTGACTATTTGCTGAGTGAAACGTCTCATTCCACCCAAAAAATCCTGTCTGTCATCTTTTTCAAAGCTTGCTTTATTCTGCTCTATCATCTCACAACAATGAAGCAGAACGAACCTCTTTTGTTCATCAGACAAATACTTTCTTAGAATATTGATTTTTTCAAAAACACTATGCCATTGGCTGAAAGTTTCTGATGTATTGGTGAATAGATAGTTCGTTTCGCAGAAAGACTGAACCTCGTCATCCAATCTGTTTTGGAAAGTATCGTGCTCTTCATCGTTCACGTCCACATACGAATATGTATAGATTGCTTCCGAGATGGCATTCTGTCCATTTCTCATTTTCCTCACTGCTTTGGAAATCTTACTCTTGTCCTCATCAGTCAGATCTGCCCGATTCCATAGAACTTCCAATGAAATCATTGACTGGAGAACATCCTCTTTCTTGTTGCTCCTCAATCCGTCAACAATCCTCTTTTTCATGTCATTGGTAATAGCGAAGTTCAGCATGTATCGGTCAGGGAAAGTATATCCATTTCTACAGTAGTGTGTCGCTGCCATTTTCTCTGTCAATAACAACACCCAAATGACTTTCAAATTATCATTATTCAAACAGTCATAAGCGCATTTCAGTATTTTGTTCACAAATATTGGTTGCCATTTCAATGCAGCCTTAACAAAGTTCAAAACCCTGTCTTGACTAACTTTTGTGCAAAGCCTACCCAATACTGTTGGTAAAATATTCAACACTTTGTTATTTATCCAACTCCTTCCTTGAATGTCAGCTTTTTCAAACAGGGCGATGTATGTGTCAAATAACTCATTTGCTTTCTCCTCAGTAATCTGTGAGAGTTGTTCTCTGCCGAAAACAGCTTCCACAATCTTGCTGTTTGCAGAAACCATCATCATGTTCCAGGCCATGTCCCATGAGTAATCAAACATCTTCAGAATACAGTACTTGGTGAAATTTTGGTTCATCAAGAACATAGACATGCCTAACCTTTCTTTTAGCATCCACCATTTGCAAGGATATAGATAATCCGCTACAAAACCAGATGAACCCAAATTCCAGCTATTATTATAATCGCCGATTTCAAATAGATGTTCTCTTATAAATCCATGTACAGGTTTCTCTTCGTATGCCTTTCCGCTAAGCTTTTCCGTCAATTCCTCCAAAGTCTCGCCTATGGCAAATTTCTCTATGTTATCGGAATCCGTATCCATGCCAGCATCGGTATATTCTACTTTTCTGTCACACCATTTCATGGTCTTCAATATATAGGTCAAGCATGATTTAGCATATATATCCTCGCGGTTCTGCAACAAGGATTTACAAATAACATTCTTGCATTTCACCAACAACTGATAAGCTTCAAGTTCTTCACCAATGTAATAGAGTAAGTTTGCTTTCTGAATACAGTTTTGATAATCACCTATATCTACTGTCCATTTCATCAAGACCTCTTTCAACTTCTGATTATCATATTGGGTCAAATAAAACAATGCTTGTTGATAGTAAACGTATCTTGACGAAACGACATTCTTGTCCTCCAATAAATCATCGCAGAGCTTGACAAATTGTTTAGCTTTTCCATTATTGCGATAATTCTCCAATAGCGACAAAAACAAATCCGACATTCGTTTCTTGTCCTCTGCAGAAAAATCAGAAAGGCGTTTTGCTAAATCTTCAATGCCAACAATAAACCAATCAAGATTCTTTGGAGTTGCAGAGATATTCAGTCTCCAGTTTAACTCATAAAGAAGATGAAGCTTTGTGGCGTCATCTGTAATACGCTTAAAGTAGTGTTCTAAGAATATGGCATCTTCGCCAACTGAGTCCATGTCTTCCTCATGTGCTTTCGGTAGAAGTAGCCAACCTGGATACGTCTCACGCGCTACCTGCATATCCTTGATTTTCTCTGCTATATATTCCTTGAATTTAGTATCGGGCAGATTTTTGTCTCTCAAATGATCAAACCTCACTTTACCATTCCATTCCGATGGCTTTTCTTTAAGATAATTCAAGAAAAAATCGTATGCCGAATAATAACCATCCACATCTCCAACCTCAGCTAAGTTGATGATGTCTATCCCTAACTTTGACAGCAAGACTTTCTCTGCATCATGGAATCCCTTTCTGTAAGTGATGAGATAGGTAGGGCATATCCGTTGTTGCCCGATGACATCTTTCAGCCATCCTATCCAAGCTCTGAAATTTGGATCTTCTCCAGAGAAGCCTATCAAACAAACCAGACTTTCCAGGAAACACTGCTTTGCTGTATTTACCATTTCAGGGCGTTCAGTAGGATAACGCCTGTAGTCTTCCTGCGTCATGATATACGGACGGATATTTGGAAAACTACCATGCAGTTTGATGATGCGAGGCGATGGCTGATAGAGCAGCGTTTCCTTGTTCGTCACCAGTTTGAACCCATTGATGACTTGCCCGGCTGCACGTTCTATCAAGGTGTCATAGTTGGTGGTCAAGATGTCCTTCCAAGGCAACTGCACCAACAAACGATGCAATCTGCCCGGTTGGATAAGTTGGTCTGGTAAGGCTTCTTCCAAGATGTTGTCTAATTCGTTATGTCCAAACTGCGCATCTATCAATGAAGACAACCTCACCACGTCATTGGCATCATTCTTCTTGTCTTCCTCGTTGTTGGGATATAACTTGTCCAAGAATACTTCCCGAAGCTGTGCCCATGTCTTCATGCTCACATTGCTGGGGATTTCTGCATTCATGCTGAATCCAGCCCCAACAAAGGCTGTCACACTATGCGTACCCATATAGAGCTTGATTTGCTCCAACTTGGAAGCGACAGAGGATGGAATGAAATATTGTTTACTCATAATTCCTTTTACTTTTTACTTTGTGATGTGCTGTGGGGGATTCTTGGAGAATCGGTATCCAACATTTTTTCTTCTTCCCACGTTTCTTTCTTTATAGTTTCTTCTGCTTTCATGAAATCATTAAGACTTTTAAACACAAAAAACATTGACAAAGCAAAAAACAAGAGAATTGCAACAACCTCAATTACCATTGTTCGTGTTAGCGGATTTTGGTAATTTTTTGAAAAGCCTTATAATAAGATTTTGCAGAAGATGCCCATGAGTACATTAAGGATTTTTCATAACATTTTCCCGAAATATAATTATAATAGTCGTTGTCGTTTAGTAATTTTAGAATTTTATTTTCTACATCTACAACATCTGTCGGTGATACCATAACGTCCAACTCTTGTACGATTTCAGGAAAACAAGAGGTGTTAGAGCAGACAACAGGAGTCGCACAAGACATAGCCTCTAAAACAGGAAGACCAAAACCTTCAAAAAGCGAGAGATATAACATAATAGAAGCGCCTGCATAATATTTTGGCAAATCTTCATCTTTTAAATACCCCGTAAAGATGACCTCATTCTTATAAGGTGAAGAATTTACAAAATCATATATAACTTCAGAATTATATCCTTTTTTCCCAATGATAACTAATTTGAAATCATTAAGGTTTTCTTTGGCTTTTAACTCGAAGAAAGCTTCTATAACAGTCTTTATGTTCTTACCTGGATAATCTATCGTCCCGACAAAAAGCAGATATTTCTTATATTCTAATCCGTATTCACTAATTGCAGCTTCAACTTCGCCTTTTTCATATCTCTTAAAGATTTTTTTGTCACTTGCATTTAATGTCAAAGTAATTTTTGATGGCTTTACTTTCAAATAAGCTACAATGTCATTAAATGAAGACTGAGATACAGTTAGTATGTGGTCACTTCTCATCGCCATCAGAGGATCACATATGCCCTTACGATAGAACATTCTTAGTTTACTGAATTTCTCGGGCACATTATATTCTATAAGATCATGAATTGATACGATAGTTGGTACAGCCTTCCATAGCAAGAGCGTAAAATTAGGTATATATGCAATATTACATTTATACTTTTTCAATAGTTTCTGGAATAACCATTGATGCCAAAAAATATTCTTCCAAGTAGATTCCTTTGTATAAGGCACATCTACAATCTGAATATTATTATAGCAAGATAGGACATCATAGTCTTTAAAATCAAAATTTCTAAAGAGTATGTATTCGTCCTCTGGATGCTGCTTTGCTAATTCTTCCAATACATTAATCAGTACCCTTCCGATACCAGTTAAACGATTGCCTACATAACCGCTAATTCCTACACGCATATTATATATTTCTATTTTTAAATTTATACATTATATGTTTTATACTAGTATATAAGCACTTCACAGTTGCATAAATACTTTTCTCATTTCTTCTTAATGACATATCTTTCCATTCTGAAGACTTCAGATATTTCAGCCATTCTTTTCGATATGGTATTAGCCAAGTTCTAAACCAAGGCTTAAAATACCGACCTGGGAAATGTATAACACATGGATCCGAAAAAAAATCTTGCATTTCCTTCTTGTTAGCAAACAAATTTGCCACATTGATATTAAAAATATTATACCTATTCCATTTAGGTTCAATCCTTAGCCATTTGTGCTTAAACACATAATTAAGTGCATCTTGATCATGAAAATAAACGTGTCGCGGCATCGTTGCGAATTTCAACAGTTCCTTTTCAGAATCATTCGCTCTCCAATAATCCAAATTGATTAACATGAAACCACTATTAAAATAAGGCTCTTCCACGCTCATATTCAATTGGCTAAAATGGTCAGCATCCTTAGTCATGTCATAATCAATAACTGCACTTACGCCATATTCTGCAATGTCAAGATTATATATGGCAGATAAATCTTTTAGCACTATCATATCACAATCCAAATATATCACCTTGCTAACATCCGCAAGGGTCGATGCTAATAAGATTCTGTAATATGCAGCCTTACTTAATCTATGAACCTTAGTTCTGTATTTGCAATCCTCCAGTAGAGTTTCATTTACGGTATGAAATGAGCAACAAACACCATAGCGATCGGATTGTCTTCTAAATTTGTTTTTGTTCTCTTCAGAAAGTTCATTTGACAATATATGCAAATGCAAACGATTCTGTTTGTTGTTTTCCATCAAGGAATAAAGCATAACACCACAAAGAGCTGCATAATTATCATCTGTAGAACAAGCTATATGTATTATATGCATAACTGATCTATATTATAATGTTTAACAAGATTTTGCCACAGGATATCATTTCTGCTGTTATCACAGTTGGATGACTTTAGAGAAATAATTTGCGAACCAGGAATTTCTACAGCAGGGATTCTAAACTTACCTGACGAGATTTTCAATCCCTGTATAACCTCATGTGCATGTAACCATAAATCGTCAGCCCCCAAGCACAAATCTTTGATTTTTTGAGCATCAAACATTTGAGAATGTATATCTACTAGTCCTTGGGGATATAAGACTCCACTATATCCCAATGCTAAGTATTCTTTACTATTGTCAGTGATGTCATTTTTGGCATAATCCCAGTTCTTGTATGGTTTATAACCTTCGACACCTTTTGCTATGTGTCTGATATTATTTGAAACTATCGTACCAGGATTGTTTTCCTTTATTTTATATAGATTTTCTATTGAATCAGGATAGTATATTAAGTCGTCATCAACAGTAATAACGTCACAGTTGGAGTATTCCTGTAATGTATAATAATACTTTAAGTGGGGTCTTAAATTCAAATCTCTGAATTCAATCTTTAGACCAAGTCTCTTATAATACAAAAGACTTTCAGGCAAATCATCTTCCCCATTAGGAAACTCCTCCTTCGTAAGGTTTACTACTATTAAATTTGGCTTTATCGTTTGGTTAAACAAAGATTCTATAACAATCCACAAATTAGAAATACGCTTTGGAAATGTTGTGAGTGACACAACAATTTGAGGGTTTTCACTACCTTTCAAAGGTGCCGTTACCTTGTGCTTATGCTTGATAGCAAATACTACGAAAGGCAAGAGAGCTGTATGGAATACACGCATCATGGTTCTAAAAAACAAATGCTTTTTGTTTAAAGAAAGATACCAATGTAAGGTGTACAGCTTTTGATGCAATAATAATAATTTATTTACCATACTCATTAGTCGTTTGCTTTATAGCTTCATCCAAAGCTTTTAGATATCCATATTCATTTGTCTTGTCTGGCTCCAAATAAGCCCCCTCTCCCCATTCATTCCATGCTGTTATAAAGATGAATGGTTTACCTTGCTGCAAGGTGATTTTTAATAGTTCCGAAAAGTATCTCTTGAATTTTTCGGGTGTACTTCCTAATAAGATTTTACCGCGTTCAGCCCCTCTTCTTGGAGTGTCGTCATAAGAAACGAAAGCGCCATTTATTATTTTTTTATCGGAATATCGCCCTTTCGCATCTTTAATAATCTCCTTCCAGACTTTGTCGTAATCATAGGTTTTCATTCCCTCTTTAAGGTTGAAAACCTTGCGTATTTTTCTTACTATGCGCTCTGGTATAGAAAGTTTGTTCCACGCAGTAAATATGGGTTCATACTTAAAGACAAGTTCTGCGTCAGGAATCATTGATTTTCTGCGGATAAGACCAGTCTCATCATATTTATATATCATACATAGTCCTGCAAAGCCATCCTCTTTGGCAAGTTTGTCCCAATAAGCGGCCATTCTTTTTATTCCATCAGAAATTCCCCATACCATAAATATAGGCTTTCCATCCTTCTTTATATATCGCTTATCCTTAAAGTATGGGAGTAAGTTCTTATAATGATTTTTCCAATCAGGCTCCGTACCAAGAATATAAGGTATCAATATCTTTGGTCCCTTATTGTCTTTGTTCTCTTGGATTGGTGCCCATGAGTTCCCATCAACATTACTCCAACTTCTTTTCCAATTATTATTATCCCATGCAAAGAAGAAGTCGATATTTATATCTTTATTTTCAAGTATAATCTCAGCAGGCTTGGTCAATATGTTTTTGTCATTATTAAACCAGTAATGATATATACCGAATCCATCTATACCATATTGCTTAGCGAGCTTTGCTTGCCAAACAATGTTGTCCTTTAGAGAAAGGTCATAGTAATTATTACCTAATGGAACTCTTGGCTGGTCATGTCCAACAAAAAGAGGTTCTGCTTTTTTTACCGTGACCCAATCCGTAAACCCCTTTCCCCAAAACTCATCGTTTTCAGGTATACAATGATACTGAGGTAAGTACATTGCAATAATCTTTGTCTTACTTTTCATTATTATTCAATTATTTAATTATTTTTTTTATTATTTTCGCTGGATTCCCAGCAACAACGCAAAAATCAGGAACATCCTTTGTTACAACACTATTTGCCCCTATTATAACACCATTGCCAATTGTTATTCCTGGCAATATCGTGGCTTTATCGCCAACCCAGACATTACGCCCGATAATAACAGGTCCCTTGCTATACACATTTCTCAAAGAAGGTATGATGTTTGCATCATCTATTGTCGCACGACCGTGAGAGTTGTCTGTAATAGTAACCCATTTGCCTGACAGAAAACCATCACCAATATAAATTCTATTGATACATGTAATATGATTCCATGCTCCGAAACTGCAGTTCTCACCGATTAGTATCTGAGGCAAAAATCTTTGCTCCTTATAATTTCTCCATGCTGTCAAATAAATATCTTTTTGAAATTTTGTTCCATCTCCTATTGATATATATTCTGCACCTTCCAACAATCCAAATTTCTCAAACTGTACTGTTTTAGGACATTTGTTAAATTGCATAGATATTCTATGCGAATATCTATCCTTTACAAATCTATCAATTCTTCTTTTTATACGATAATATAGATTATCAAACATTGCTATTATTTTGTTTGTAAATAGAATCATAACAATTTTTTAATTGGTTCAATATGTTTTGTGGATTATGCCTCTTTAACGCCAATTCTCTACCCCTAACGGAAAAGTTCATTGCCAATTCCTTATTGTTAGCAACTTTCAGGATGGCAAATGCCATTTGCCAAGGATCGTTTGCAGGAACCAACATTCCACAATCTCTGACAAGAGAGGAAATCCCACCAACATTTGTACTAACAATAGGAACTCCCATTATTTGAGCCTCACATATTGAATTTGGAGAATTTTCTATATATGCAGTATGGACATACATGCTGCTATTACAAAGTAATTTTGCAAGATCTTCCGGTTTTGTAAAACCAACGAATGTAATGTTACAATCTTTAAATAATAGCTTTTCTTTCCTTTCTATAACTTTCTTTAGCAAATTCGGAAATTTGCCAGCAATCTTCCATTCAAAGTCTATTCCCATATTTTTCAATATAGATGCAACCTTAAGAGTCATATCAGGTCCTTTCCAAAATGTAGAGCAACCTGTAGAAATAAGTCTAAGTTTCTTGTCGTTGTCATTTAAACACCAATTGTTTTTTCCGCTTAAGAATTGAGGTCTTAAAGCCTCTTCTACATGATAATATTGTGCATTTGGATGTAAAACACTCATAAGAGAATAATCCCAATCCGTCCTTCCCATATAAAAAACAACATTTTTCCATTTCTCTATTTCCATATCACGCCAGGATTCTTGTTTCTTTAAATCAATCCAATAATTTATCATGGTCTTTATATTTGGAAATAAAGACTTATAAATGTCGTACTCATTGTAACGTGGAGGGTACAAAGCATTATAATAAGGAACAATGCTTCCCATTATGTGCACAACACATGGTATATTTGTGTATTTAGCAACAGCCGCCCATGACCACTCCATACCGAAAATATGAATTATATCAGGCTTAATATCTTCTATAACTTTTATTGCAGCCTCCACAACTCGTTGTTGATTGTATTTCCAAGTAAACTTGTTCTTTTGCCTACTAAAAAATCCGAGTTTGTCTTTTGTATGAACAGGAATGTAGGTAACATTGTTTATTACTTTGCATCTACAATCAGACGTTGCTTCAAAAGCGATATACAATTCTAATTTAGCTTCATTTCGAACAATATCTTCTAACGAATCCTGCCATCCTGCCAAAACATTATTACCGTTTTGATAAGCAGACGGTATCGTAACTTCAAACCAAAGAATCTTCATTTTAAAAATATTTTATTGACGGATGATTGCTATAATCTTCCCAGATATATAAATACGGATGCATACGCCCCGCATCAAGATAATCTATACGAGAATTCATATTCTGTCTTATATAACTTATGGAACAATATAGCAAGAAAATTATACATAGCCATTTTCTTGTTTCTAAGCTTAATTTATTAAACTTATATGATTCATAAAAAATCCAAGAGAACACTATAGTTCCAAATATTGAAAATCCAACCAGAATTCTGTTCAACATAGGTACGGACACAAATAAATTTCCTAAGATTACACCAACAACATATATATTTGTAATCCAATGATTTATTTTTTTTTCATCAATAAAACAAATTGCAAGAGTTGCGAATAACGTAGGCTGTAATGCATTAATTGATGCTTCTATATTCGCATCCTCAAATGAATACATATATCCTTCAATTCTTTCTGTTGTACTAACATTTAGACTTAAGAATAAATTAAAAGCTTCTGTAACATTAAAAGTTTTGAGAATTATGCCTATAATTGCACTTGCTACAATTAATATAGTTATCAAAGACCGACTGTTTAGACGAACATAATAAACTATAAAAAAAATAACAGCGTAAAGAGCTATTGTTGTATGCATATAGTATCCCAATATAGCCAAAGTAAAAAATACTAACCATTTTCCTTTTTTTTCAGCCAAAACATAGAGAATTCCTAAAAAAATGACAGCCAAGCCTAATATTTGTCTAAGTCCGACAAAATATAAGGAATAAACTTTGAACAAAGGCAATAATGCCAAAGATAAAGGTACATTATATGAATATCTCTTTATTAACAAATAAATTGGGAAACATGAGAGCAAACTATTGATAATCATGACTACCAAACGACTAGGATGCATAGATACCAAAAGTTTTCTATATAGCAAAAAACCACTTTCCAACTCACGATTATCGTAATTATAAAAGTTTCGTTCTCCATCGAGATAACGTACATAATTCCATGTATCAGCTCCAACAACTGGAGCTCTAAAGGCTATGAATACAAACTCTAAAAAGAAAGCCCACTTAACTAACTTTGGGTCGGGCTTCTTCCAATAGAGATATGCCAATATAAGTAATATAAAATAATTTAAAATATAAGGATAATCCATAATTATAAAGCCTTATTGTAATAGGTGTTTTTAAACCATGCAGGATTCTTCTTCTGTTTTCCATTTCTTGCAAGAATCTCTGTTGCCTTATTATAAGCTTCGTCTAAATCTAAAGCAAAGGTAATATTTCCTTCAAACTGATCTTCCGGGAACCATTTTACACCACTACTTAATTTATGATCTGTAGATGATATTACGATAACCGGCGTATTCACTATTTGAGAGAATATAGTACCATGGTATCTATCTGTGATAATAACCTGATATTTTGAGAAAAGCTCCAATATGTTACGAATCAAGCCACTTCTATTATTTTCCCATTCCCAAATAGGAGCATCTATGGTTGTATCACAAATATCTGTCTTTATACCATCAAAACGTTTACGCAAACTGTTAATTTGCTCATCACTATATAATTTTTCTCCATCATTGCGTACGCAAAGCATTACTCCTTTTCTTGTTGAATTTGGATATTGGAACTCAGCATTGCCTATCAAGGAAGTAACAACATCTGGCATCAACTTCTTCTCAACTTTCGGGAACAGCTTCTTCGCATTTCCTAAAGAGACCTCATCACGACAGTAAAGAGTCAAATTTGGATGAGAATTGAAAACCTGTGCAACAATATGCTTATACCATTCTCCCACAAGATTTACAGTTTGTGGAAGAATAGTAATTTTGGTATCATAAAAACCTCTGACAACATCTAAAATGAATGGTAACTCTGGATGAGGGTCAAAAATCAAATAACCACTGTGCACATAAATAATATCATTTTTCTGAAGATTTTTATGGATTGTTCTAATAGTTGTAAAACTACGATAACGAGTTGGCACACAGATAATCTCATACCCAGGATGCCATTCTTTTAACAAACGCAGCCAACAGAACAGCTGGGCTTGGTCACCCAGATTACTATGAGTCGGAGTGCAAAAGAAATAGATTCGTGGCTTATTTGGCTCACATAATAATACCTTTTGCATTTTTTTTTGTTTAAACTTCACATAACAATCCGTTTTAATATAAGTAATCTTATTAAATACTTTTTTTATAATATTCATTATTTAATTATTTTTTTTACTGTTTTGATAAGTTTTGGACCAACAAATTTAATTATTGAGTTTTTAATTTGTTGCTTTTTATAAGCAGAATTCTCTGCCATATTACGTATTGTAAATAATGCATCATTTTCATCAGAGCTATTGGTAAACACCTCAAACAAAATCGGCTTTGCCGTTAACTTTGGGTTAACAAAACGAGCATATACATTGGTGAATTCTTCCTTTGAAGAGGCACAAATATATTCAAAACCTAAATCTTCAGCATAATGCTTGACCAGATTCGCAGACTTATTACCAAAATGACCACCAGCAGCCATAAAGGCATCAGCATCTTCCTTGAAAGCCGCTGCAGGATGCCAATACAATCTAAACTCAGCACCTTTGCCATTATTTACAAGCATTATTCGAAGATTATTTGAAATATGACGATTTCCTAATGAATTCATATCATAGAAAAATGCCAAATCACCGAAAACTCCATAATAGAGCTTAGAAGAATTAACTAGAGAAGCTCCAATGAGTGTTGACACGCCACCATCAATTCCAAACCCACCAACATTTGACGAAGATTCTACACCTTCAGGCAATCTAAAAAAGTTCCAAGCTCTTAAAGAACCCAATATTCCAAAATGAATACAAGAATTTGAAGGTATCAAATCGGCCAATTGACTTGCAATCCAAATATTTGAAAAAGGCAATTCTGGAATATTTGAATAGAATTCATCACATTCTTTAATATAATCTTGCAATATAGAGTTCTTATCAGTATAATCAACTGACAGGTAATGACTGAAAAAATCTTCTTCATTCATTTCAAATATGCTTGTCAATTTATGCCAACGATCTCTTAGCTTACCATCAGGATTTACTCGCCATTCGTTCTTAGGATTCAATCGACCCAAGCCATAATATTCACCAGAAACTTCACCTATATGAATAAGCAATGATAAATCTTTTAATTCTGAGAAATATTTATCTTGACTACAAACTAAAGAATAATCCACACGATATTTTCCATAATAGCCGCTAGTGTGGTCGCAAAAGACTACAGCTCCAGTATGTTGACAGAAACCATCAATAGCATTACTAAGCGCATCTGACATTTTTGGATGAGCACCTACAAAAATTCCAATTCTACCTTTGGGAAGAGAAGGCATTTTGTCATGAATAGTATATCTTTTAATTACTCTAACAGGAGGTAATTCTTTAATTGAAAAATCACGACTATAATTAGTATCAAGATTAATATGAACAGGACCACCTCCGTCACGAGTTAATTCAAGTATCGCTTCATTTACTTTAACGACAGCACTCCATTCATCTGTAGAATCCTTACATATAGGTACACTAACACTTAATTTGACCAAATCATTTGGGTGCACTCGTCTGTCGATTACTTGCGCAATATGATGTCCTATCTTTGCATCACCTTGTGAAGCTGTAATTGCAAGAACAGGTAATTTACGATAGAATGCTTCTGTAAGACCTGGCATATAATTACGAGAAGCAGTAGCACCTGTACAGGTTATCACAACAGGTTCAGCTGATTCACAAGCCATTCCACATGCAAGATATGCTGCAGAACGCTCATCTACGGAAGAGTACATTTCAAACCAAGGATCTTGTTGCATACTTGCAACCAATGTATAATTTGTTGTTCCAGGAGATGCTATTACCTTTTTTATTCCATGAGCCTTTAGCAAAGAAAGTACAATTTGCTGACTCTTTTCCGCTGTATAAAACTTTCCTTCCATATTTCTATTTTTTATTATTTTACATTAAGTAATGCTGAATTTCACGAATTCATAAGCGTAAAATATTTTGCAAAGAAACTATATAAATACTTGTCTCTGCAAATAGTCTAAATATCTAAGTCGCTATTTCTATTAGAATTCAATTCTATATCTAAATTATAATTAATATCTTCAAAACTTACTAATCCTGCCCCACCTGTCATATAGATAATATCTCCAATAATAGCATGGCCCATATCTGAAACCAGAAAAACAGCCATATTTGCTATTTCTTCTGGTAGAGCAAAGCGACCAAGCGGGATCAAAGTGTTTAATAAGTTTTTATTATCATTATGGATAAGCATTGGTGTTGCAGTTGGTCCTGGTGCTAAACCATTTATAGTTATACCATACTTTGCATAAGCACGGGCGAATCCTAAAGTGAGACCACGAAGCCCCCATTTACTAATTGTATACGCAGAAATAGCAGGTCGTAAACTTGAAGATGACGCTATATTAAGAACATTACCTTTAATATTATTCTTAACCATATAGTTGCAAAAAAGCTGTGTCAAGAAGAATACCCCTTTTAGGTTTGTATCTAATATTTTATCATAATCTTCCTCTTTGGCATTTGGAATACTAGCACCAAGCACTCCAGCATTATTTACTAAAATATCAACATTATGTATCTCATGTTGAGTTAATTCCTGTAAAATTCTTTTAAATATACCAGAAAACTTATCAACTTGAGTATTATCCATCACAAAACCGAGACAGAGTCCATACTTACTTAGCTTTTGACATGCAACATCAACTTTTTCTTGACTTCTTCCAGTAATTACTACTGCCTTTATACCTGCCTTTAAATATGCTTCAGCAATAGAATACCCGATACCACTAGTACCACCTGTAATTAATGCACAACGCTGTTTTAACAACTCGGAAGGTGCCAATGTTACAACATTTGCAATAACTTGTTTTGGCTCACCATGCAATAAGAAAGAAATCGCATGCTTCAACTTTGTTTTTATTCCCATTATTTCTAAATTTTATTAATTACGACTTTAATCTTATCTAAAACAAAAGCCTGCTCTTGTTTTGTCAAACCTATAAAAAACTCCACAATAGATATGGTCAAAACACTTGTTACACAAACTATCAATAATCTAATAAAGCTAGGATTCATCAAATAAACAACCATTCCTAAGATTACAAAACTAATCACAATTACCGGCAACACCTTAAATAAAACCTCCCGAACATACATCATAACTGGAAGTTTTACCATATCCTTTAATAGGTATAATCGAACTCCGAGAAGTATTGTATAAATGATAAAGTAAATAATATATCCTGCCTGTGGTTGCATACCTAGTTCGAAACTTATCCAAGATAAAGGAAACACCAAGCAACCTACTGTTGTAACTATAATTTGATATCTTTTGATTTTACCTGTGGCGAACATAGAAGTTACCAACGAGTTAGCTAACACTGTATCAACAAAAGACGATATTATAATCAACTGCAAAAAAATTGCAGCATAATCTGGAACTGTTTTCAACCATATCTTCAAGATTGTATCTGCCTCTAAAATAATTGGAACAGCAAAAAATATCATCAAAAAAGCTGAGAACTTAGCACTTCTACACACAAGCTTATGCATATAGTCTAAATCACCTTGTGCATATGACTTAGTTATCTGAGGATTGACAGCTGTGGTAAAGTTATTAACAAACTGTTTTAATGCTGCATCAACCTGAGTAGCCACACCACGTGCAGCGTTTACAGCTACGCCAAAATACAGGTTCATGAGAATATTAACACCTTGCGTATTAAGCATGTAAGCACCATTACCAAAGAAATTCCATCCAGCAAATCCTGTCATCTCTTTCAAAATCGGTTTATCAATTACAAAATGATAAGTACACTCTTCGAAATGGCGTTTACAATAATAGCCATAAATGAATCGGATAACAGCACCGACACATAGTAAAAGTACAGCGTATGTCTTCAACTTATCAAATGGAGAGATAGTCAACATATAAACTATTATCAATTTCAAAGTGACTTCCACCACACTGATATAAGCAAAGGCAGACATTTTTTCATGAGCTATGATTGCTGCATTGTAAGGTACACTCAATAGATTGAGCACAAATGTGAGAATCGCACATTGAAAAACCCAATTGGCTGCAACCATTCTATCAGATGGTATATTCATTTTGGTATTCAAGAACCAGATACCAGCTGCCTCTGCTATGACAATTATCAATACAGACATTCCCAACTGGATATTCACACCAGTAGAGAATACAGTTTTGAGTCGTTCAATATTACCTTTTCCTAATTCGAATGTTATAAAGCGGCTGATTGAAGCAGAGAGAGAACCACTAAGTACAGAGAACATGGTTACAATTCCTCCTACTACATTATTAATACCATAATCCTCAACACCAAGTGTATTTAATATCACTCTTGAAGTAAAAAGGCTTACTGCCATTGTAAAGAGCATTCGCACATACAACAGCAAAGTATTCTTCGCTATTCGTTTATTATTATCTGATGTTTGATTTGCCATATATTATTTTCCAAATTCTTTGATTCTCTGTTCCTCTCGCAATGAGCAAACAAGCAGTTGTCCATTCTTCTCGGCTACGATATAGCCATCCAAGCCTTGAACTACCACCTTGCTTTCATCGGCCGCATGAACCACGCAGTTCTTGCATTCATACAAGCGGATGTCCTTGCCTACCTTGGCATTGCTAGCCTCATCTTGTGGAAGCAAGGTACGGAGGCTGCCCCAGCTGCCTAAGTCACTCCAGCCAAACTCGGCTGGCAAGGTATAGATTTCCTTCGATTTCTCCATCACGGCATAGTCAATACTTATCTTCTCGCAGGTTGGGAAGAGCTTGCCGACTACCTCTTTCTCCTGTTCGGTATAGAAAGAAGGTGCCATCTCGTCCATGATGCTGGCAAGCTGAGGCTGGAAGGTGCGGATTGCCTTGCTGATGGTATCAATGTTCCATACGAAGATTCCGGCATTCCAATAGTAATTGCCAGCGGCAAGGTATTGCTCGGCTGTCTCCAGGTTGGGCTTTTCCTTGAAAGCCTCAACCTTGTAGATTTCATCTACGGATGTTGGCTCTGCTGCGGCGATATAGCCATAGCCTGTTTCTGGGCGGCTTGGCTTGATACCGATAGTAACGATGGCGTTCTTATCGGAAGTATAGCCCAATGCCTTGCTGAGCACTCGCTGATACTCCGAGGTATTGATGACTAGGGCATCGGATGGTGTCACCGCGATGTTGGCATCAGGATGCTTCTTCTGGATCTTCCAACAGGCATAAGCAATACATGGAGCGGTATTGCGAGCCTCCGGCTCTGCTAATATGTTATCAACTGGCATGTCTGGGATTTGCTCCTTGACAATGCGAATGTATTTCTCGTTTGTCACTACCCACATGTTCTCGACAGGACAGATTGGCTTCAATCTATCTACTGTCAATTGAATGAGGGAACGGCCCACACCCATCACATCAATGAACTGCTTTGGGTAATCGGGGGTTGACATAGGCCAGAAGCGGCTGCCTACACCGCCGGCCATGATTATAATTTGTATATCCATTATTGAATATCTATCTCTACAATGAAAGAACTTGTACTTCAACCTTTTGTGTCAAAAGCGTAACCTATGAACACTACTTTTGGATTAGTATAACTATTTTTCATTATTATACCTCGAATCTTATAAAATATGAAGGGATTTTTATATGGCTTTAACTTAAAATACTCAAAAACTCATGTCTTACTTTGTTTGGTCAAGCATGAGTTTATTTTTGTTTCTAGCTCATCTGCCGTATTCTGGGGTATTTTTTCAAGAGGTTTGTATCTTTTATCTATATATTTATCAGACAACAAATTGCAGTTTCTACTACCTGTATAATATTTTGGAGTTTTTACCTTATCTGGATAAAGATCAGGATTTGTTACGAATCGAATACTACGACTGTCATCGGAACATATCAAACGACATTTGGAAACAATCACCATAGCAGGAAGATGAGGATCATCAAAATCAGTGTCAGAAATCATAGCCTCAATTCTTTCTTGTTCTTTGTCTACTTCGGCTGTATCCAACCGAATAACTTTATTCTTATAGACATTTAAAACGCCGAATACCTTAAGGAACTTTTGGGCTTTCTTCAGTTCTGCCATATATTTCGAGCCGCCGATAACTAACTTCCCTTTACCATGCAAGATCCAATCCAAAACTGGTTTGAATTCAGCATGTTTTTCATTATTCGAATCGAAAACCGGTCCGAATGTATTGGTATCTACAATAATACACATAAGCTAAAGATCAAGCATTCTCAACTCCTCATCAACAAAGAAATCCCCATAACTATCAGGTATCTCACAATTAAACCTGCCATTCTTTCCTATAGGCATTACCGTAATTACATTACCAGCCTCTGTTCTTTCAAAAAACAAAACTTGCGCCTCTCCTTTAGGCTTTTTCTCAGCATGATGCATCTCATAGCGAAAACGGTTTATCATATATTCACTATGAGTTTCCAGCAAATAAGAATTGGCATTATCTCTCCAATTTTTAAATACCAACGTTCCAAAAGCACATTGAGCTTTTGGGTGAAGATGAACCTCAGGTTGCGGAATTGCTATTTGAGTTTTTTTTCGACGAAGCATCTCAACAATAAGAGGCATCACTTGAGATACACCATATCCAACATTTGAGATATTTATCTTTACCTTACCATACTTCAAATCCAGAGAAAAAGGTGATGATGAACCTGAACCAGAATATGACTCCACCTCTACACCTTCAAACAGAGAACTCTCCTGTCCAAATTGATTTAACGTTTCAATAATAGAGTTAGTCTTTCCATTTCTTTTATCAAAACATGATTTTAGAAAAAATGCGATATGATCACCTTCTGGTACAAAATCTCGCTCATACGAATCATAATACGGCTTCGCCTGTGCTCTGACTGGAGAAAATCGCAGCATATCTTTCTGGCTCAACACCTTCGGTAATAGAGTCTTGTCACCAACCATCAAATCAAACAACAAGCCATTTTCTGATTTTTCATCAATATCTTCAAAATAATCACTTGTAGAATGTTCTATCCACAAACGAAAATCATCTTCAGTTGCTCGTGTATAAAGTTCTACATTATCTTTTTTCTTCTTACTAAGAATGATTGTCTTGTTATTTGCTGTAGATTGATATTCAACAACAGAAGCAGCTCCATTATCACTTGTGAATTTCCACTTGAAAAAACAACGTTTATCTTCTATTTTCTTTTCACAAGCAAAAGAAAAGTATGATTTATCATCAGAATATCTGTTTACCATATCAAAGAAATTCCCCATCTTTGAATCCTGATTAAACTTAAATATAAATGGGTTATGATTGTGATCTATGAGATACAACAAATCCATCACTGTCGATTTACCTGTACTATTATCTCCGACCAAGAAATTAACATTCTCTATAGGAATAAAAGTCTTGTCAAAGCCTTTATAGTTATCTATGAAAAGTTTTGTTATCATAATAAAAGCTTTTAATCTCTTCTGAAGATATCTCGTGTATAAACCTTATCCTTTACATCATCCAGACACGCATCATAACGGTTAGCAATGATGGCATGGCTCTGTGCCTTGAAGGCTTCAAGGTTGTTCTCTACTCTACTACCGAAGAAGGTGCTGCCCTCTTCCAAAGTTGGCTCATAGATGACTACCTCGGCACCCTTTGCCTTGATACGCTTCATGATGCCTTGGATGGCTGACTGGCGGAAGTTATCGCTGTTTGACTTCATGGTCAGACGATAGACACCAATCACACAGTTGTGCTCCTTGCTGGCATCATAGCTGTTAGCATCGGCATAGCTGTAATAGCCTGCCTTCTGGAGTACGGCATCAGCAATATAGTCCTTACGGGTACGGTTGCTCTCTACGATAGCTTCAATCAGGTTCTCAGGAACATCTGCATAGTTTGCCAGGAGCTGCTTGGTATCCTTTGGCAAACAATAACCACCATAGCCGAAGCTTGGGTTGTTGTAATGGGTGCCGATTCGTGGGT
>ERZ791632.172-NODE-172-length-23320-cov-42.74_pt1 | contig 23320 bp, 11 predicted proteins | sample MGYA00510263_ERZ791632 | MGnify/ENA primary metagenome ERZ791632 (study PRJEB30046, sample SAMN00715181) | human gut metagenome | study: EMG produced TPA metagenomics assembly of the A metagenome-wide association study of gut microbiota in type 2... | reverse complement strand
CACTGGAATCTCTTGATTCCCAATCGTGGGATAGCCGGCGAATCATCCAGCATCAGAGAAGCTTTCTCCTCCAGGGTAAGACGACCACAGAGGTCTACCGCTCTCTCGTGAGCAGAGAGAGCGGGGTTCTGATAAGGCAACTGCTGAGCTGAGGCATTGCCAGCAAACATAGGGGAAATAAACAGCAAAACTGCATATATAACATTCTTATTCATTATTATTACTTTTAAGTTATCAGTATATTGGATTGTTATTTATCGATGCAAAGGTAAGCAAAAAAGCAGTATTCTACTTTATACAATGTATCAAATACATTTTATTATGTAACAAAGCCAGAGAAAAAACAGAAACACCTTTTATTATATATAAGAATGAGAGATAGAGAAAAGTTATTGATATATGAGACAAAGCACGTATGGAAATCTTTTCATAACTTTGCAAACTGAACAGAAGATGAAAATCAATCTAATAATTTAATTAAATATAAACAATGAATAGATTATCAATCTTAGCATCGATGCTCGCGATGGCGTGCCTACCTATGATGGCACAGAAAACGGGCAGTAAGGTTCAGGAAAAGCCTGATCCTAATTTTCAGATTTATCTCTGCTTCGGACAGTCGAACATGGAAGGAAATGCGGCTATCGAAGACATCGACCGAACAGGCGTAAACCCGAGATTCCAGGCTATGTATGCCGTGGATGATGAAAAGGCGGGATGGAAGAAGGGACAATGGCACACTGCCGTGCCGCCACAGGCAAGACCCTCTACAGGACTGACTCCTGTTGACTATTTCGGAAGAAAAATGGTGGATAACCTGCCAGACAGCATCAAGGTGGGAACCATCACCGTGGCCGTGGGCGGAGCCAGCATCGACCTCTTCGATAAGCGTACCTATAAGGCTTATCTCAAGAAACAACCCGACTGGATGAAGAACTTTGCATCCCAGTACAACGGAAATCCATACGCCCGACTGATAGAACTGGCAAAAATAGCCAAGAAGCAGGGTGTTATCAAGGGCATTCTCCTACATCAGGGCGAAACCAACAACGGCGATGCCAACTGGCCTAACCGAGTAAAGACTGTATATAACGACATCTTGAAGGATTTGAATCTGAAGGCAGAAGACGTACCTCTGCTCGTAGGCGAAACCGTACAGAAGGATATGGGCGGAAAATGCTGGGCACATATCGCCATCGTTGATGATATTGCCAAGACCATTCCTACAGCCCACGTCATTTCTTCAAAGGGCTGTCCACAGCGTGGCGACGGTCTACATTTCATTGCAGAAAGCTACCGCACCATGGGCAAGCGCTATGCAAACATGATGCTCGCCCTGCAGGGAATCATTCCAGACAGCAACTATCCGCGTGTAGATAAGGACCGCAGAGCTTATGTAAAGCTCCATGCTCCTGAGGCAAAGAAAGTAATCTTCGACATCTGCGGCAAGCAATATGAGATGAAAAAGGATTTGGATGGCGACTGGTACGGCGTGAGCGATCCGCTGGTAGTAGGATTCCACTACTATTTTCTGAATGTAGATGGCGTACAGGTTGTTGACCCTGCCAGCGAAACCTACTTCGGCTGCTGCCGTGAAGCAGGCGGTCTGGAAGTACCAGAAGGAGCAGAAGGCAACTACTATCGTCCTCAGCAGGGCGTAGCCCATGGTCAGGTTCGCTCAGTATCTTACTATGCAGCCTCTCAGAAGCAGTTCCGCCGCGCCATGGTTTACACCCCTGCCGAATATGAAACCAACACCACCAAGCGCTATCCTGTGCTCTATCTGCAGCATGGCATGGGCGAAGACGAAACGGGCTGGAGCAAGCAGGGAATGATGCAGCACATCATGGACAACCTGATAGCAGAAGGCAAGGCTGAGCCTATGATTGTTGTCATGGAGAGTGGCGATGTAAAGAAGCCTTTCGTTACCCGTCCAGGCAAGAATGTAGATGAAGAGCGCAGCCACTATGGAGCTTCTTTCTATGATGTGATTATCAAGGATCTGATTCCGATGGTTGACAAGACATTCCGCACTTATACCGACCGCGAGCATCGTGCGATGGCTGGATTGTCATGGGGCGGTTGCCAGACATTCAACACGGTATTGCCTCACATGGACAAGTTTTCTGCCCTTGGAACCTTCAGCGGTGCACTCTTTGGCGTGGATGTAAAGACCTGTTTCAATGGAGTTTTTGCCAATGCAGAGAAATACAACAAGAACATTCATTATATGTTTATGGGCTGCGGTTCGGAAGAGAACTTCGGTACCGAGAAGATGGCACAGCAGTTGAAGGAGCTGGGCATCAAGCTCGATGTTTATGTATCACCAGGCACTCATCATGAGTGGCTCACCTGGCGCCGCTGCTTCAAGGAATTTGTTCCTCACCTCTTTAAGTGGTAAACAAACTATCAGACATAATAAATCCCAGAATTGCTCTTCCAAGCAGTTCTGGGATTTTTTATATACTTCTTGCCATTGAATTCCCGCACTGAAATTACGTCACGACGTATCTTTTACTACGTCCGGACGTAACTTTTGCTGCGTCGGGACGTAGCAAATCCCTCAAAAACACCGTTATTTTGCTGATTTTATGCCAAAAGTGGTAATAGGTGGCAATAAGGTGGCAATAAAAGCACCCCTTATTGCCACCCGTTATTCTCTAATAATCAAAGAGTTAAGTATAAGTGTGGCAAATGTGGCATTAAATTAGAAAAATATACACATGTAATACTACAGAATACTGATATAGCTCAGTCAGCTAACTCAAGTAGTTCAATCAGCTAACCCAAGTGACTCAATCAGCTGACGCAGATATCTCGACAAGCCGAAGGATACGTCTCCGTTAGCCTACGGAGTCGTATCCGTAACCCAACGGAGTTATATCCTTAACCCAATGCAGTCATATTCTTAACCCCACGCAGCCATATCTGTAGGCAAACGGAAGCACATCATGGCAAACTATCAGACACAATAAATCCCAGAACTGCTTGGAAGAGCAATTCAGGGATTTATTATACCATTTGTTTAATATTTATATTATATAGATTAATTCGTTACTGAAGTTTCGCATGTAAGCCCCATACGCCCTGGGCTAGGAGCTTCTGCCCTTTCAGGGCGTGCTGCTTCTGGAGCTTTTGGGCTTTACCTTTGCTTTACCCTTCGGCCAGCGATTTTCAATTCCCTTCGGCCGGTGACCGTTGGTTCAGGGCGTATTGGGTAATTTCAACCGTACAGGTCGAAAAGTTTTAGAAAAAGTTATCAGATAGTATTGGGATAGCAAAATCTTTACTTTTTTACCTTTTTACTTTTTTACCTTTAAAAATCCTAGAAAACTCTTGCAGATATGAAAATAAAACCGTAACTTTGCGCTATAGAATTTTAAAACAGATGGTTATGAAGTACTTAGATCCTAAGGCAGACCTTACGTTCAAGAAGATATTCGGCAATCATCCTAAAAGACTGATCAGCCTTCTGAACGCCCTCCTGCCACTCAGCGAAGAAGAACAGATACACGAGATAGAGTATCTGCCAACGGAACTTGTGCCCCAGCTCGAAGGGGGCAAGAACACCATAGTGGATGTACTCTGCACAGATGTCAGAGGCAGGAAGTTCTGCGTGGAAATGCAGATGGAATGGTCTGACGCATTCCAGCAGCGAGTACTGTTCAATGCATCCAAGCTCTATGTGAGTCAGGCTAAAAAGGGAGGAAAATACAGTGAACTGCAACCCGTATATTCTCTCAACCTGATAAATGATATCTTTGCGCATGATACTCCAGATTTCATCCACAACTACCGCATCGTGCACGATAAGGACAGCAATAAGGTCATCGAAGGCTTGCATTTCACCTTCATTGAACTCCCTAAATTCACTCCTCATTCCATTGCCGATAAGCGCATGATGGTCTTGTGGCTCCGTTTCCTCACAGAAATAAATTCCAATACGAAGGATATTCCTGCCGACCTGCTTAATGATCCGGAGATTGGAAAAGCCGTAGAAGATCTTGAAGTTTCCGGCTTTACAGATGCCGAGCTCCGTGCCTATGATAAATTCTGGGATTCGGTAAGTGTTGAAAGAACCCTTCTGGATGACAGATATCAGAAAGGAATGGAAGAAGGCATGGAGAAAGGCATGGAGAAAGGTATGGAAAAAGGTATGGAGAAAGGTAGAGCAGAAGGCAAGCATGAGGCCAACACAGAAACAGCACAACGATTGCTGGCAATGGGACTTTCTGCCGAACAGGTTTCCAAAGCTACCCAGCTACCTTTGGAAATCATTAAGAATCTGAGCAATACATAAAAAATATAATAGCGGAGATATTGATGACAAATATCACCATAATAAATCCCAGAACCGCTTGGAAGAGCGATTCTGGGATTTTTTATACCATTTGTTTGTTTATTTAATCACGATTTTCTTACCACCATGGATATAGATACCCTTGGTAGGACGAATAACCTTCACACCTTGAAGAGTGTAGTATGCCTTATCCGCAGATTTCATCATGGTTGCCACAGCTGGCTTCTCGATGCCTGTTGATGCATAGGCTTCGCTGGCAAGAAAATAGCTTGGACCTTTCCAGTTGGTGCTCCAGCCCTGAATATTGCGGGCTGAGAAATCAGCGTTAGCTATCAGATTCTCTGATGTTCCTTCCTTCACCAACACCATGTCGTCAATATCGAGTGTACCACCGTATTTGCCAAATACAAACTGGAAGGTATCCAAGGTGAAGTTGGCTGTGAAATCCCAGGTCAGCGTCTTCCAGTCGCCAGCCTCTACATGATAGGCTGCCTCATACTGCACATCATCACTTCCACCCCACTGGTTCTTGTTGGCACTTGCATTCCAGATAGGCCAGAATCCCAGCTCAGCGCAATCTGCTGAAGTTCTCATCTTCATGGTCAGCGTATACTTGGCACCCTTCTCCAAAGCCTTTGGCAAGGTGTAGACAGCCTGACGGTCCCAGAGGTTCTCGCCCACAGTACTCTCGTAACGGATGAAATAGTTGCGGTTTTCCACAGGCACCAAAGGCTGGTTCAACTGATGACGCTTGAAGAAGTTCCACAGTTCCTGGGTAGAATTTACCCCGTTAGGATCATTGGAATGCCAATGTCCCTTACCATCAATGGAGATAAGGTTCACTTCTACATCATCGTTCACATTATTATATATAGTACGGGTATCATTTGCAGTATTTCTGCCGGAAGGATAAGGACGGATTACCTGCGGATTACTTGCATCGCAACCTTCGTAGGCAGCCCACTTCTTTACATATTCTTCGATACTAGGATAACCGCCAGCCATGTGAGAAGGGTCGCCCGTATATTTAAACACGTCGTCACCCGTACCATGGATGTGCATGATAGACACCTTGCGGTTTGCCTTAGGCTGCTTGCCGATGTCCACACCACTTACTGGTCCGAAAGCAGCAATCTTATCGCCAAGAGTTTCCAGACAGTGGTAACCCAGCCAGCTACCCATGGAGAAGCCCGAGAGATAGATGCGGTTCTTATCCACATTATGCTTCAGCTCCATATCCTTCATGATAGCCTCCACAAACTTCACATCACCCATACCGCTGGTATCCCACATTCTGTTATTACCCAGCGGATAGGTAACAATAAAACCCTCGGTATCAGCCATCGCGTTCCATTGGGTCTGCTTCTGCTGATACTCAGGGTCCTGATTCATACCATGAAGAGAGATTACCAAGGCTGGTGATTTCTCTACATTCTTTGGTACATAAGTGAGGGTCTTGCGAGTAGAAGTCCCCACTTTTACCTCTTCCCAGGTCTGTGCCGCCATCTGGAGGCACAGAACCATGAGGAGAGATGCGAGCATTGTAAAACGTCTCATCTGTTACTTGATAACCATCTTTTTACCATTCTTGATCACGATACCCTTGTAACCCTTGCCTACCTGCTGACCTGCAAGGTTGAATGCCTTGCCATCCTGCAGCTTGACGCTCTCGATGTTAGAGATACCTGTGGTTGTAGTAACCAACCAAGCACCGAGTACAGATACCTTGGCAGGATTTTTTTCAGGGTCGGTATATTGGATACCCATAGTCTTAATGGCAGCACCTTCCTTGGTGGTGAAAGTAACCTCATCGCTGCCGTTGAATGAAGGCCACTCAGAACTATTACCCTCGTAATCTACACACATCTGAACATTTGGGGTTGGCTCTGCCAATTTCACTTTCACGGTAACATTGCTCTTGCCAGCCAAACCGTTGATAGCGAGCTGCTGCCACTGAGAATTAAAAGATACCACACCCTTATAAGCTACTGTGTTATCAGTACCAGCCCAACCGGTAAAGGAGGCATTAATTTTCTTTTCAGTTCCGTCAGCGGCAACCAAAATCAGCTTCTTCACCTTCAGGTTCACTTCCTCAGCATCGGTATGCTGCACGCTTACACCTACGATGTAAGGATGCTCCTGGTCGAAAGCAAGTTCAAACTTCTTGGTTGCTCCATCACCCACTGCTCTTCCGTAGGCAGGAGTTGGATCGCCTTCAGCATCAGCAGAAGCCTTCCAAGTATAGTTTACCTGGCAGTTGGCAGGAAGCGGCTCTTCGAACTCGAGGATATACTTTGGATAATCTGCAGAATTAACATTGCAGGCAAACTCTGCTGCACCCCACTGCTTGGAGATAGTGAAGTCATAAACATCAGCATCGTAGGCAAAACCTGCATTCCAACCACCACCCAAAACAAGAGGAGTCTCTGTCTGAGCATTCACACTTACAGCCATGAAAGCTGCTACAATCAAAGTAAATAACTTTTTCATACGCTTTTAATTTTAAGTTTATTGATATTAATTGTTCATTCGTGAAACGAGAAATGTTTCTCATTTCCGCACGCAAAAGTAACAGAAAAGGCTGAAAAAGACTTTGCGTGGTGTAACAAATACTTTGTGAGAATTACCAAATAGGTTTGATAGCCAACATTATAACAAAAATGATACACCATCAAACCTATTTGAAGAGGGAATCAGGAAAAGTCAAATAAACGAATATTCCAGATTCCCCAAATGTTTTTGCCCAAAATGTTCCAGATTCCCCAAATGTTTGGTCAAAACAGAGGAAATCTATACAGACAAGCCTAATACATCACATCCTTCTCTGGGAAGCTATGGGATAGCGGACCATAGAGGGGATGAGCATCCAAAAGCTTGACACTGCGGGTGAGAGGAAGCACATCCTCCGCCCACTGGCGATAGAAGGTGGCATCATGCAAGATGTAGAGATACTTGCGCGCCAACTGCTCATGGCCACTCACCAGTTCGGTCTCGGCAAGACGCTTCAGAATTCTGCCGCTCTGATTGCCATTGGCAATGAGCTGCTTAAACTCGAAGGCATATCGGCGAGAAGCATTCACCAAACCGAGATGGAAGAAGAGGTCACTCTTCATGCAGATATTGATGGGGTGATCCAGCTTGCCATACGAAGCCATAAACTGGCGCATCCCCTCATCACTCAATGCCCCCGTCTTCCATTGCGCCAACTTCACAGCCGCCTCGCTCGCCGTAGCCATCGGAGCCTTCTTAGCAGCCTTGTCCAAGATGGCATGCCAATCCTGTCGGCGCACCAACATGCTATACTCCATCTGCTCATACACATCAGAAGTATACCACTCATGAGGGAAGAACGCCGTAGGATCGCGCAGATAATCAATGCCACGAAACACACGAGCCTTGGGATAAGGCAGCATTCTGGCACTTTCCAACTGCACAAACAAGCCTACCACTAGCACAGCCACCAAGCCCATCGCCCAGTTCTGCTTATCCTTCTGCCTGCACAAGGCATAAGCCACCAAGCACATTGCTGCCCATATCGCCATCGGTCCCACTAGCCAATAGCCCAAAGTGAGCAATAGCAGCAGATAAATAATGGCAGGTCTCCAAGCCGAGAAGATGTTACTAGGCATCAGCAGCAACATAGCCTCAGTAAGCAGCAAAGCCATAGGCACAGTAGTCATCACATCCTTATCGCCCATGATCGCCCACATCACAATAGGCGGCAGAAACGACAGGAGATAACATCTCATACCATCCTTACAGCCCATCCTTCTCATCAAGAGCCAGGTGATCCGTTGCAAGCCACCCATGAGTAGCACCAGGAGCAAGGCGCCCAGCGGCAGATTGTTATAGCACTGCACCAGCATCTCAGCCAAATAGCGAGCCACGCCACCTGGTTCTGCCAGTCTATCCATCAGATAATCCCCATTCCATAAGAAAAGCTGCATCTGCTCATGATAAGCCAATGCGCAGGGATAGGCATATCGCCAGAAGATGTACAGGGCAGCCATGAAGCCAACCGCCATCATCCATCGGCTTCTATCATTATTCTTCGTATTTTTCATTTTCCTTATACCTTATTATATATAGCATTACTTAGCCACCCGCCATTCCATACGTTTAGGGTTGTTGATATGCCCAGGCATATCCTCTATCTCTACCTTGCGCAGCGTGAAATCGGGCGTATTATATGAATACATGCGGCGCAGATTGTCCTCCCTAGGTCGGCGTTGCGGCAGGAGGAAAGGCTTGGTAGAATGGCCCTGCCTGTCCACGCTAGCCAGATAGATGCGAGTATACAGTCCGTCCTCTCGCCTACTGGTAAAGAGATACCATCCGCCACTCTTGCTCCAGTTGTGGAAACTGTCAGAGTCATCACTGTTGGCAGCGTCCAGGGCATGAGCCTTGCCTGTCTTCAAGTCTAGCAGCCATAGGTCAGCCTCCGGATGCCAGATAGAGAAGTAGCCATAATCCAGAGTGGTAAACATCAGATATCTGCCATCGTATGACGGACGAGGCCAAGTGATGCTCTTGCCCAAAGCCACCGCACTGATGAGCGTATCCACCTTTTCGCCCAGCTTACCCGTCTTGGCATCGAAGCCCACACGGCAGAGGCTATATCGGCTCTCACGGAAATGTTGCTTCGGATCTCTGAAAGGCGCAGTGATATAATAGAGCCACTTACCGTCTGGCGAAAACACAGGGCAGTTCTCCAGATTCTCCTTGGTGGCAAAGCGAGCATCCACCATCGCCTCATGCGTCTCGGGATTGTAGATGAAGATGTCAGAGCTCATATCGAAATACTCGATGCGCTTCTTAGCCTGAGAATGAAAATACTGCTGCGTATCATTGGTGCTGAAGGCGATAAACTTGCCCGATGGATGCCAACAAGGGAACACCATCGGACCGCCCACCTCCAGATTCTTCGACTTCATCCAGTCGTCCTTGCCCTGATGGCGAATCAAGGTAGCACCCTTCTCGCCACGGATATGCAGCGTAAACTCATCGGGATTGGTGGCATTGGCGGTATGACAATTCACACAACTGCCAGGCACCTCGGTGGTGCGATAGATGGCAAACTCATCAAAGTTGGAGAGGCAACGCTGGAAGAGTCCCTGCATGCCATAGAGTTCATAGCCAGGAGCCACCATTCGATAAGTGACGCCCCACTCCTTCATCCTCTGCTTATCCACGAAGATGTCAAAAGGCTTGAATTGTCTCCACTGTCCGTCCTTCTTGGCGACAACAGTAAGGGTCAGTTTTCCGCCCCGATTATCACGTAGCAGTTGATGCCATTGGTCGATGTCAAACTCCGCATCCTCTCCCGATGTCTCCATCGCTCCCTTCCTGGATCCCTTTATCTGTACCGACATAGCCGTATATCCCTCATCTTCCATGCAGAAGTTGAGCGGAGCGATATTGGCAGGCACGGTAACGCCCACGTAGTCGGGATAGATGGCAGGCAACTGGCTCACCATCGTTATGTCATGTGGCTTTTGCGTGCAGCCCACCAGCAGCAGGCAGCCCATCAACAAATAATATATCTTTTTCATGGGTACAAAGATACTACTTTTTTCAGAAACACCCTTTGCGTCATGTAACAAATACTTTATCAGGAATGCAAATGTGCAACCAAATGAAATACTTTGGCAGTTGTTCTAAAACAAACGTTCCCCTCTATGCAGCCAGAGCCTATGTGAAAGATTTTGGCACGAAAACGCACTTTTTCTCGAAAAAAAAGTGAGAAAAAGTGCGTTTTCGTGCCATTTTAAGCAAAAAGGTCGGTCGTGTCTTCACGACACAACCGACCTATCACGACTAACATCATTTCGGTTAATCCTTTATATGATAAAACCTAAACTAATGTTCCTTTATAATTATTTGTCAGATGAAACTGACATACTAAAAAATCCACCTTTTATGACAATGGAGGAATAATGGGTTTTGTAAAATTCTCAATAAAAACAAAACTGAATCTTCTTGTAGCAACAGGATACCCTGTAACCTCATCTATTATACTTATCGAAAAATCGAAACAATCTGTATGTCCATTTTGCCCAAAATAAGCGAAATTATTATCGGGTTGAATCTGGAGCTGTTCATCTCCATTTCCCCGTAAAACTTCCCAATCATAATGATAACCTTCAGGCAAAGCCTTTAATTGTATGCTAACAACACATGCTCTTTTAGGGAATCCGTTATCTTCTAATAATCTATATGTCCCTTCATATGCACTTGTTGAATATGTACCTACGATATCAGCAGCTGTCAAGGTTTCAACTTTGTTTGCTGCAAAAGAAAAACACGAAAACAATACCGCCAAAAAAATAATAATTATTTTTTTCATATTACTTAGTTTTAATAAATCGCACAGCGGAAAAATCCGCTGTACAATTTGAAACTTAAAAACTTCACTCATTCCAGTACTCTGGAGCACCGAGACCAGCAGCGAAGCCACCATAGGTGTGCTTGCGGTAGTAGTCCTTGTCCCAAAGACCAGTAGGAGCACCAGCACGCCATCCGCTATTAGCAGGAGAGTCAGTAGGACACCACTGACAGATACCCCACTGCTGAGCCTCAGGGATGATTTCGAAGTACTTCTTGATGACGAACTCATAAAGCTCACGCATCTGCTTGTGCTGCTCCTCAGTCATATCGTTGGTGTTTACACTCTTGCCTGTTTCATCAACGTATGCCATATCCAACTCAGAGATACGAACCAACTTGTGAGAGTCAGCCATCAACTTCAACATGTTGACAATAGCATTCTTCTTTGACTCCTGAGTCTTAGGATTACCATAGCAAGAGATGTGCATCTGGCTACCGATACCATCAATCTTGGTAACACCATCAGCCTCCCAATCCTTGATCCACTGAATCAAGCTCTTGAGTTTGCCATTCTGATCCCAATCGCTCTCCAAGTTATAGTCATTGATGAAGAGTTTGAGATCCTCAGGGTTACCATTGTGAGCGGCGAAGCTTTCACGAGCAGCCTTAACTGCAGTGCGAACGTAGTCGAGGTCGCCAAGATAGTCCTGCCAATAGAAATTGTTAGCAGCATCCTCTGCAGATACATTGCCACGGGTAGCCGACTGAAGGTCGTACTTACCATCGCCATCTTTATCTGCTCCAGAAAGAGCCTCGTTGACAACGTCCCAAGCCTTTACCTTGCCATCGCAAGCTTCCATCATACCATCGATCCACTTGTTCATAGCCAAAGTCAAAGTATCTTTCTTCTCTTCATCTGTCAAAGGAATCTTATTTGCCTTCTTCATGTAGTAAACCTCGAAGTCATCGATGTAAATGGTACCCACATACTTACCAATGTTCAGCAACAGACGTTTTGCATTGTCACCATTACAGGTAGTAGCAACATCCACTTCCTTCCAATCGGTAGTAAACTTGATGGTTGGGAAGTCGCCACAACCCTTGTAGCCATCAGGATTCTGGAAACCAGCTCCAAATGAACCATCAACAGAACCCTTGATCTTCATCTTCAAATGATAATTCTTACCATTTTCGAAAACAAATCCTGGCTCATAGTTAATCTGAGACTCCCAAGCATTGGCTCTTGCGGTAACATTACCAACTTCGCAGACACCATTTACATTTGTTGGAGCCTTGTCCATACCCCATCCACCGAGGCTTTTGTCATCATCGAAAGTAAGATGTCCTACGGAAACAGGGACTTCCATGACTGGAGCCTCAGAGTGAGTGAAGGTGACAGACTTCCAATAAATCTTACCAGCAAAATCACCATGCTGGAACATAAGACCATTGTTGTCCATGGTAGGAGTAACCTTCAGTAGAATCTCCTTGTAACCAGCATTAGCAGGAATCTTAAAGGTCTTCTGGTCTCCACCACCCCAATCGCCTACCTTGAAGTGAATGTTGGCATCCTCGTCTCCTTCTGCCTTGCAGACAATCTTCACGGTATACTCCCGACCTGTCTTAAGTGCTATACCGTTTACCATCCAATACTGAAGGCGATAGAAAGGATCTATTTTAGCAGGGTTGGTGATAACCATGGCACCATCCTTGTTCCACTCCGTTGTAACAGAAGCAGGAGAACCAGTCCAACTATAACCTGTAAGCGTAGAGCAATCCAAGTCGTAGTCGATCTTCTCAACCTTTGCTCCTGGATCCACCTTGATTTCCCTACCCTCAATCAAGCCATTCAAGTACTTCAAAGGCTGCTGAGAGTGCCATGCCAATGTATGTCCATAAACAGAAAGACCTGCGTTTGTGGCATTTTTAACATAAGTCTTAACCTTCTCGAAGTCCATGCTTCCATCATCAGCCACACAAGAAGCCATCTTCATGGCATTGCCTGCCACGGTCTCATTGAAGTTGCTATTGGTCAAAGCATATACTAACTCTTGTTTGTTATACTCATCAACCGTAGTTCCGATACCGAGATGGAAGTTTGGCTTGTCAGCAATGTAATCCTTGAGAGCATCATACTTTTCCAAATAGCCATATTCAGCCAACTTATCAGGACGCACAGTCTCGAAGTTCTGGTCGAAGTGGTCTGCACATGAGGCCAAAAGCATGGCCCCAAATGCAGATATTATTATTTGTCTTTTCATAACTTATACGATCATTAATTGTTATAGGTAAATGAGAACTCCTCCTTGGTTACTCCACTACGCCACCAAACGAGTTTCTCGTTGAGATTCTTCTTTACGCCACCGGCGAAAGTAATCTCAGCATTCAGCTCCATCAAGTCACGATTCTTGTTGTTCCAAGACAACAAAGCATCGTCAGCCCAAGAACCTGTACCTGTTGCAGTAACACCATCGGTGAGAGAAGTGATAGTACACTTCTCGTTGGCATCAAATGTGAGCAAGAGGTCAGCCTTCAAGATCTTACTGCCTTCCTGGAACTCTACAGAATAAACTGAGCTATTCAAGCTACGAGTATTAATCTGCACCTTAGATGCCTTCTCAATGTTATCGGTACTTGTATTGTGATTGGTCAACCACCAGCCACTATACTTGTTCTGATACTTCACGCAATACATCACGTAGTCCTGAGGAGCCTTCTCCCAAACAGAAGCATTGGTACGAGAACCAGTTCTGCCTTCCTTCAAAGTTCCAGTGGCGATTCTATCAAAACCACTCTGGTCTTGCATCACCAAAGGAATCACGTATGTATTCTTGACAGCATCTGGATCATTGAAGAAAGCATCAGTGAGCTGTACCTCTGTACCACCCTGCATACCACCATTGAAATTGAATGTTGTGGTAGCGAGCTGATAATACTCAGCAGGCATTGCCTTCACTGGAGTGCCATCGGCAAATGTCAAGTGATCACACAAGCTGTTGTCAACGGCAACATTAACCGCAGCTTTTCTGCCATTGTATGAGCCTCCGAAGGTAGCCAAGATTTTGCACTTGTGCGCCTTGTCCAATGTTGTATCGTACTCATCATCACCCAGCACGATAGTTCTTACTGGTGACTGATAAGCAAAGTAAGCTGTAGTTCCGCCCTCGTAATCATCGAAAGACTGGTCTCCATTCTCACATGCGGTGAAAGAAGCCATCAGTCCCAAGAGGACAGCTACCATTTTGATATAACGTTTCATAATCATTAGTCGTTTTTATATTAGTCGTTTATTATTTCCAACCCTCGTTCTGCTTGAGATTGCTATACTTCAAAATCTCAGAGTAAGGAATAGGACCATAGTTCATATAGTCATCATACTTACGCACCTCTGCATCGAAGGTCTTATAGACGAAAGCACCAGTTGCCTCGTCTGTTGTGATGTTGATACCCTTGGCAGCCTCATTGAGATTAGCCTTCCAGCGACGCAAGTCCCAGAAGCGATGATTCTCGAAGCAAAGTTCCAAACGGCGCTCGTTGCGAATCAACTCGCGCATCTTCTCCTTGCTCTGTGCACAATCGTCCAGGTATGGGTCTTCACCAAACTCGCCTACGCCAGCACGCTCACGAATTGCCTTGATGACATCGTATGCAGAATAGTCTGCTCCACCTACCTTAGCCTTAGGACCCTGAGCCTCATTGGCAGCCTCAGCATAATCAAGAAGAATCTCTGTCGTACGGATACGAGCATTCAAATGCTTCTGCTTGGTAGTTGAGTTAGGGTTGAGGTTGATGTCTGAGCGGAGCAACTTGCGGAGATAGTAGCCAGTCTTGGTTGACTTTCCGTTCTCCTTGTTAAGTCCATCTGTAGTCTTAGAGTCTGCCGCAGAGTTTACCTCGCCATCTGTAGAACCTATCTTATCGCCATTAACCAAAATGTAAGCCTTCAGACGAGGGTCACGGTCAGCATAAGGATTATTGGCATTATACTCAGAGTTTGCATCTGTGATAGGATAGCCATTCGCCATTGGGAAGGCATCCACCAAATTCTGGGTTGGGTTCACACGACCCTTACCATAGAGAGTTGGAGGATAGTTGTCACTCTCCAAAGAGTTGTTCTCATCAATGCCACCACGCCAGATTATCTCCTTAGGGTTCACAGAAGTTGCACCCAAGCCCTCGATTACGCTCTTGTTGTCGAACCACTTCCATCCATCAGGATCGCAAGCACTCAAACCACCGAAGTTCTTCAAGCAGTCAGCAGCAAGCTTGGCTGCATCCTCGTAGGTAAATGCACCACCAGAGGCATAAGCTGGAGATGCTGCCATGATAGCAACCTGAGCCTTGAAGGCTGAAATGATTCTACCATCAATCTTACCACGGTGGTTGTCACCGAAAGCACGGTTATACTCTGCATTGGAAGCACCTTCCTGTGCATACTTGGCAGGAACCTTGTCCTCATCCACATCACCATACTGCTCTGGGAGATACTTCAAAGCTTCATCGAAGTCGGACATAATCTGTTCGATGCACTCCTTGAAGGTGTTACGAGGAAGATTGAAGTTTGAGCTTGCCGTCTCGGATGCGAGATGAATAGGCACACCCATCAACTGACCATCTACCATACCGGCATGAGCACGGAGCAAATAGAAGAGGTGCAAGCCTCGCAAAGCATAGGCATTGCCCTTGTAATTGTCACAATACATCTGTTTGAGCACCGGTGTAGAATAAGACCACTCTACCTTGTCGCAGTTCTCCAACATCAAGTTGCAGTACTGGATGGCGTGATAGCGACCGTCCCACTGTGACACAGGGTTCATGTTTGCATCCCAAGAACCAGTTGCCATTTTCTTATAGTTATCAGAGTTGTTGTTGGTGACAGCATCATCTGTAGCAACGTCTGTAACTGGAGAATTGGCATAAGGCAATGCCAAGTATGCATTGTCAAGAATACCACGAGCAAACTGTGGATCCTTGTACATCTGGCTGATATCTTGGTTATTTTCCAAGGCAGGTTCAAACAAGTCATCACAAGATGTGAGTGAGATTGCGACTGCACTTATCAATAATAATCTTGATAATTTCATAATTTTATTCTTTTTATAAATCTTAGAATGATACCTTAGCACCGATGCTATAGAAGCGATTCAAAGGTGCTGCACCTTTATTGTTAACATTCATCTCCAGTATCTTGCGTTCCTTGGCGATGGTCAACAGGCTGTTGCCATTCACGAACAATTGGAGTCCACGTATGAAGCTCTTTCCAAATACTGACTTAGGGAAGTCGTAAGAGAGCTGTACCTTTTGCAAGTCGAAGCGGTCAGTAGAATACATCCAGAAGTCTGAAGTCTGGTAGTTATTGGTACCAGCCTCTGTTGTCAGACGTGGATAGGTAGCTGTAGCCGCTGTCTCAGGAGTCCATCTGCCACGCATCTCTGCTGTGTACTTGGCATCACCACCCACCCAGTAATAAGTAGAGTTCTTCACAGCCTTGGCTCCGAAGTTGCCTGTACCGAGCAAGAAGAGGGTGAAGTTCTTGTACTTCAATGTCACGTTGACACCGAGTGTGGTAGGAGTTCCATACCAACCGCCCTTACCCAAGCAAACTTGGTCCTTGCCGTCGATGACATTATCACCATTCTGATCCTTGTACTTCAAGTCTCCAGGACGGATAGTACCACCGATAATCTGCTTAGGAGAGGCATCGATGTCAGCTTGGTCCTTGAAGAAACCTTCGCACTCATAGCCCCAAATGGCGTCGAGTGGCTGCCCCTGACGATACTGATAAGCATCTGCATACTGAGAGTCATCACGCTTGGTTGCCTTGGTGGTGTAGTAAGTCAAGTTTGCACCTACACCGATGCCTAACTCACCAATCTGCTTTTTATAGTTCACACCCAAGTCGAAACCTGTACGCTTATCCTCATTGTAGTTCATATATGGTATGAATGAAGACTCCGGATAGTAGCTAAACATATAGCTAGGCATCTGGTTGCGAGACTGGATGATACCATTGGTCCACTTTGACAAGAAATAAGATGCATCCAAGCTCAAAGACTTATCAAGCACCTCGGCATGAAGAGAGACAGAGAATTCCTTGCGATGCAAGTAATTGAAGTCTTTGTTCTCACCATGCTTTGACTGAACTGCTGAGTGACCAGAACCTCCGTTCCAATCCCACCAACCACCATTTTGGTATACACCTAAGTACATATAGTAGTTGTCGATACCCAAATCGGTCTTCAAGTCAGTATAGCTTGCGCTCAAGGTCAAATCATCAAAGAATGAATTCTCCAAGAACTTCTCCTTAGACAAGCGCCAACCCAATGTTGCTGATGGAGAGAAACCCAATCGGTTAGAAGAAGGCAACTTTGCAGACCAAGGTGTAGCCAAAGAGAAACCGGCATAATACTTATGGTCGTAGTTATACGAGAGCTGCAAGCCCATGTTGGCATTGCTTGTCTTATGATACTGACCAGAAATTGTCTGCTGATAACCGTTAGCCACCAACATGGCACTTACGTTGTGTACGCCATCGAAGGTGCGGTCATAATCAAAGTGCGCATTGAATGCGATGGTCTGGTTATCTGTGGAACCAGAGATATTCTGCACACCAGACTTCTTATCCACCGTGCCATTGTTGTTAAGACCTACGATGACATCCTTGCCATTGAAGTTTGCCCAAGTTGGCTGGAAGGTAGCGTAAGTATTATTAAACGATGTGGTATAGAGCGTAGCATAGTCGATGGCCACCATCGTGTGGAAGCTCAAGCCCTTGAGTACAGATGAGAGGTCGAAGTTGACACCTGCATCAAACTGGAACTGACGGCTATGATATACATTAGTACCAGAAGCATAGATGTCACCAAAGACATTACTCTGATCCAAGCTTGTACCACCCAAGAAGTATTTGCCATCGATGATGTTGTTGGTTGCACCAATCATGGTCAAGGCATTCTTCGCATTAGGGTCAATCATGTCAATCGGAATCAGCGGAGCCACACGGTTAGGACGGAAGGTACGAGCCAACTCCCAATACTTATAACTATTGTTGGCAGACTTAGAGCTATAATAGGTAGCATTGGCATTGACGTATGCACTGATGGTTTTGCTCAACTCGATGTCCACGTTACCTCTCACGTTAAAGCGATCGGTAAAGTCTTTCTTAGCCTCACCAAAGTTCAAGTTGTCGCCTGCACGGTTATAACTGATATTGGCATAGAAGCGCGCACGCTGGTTACCACCTTCTATCTCTGCAGACACCTCAGAGCGATTGAAAGCCTTCTTGATATAATCAGAAGAATAGAAATCTACGCTTGGGTAGCGATAAGGGTTCTGACCAGAAGCATAATTATAGATGCTCTCCAGACTGTATGGAAGGTTGTTTGGATTACCACCATCGTTGAGGAAAGCCTCGTTGTAAAGGCTCATGTACTCAGCTGAACCAAGATACTCAGGGAAAGCCTTGGCAACATTCCAACCTGTGTTGGCATTGACCTTCACTTTCAATCCTTCTGTTACATGACCACGTTTGGTAGTAATCATGATGACACCATTGGCAGCACGGCTACCATAAAGCAGAGATGCCTGAGCACCCTTGAGGAAAGAGATGTCCTCAATCTCGTCAGGACGTACATTGTTGGCTTCACGAGGCACACCATCAATCAGGACGAGGGCATTAGAGTAACCCCACATGCCGTTGCCATTGTAACCTGCCACATAGCCCTGCATGTTATCAAGACTATAGGTATTATAGTTCTTCTCTGTCAATTCTCTGACATTGATACTACCGACACCACCGAGCACGTCAGTCTTCTGTACCTTCTTGAAGGCAACGTTGACCAATGCGCTGTCAGCAGTTTCCTGAGCTGACGCTGGCAACTGTGCAAGAAGTGCCGTAACGACTGTCAAAGCAGAGTATATTTTGTTTTTATTACTTTTCATATATGATATGATATTTTCGAAGTTTATGTTTAAGAAAACACTCATCTATCGGATTACCATCCTGGGTTCTGACCAAACTCTGGATACAAGTAAACATCACTTTGCTTCAATGGCAAGAGATAGTGTTTCTCGGTGAAATCACGAGTAAGAATTGTCTTCTCGCTCCAACCAGCGACCTCTGCATCACGAGGATCTTTCTTGGTGTAATCGAAATCGCCTACACGCTTGAACTCCTGTGAGGTCTTGATATTGTAAGGATACTCGGTGAGAAGCAACCAACGCTGCAAGTCATTCCAACGGAAACCCTCAAAAGCCAACTCTACGGCACGCTCTCGACGAACCTCATCCATAAACTTCTGCTGATTTGCAGCATACTTATCAGCCACATGACCTGCCTCTACACGATCACGAAGCACGTTGATGGCATCGACTGCTGTCAGATTACACTTGTTGCTCTTGTAGTTGGCACCCTGTACGGCTGCACCTGCCTCTGCATACATCAAATAGATGTCAGCAAGACGCATATAAGGCAAATCGCACTGCAAAGCACCACCCCACTCATACATTACATCATACCTGTTAGCCTGGTGAGGAACCAACTTCTGGCAATAGTAACCCGTACGGCAACCCTGTGATGAAGAGCTACGCAAGTTACTGCCCGTGTACATCTGAACATACTTGAACTGATAGTCAGGATTTTCCTTGCCAATCGTAGTATTGATATACTGGAAGCCATCAAATACGATATCATGATAGAAACGTGGGTCACGACCCTTGAATGGGTGTGTAGGATCAAAACCAGACTCAGGATCATCCAAAGGAAGACCATTTGCCATACCATAATAGTTGACATAGTTGGCTGTAGGCTGATGAATCACCGCATCATGCTGAACGATTTCATTGATCTTGATACCCCAGTTCTTGGTAAAGTTCCAGTTAGAACCATTTGCACCAATATAAGGAGCACGCAAAATAGCCTCTGTAGAACCAGGCTGTTTCCAACCCTTACCTGTGGTACGGAAGATGTCGGAGAAATTGGTCTTAGAATCCTCTGATGCCACATGGTCGTAAATGTTGTCATACTTATACTCAGCTAAAGCATAAGGTGTACTGCCTGAATTGACCTGAGAAATAGCTTCTGCCAAAGCATCAGCAGCCTTGGCTGCAAACTCCACATTATATCTATAGGTATCGCCATTCTTGGAAGCTCCTACCTCTGCACCAAGATTGTTTAAAGGAGAAGCCGCCCAAAGTAATACCTTACCTAAATAACCCAAGGCACAAACCTTTGTGATACGAAGGTCGTTCTTGCCCAAAGTTTTCTTACCAATAACTGTCTTATCCCAATCATTAGGGAGAAGGTCGGCTGCTGCACGGAAATCTTCAGCACACTTAGTAGCACACTCTTGGAATGAAAGGCGAGGCAAAGTCAAAGCCTGGCTACCATCCAACACGGTATCTACGTATGGCATACCTCCATAAAATTCCATCAATTCCTCGTGCCACCATGCACGGAAGAAGAGCAACTGTCCCTTGATGATATTTTTCTCTTCCTGGGTACAGTCTGTCATCTTCTCTAAATTTTCAAGACCCAGGTTGCACTTACGGATGCAATACCAGGCATGCTCCAAAGAGTGACTGAACTTGTCTGTTGAAGTAGAGTTAAGTCCATTGGAATGCAAGAAACTCTGTGGGTCACTATACCAATAACGATAATCACCCAAGTCGAAGTGAGCGGTCTCATGGCTATCACCCTTACCTGTATTCAAGATTTCATCCTCACCCCAGTTGAAAGTAGTACACCAGTAGTTTGATTCCTTGCTAGGAATACAGTTGTAAACCTCCTCAACGTAACCCTGGAAATTGGTGAAGTTCTTGAACGCCTCATCAGCATTCACTGTAGAATCTGGAGTCTTGTCCAAATAGTCTGTACAAGAAGCGAATCCACAAATAAGACTCAGCGCACAAAAAAGTTTTAATATATTTCGTTTCATTATATTATGCTTGTTTAAAGATTAAACTTGACACCGAAGTTAACACGCTTCATGGTTGGATAAGCACCATAGGCACCACCATAACTTGAGAAGTTAGATTCACGGTCGTCTGGCATGCGGGTCCAAAGCCAAAGGTTGTTACCACTTACGTAAATCTTGAGGTTGTTCAAACCAAGCTTCTTGATCCAACCGCCATTCCAAGTATAAGCGATTTCCACGTTCTTCAAACGGATGTATGAGCCATCGCAAAGGTACTGAGTACCATAGTATGCCGCATTACTCATAGGCTTGGAATTGTAACGAGGTGTGAGCACATCTGCATTGGTATGATCATAGCTCCACCATGTGCCCTGATCATACACATTGGCAAGCATTGGGTCTACCAAGCTAATCATGGTTACATCACGGGTTACATTGGTTACACCATAGAACTGTGCAAAGCAACTGAATCCCTTGTATTCAAAACCAAGAGTAGCATTGTAGGTGTTCTGTGGGCTACCTGTATATCCGTAAGGAACAATATCGTTCACATTATCCACCTTACCATCACCATTGAAGTCGACGATATAGTAATCACCTGGCAAACGTTGGCTATCATTAGAATCCATCTTTGGAGAACCATAGAGTTCATCATAATTCTGTATGAATCCCTTGTCCAGATAAGTGTAGGCCTGACCGATAGAGTGACCAGCCTGCTTGCGATATGAAGGAAGAAGTGCCGCATCATCCTTTATCTTAATCTTATTTGTGGCATGGGTCATATTGAAGTTTGCCCACAAACGCATCTGATTAGCAAATACCTTGTTGAACTTCAACTCCAATTCATAACCACTTGTTGTAACCTTACCTAAGTTGGAAACCGGAGCGTTCTGTCCATAGTAAGATGGAATAGAACGGTCATAGCCCATAACGAGGATATCGGTACGTGTGTCGTGGAAGATATCAACGGCACCTGTAATCAAGCCGCCCAAGAAACCATAGTCGAGACCGAAGTTCACTTTCTTCACTTTCTCCCAGTGTACATTTGGATTACCTACGGAAGACTCACGATACCATTGATAGATAGAAGACTTGTCACTATCCGTTGTACCCATATTGGTCTTGCCCCCATAAGCCCACTGGCTCATATAGAGGAAGCGGTCACCGACATTGTCATCACCAATCTCACCGTATGATGCACGGAGTTTCATCATATCCACAATCTTGTGCTCACGAAGATACTTCATGAATGGCTCTTCGGAAATCATCCAGCCAAGGGCACCAGAACTGAAGAATGCGAAACGGTTGTCTGGAGAGAACTTCTCTGAACCATTGTAAGCACCATTGTACTCGAAGAAGTAACGAGAGTTCCAATCATAAGTGGTACGGAATACCCAGTCCTCACGATAAGAAGGAATCATGGCACCCGTTGCATGCTCTTGTCGGCCAAAGAGACCCATCGCAGTAACATTATGCTTACCAAACTGGCGTCCCCAATTGAGCTGAAGCTGATAATTGAGATTGCGCTGAGTAGCCCAGTCGTTCACGCTACCACCATTCACGGTCCACTTATTACCCATGGTGTAGTCGAACTTATCATAATGCTCGTATGCTTCCTTATAATAAACAACACCTGTTTCTGGATCAATCCATTTGAGCTGAGGGTTATGATTCATATCATCGATACCACGGCCGCTATCCAAGAAGGTGTTGTCCCAAGAAATCATGCCACGTGCAGAGAGTCCCTTTGTGATAAAGTCAAGTTTCTGCTCCAACACGAAGTCTGTTGTGATTCGAGTAGTGGTAGATTTCATCGTACCGCCGAGAGCAACCTGCTGAGCTGAGTTTGTCACGTTGGTACTACCAGGCAAGAATCCCCATGAGCCATCTGAATATTTTGGAAAGAAGGCATCTGGAGAAATGTTATAAGCACCAGACCACTGCTGGCTGACTTGCCAATCGCTATAGCCACCGCTACTGTTCGCCCATGGAGCCTTGCGAACGCCATTGGAACCAGCGATATTCACCTTAAATACAGTTGTCTTTGTGATATTGAAGTCGAGGTTGGAACGAACGTTCACACGATTATAGCTATAACCTGTATCATAATTTCGTCCATTGCCGAAGTCCTTGTAAAGGTCACCCTCTGACACGAAGTCAACGCTTGCGAAATACTTCACGAATCTTGTACCACCGGCAACATTGACATTGGCATTATAAGACATCGTGTAGTCTTTGAACAAATATCTCTGCCAATCTACATTAGGATAACGCTCCTTTTGCTCCAAAGTAGTCTGATTGCGATAGTTCTCGATGAAACTCATAGGTTTCATTTTGTCAAAGCTACCAGGAGCGATGTTCAACTCATGCTCGACGGCAGTATTTCTTGCGATGAGAGCATCGTATGAGTCTAACTTGTCTGGGAGCTTAGAAGGAATCTTCATGACAGCATTGGCAGTAACACTAATCTGCGCCTTTCCTTCAGAACCACGTTTGGTGGTAATCAAGATAACACCATTGGCACCCTTCACACCATATACGGCTGTGGCAGATGCATCCTTCAAAACAGAAATGGTAGCTACAGACTGCATATCCACACTTGACATTGGTCGCTCGATACCATCTACCAAAACGAGAGGTGCAGAGTTGTTCCAGGAAGAAGCACCACGAATCTGAATCTGAGGTTCCTCCTCACCCGGCATACCGCTAGATGCAGTAGTTACAACACCAGGAAGGTTACCAGTCAGGGCAGCACCGATATCGCTGATACCAGCCGCAC
>ERZ791632.161-NODE-161-length-23996-cov-42.0449_pt1 | contig 23996 bp, 21 predicted proteins | sample MGYA00510263_ERZ791632 | MGnify/ENA primary metagenome ERZ791632 (study PRJEB30046, sample SAMN00715181) | human gut metagenome | study: EMG produced TPA metagenomics assembly of the A metagenome-wide association study of gut microbiota in type 2... | reverse complement strand
AGGAGAAGGCATACTGGATAGGCAGACGCATATCTGGCACACCCAACTGAGCCTTGACAGCACCATCAACAAACTGAACGGCACTATGCACAACGCTCTGCGGATGGATAAGCACCTCAATCTTGTCAGCCGGAACCCCAAAGAGCCATTTAGCTTCTGTCACCTCGAAGCCCTTGTTCATGAGCGAAGCCGAATCGATGGTTATCTTGGCGCCCATATCCCAGGTAGGATGCTTGAGGGCATCGGCAGCAGTCACCTTCTCCAACTGCTCGTGGGTATAATTACGGAAAGGACCACCCGAACAGGTCAGAAGAATCTTCTCTACCTCGTTGTCGCCCTCACCCACCAGACTCTGGAAGATGGCACTATGCTCGCTGTCAACAGGGAGGATAGGCACATGATATTCCTGTGCAAGATTGCAAATCAGCTCACCCGCTACCACCAGCGTTTCCTTGTTGGCAAGACATATCTTCTTACGTGCCTTGATGGCATGGATGGTTGGTTCCAGGCCCGAGAAGCCTACCATGGAAGCCAGCACCATATCGATAGGCTTAGCCTGTACGATATCGCAAAGCGCCTGAGCACCGGCATAAACCTTGATATCAGGCTCATCACTGAGCATATCCTTCAGCTCCTCGTAGCGAGCCTCATTGGCTATGACCACAGCAGCCGGATGGAACTTGCGAGCCTGCTCGGCAAGTTCCTGCACTCGGTTGTTGGCGGTGAGGCAATACACCTCGTAAAGGTCACTGTGCTGTTCGATGACATCAAGCGCCTGTGTACCGATACTTCCCGTAGAACCGAGAATACATATCTGTTGTTTCTTCATATTTCTTCACTTTATAACTCAAGCAATCCCTCTGGAATTGCCATTCTGATTTCTTTCTTTTCAGCACTCACCTCTTCAATGAGGTCGTTGCTGGCAGGGATGAGGATTTCATCACCTGCATCGGTTGTTACCTCGAAAAGAAGATTGAGGGTGGAATCGTCTACATGATCAATGGTTCCTACCACCTTGCCGCTTACAGCATCTACCAGGTGGAAACCGATGATTTCTGCCCAGCTCATGTTCTCTTCATCACTGTCAGAGAGATGACGTGGGAAGAAAACCTCGCAACCGGTATAGTTGCGTGCCTGCTCCTGGGTATCGATATCCTCAAACTTCACGAGCACATTCTCATCGTTCTTAAACCGATATTCCTCTAAATAGAAAGGCACAAGGATGCCATCGATATCGAGCACCAGGTACTCGGCATCTACACGGTCGAAAACATCATCTGTAATGGCGAAAGTTATCTCGCCCTTCACGCCATGAGGTTTTCCCAACTTGCCTATCTTATATACTTCGTCGCGTCTAATCATTCAACATTCAACATTTAACATTTAACATTGATTAATCGCAGACACGGGTTATCTTGGCACCCAGCGCATTAAGGCGATGCTCGATATCCTCGTAACCACGGTCTATCTGGGCGATATTAGCAATGCGGCTGGTACCATTGGCACTCATGGCAGCAATCAGCAGGGCAATACCGGCACGGATATCAGGACTGGTCATTCTGCCAGCACGCAGTTTGATCTTATGGTCATGACCTACCACCACTGCACGGTGAGGGTCACAGAGAATAATCTGCGCACCCATATCAATCAGTTTATCCACGAAGAAGAGACGGCTCTCGAACATCTTCTGATGGAAGAGAACGCTGCCGCGAGCCTGAGTAGCCACTACGAGGAGCACGGAGAGAAGGTCTGGAGTGAGTCCTGGCCAAGGGGCATCGGCAAGCGTCATGATGGTGCCGTCAATAAACGAATCGATGACATAATGCTTCTGTTCTGGAATCACAAGGTCATCATCCTCTATCTTTATCTTCACTCCCAGGCGGCGGAATGCATCAGGAATAATGCCCAAATCCTTAACAGACACATTCTTGATGCGCACACCTTCACCACACATTGCCGCCATGCCGATGAACGAACCTACCTCAATCATATCCGGCAAGATGCGATGCTCGGCACCATGCAGTTTATCAACACCCACGATGGTGAGCAGGTTGCTGGCGATGCCGCTGATCTGAGCACCCATCGCATTAAGCAGATGGCAGAGCTGCTGGATATATGGTTCGCAAGCTGCATTATAAATGGTGGTAGTGCCCTTTGCCAATACAGATGCCATGATGATATTGGCGGTACCGGTAACCGAAGCCTCATCGAGCAACATATAGCAGCCCTTCAGTTTCTTTGCCTGTATCTGATAAACATTACGCTCATCATCGTGAACGAAGTTGGCTCCCAGATACTTGAAGCCCAGGAAGTGAGTATCCAGACGGCGACGACCTATCTTATCGCCACCCGGCTGAGCTATGGTAGCCTTGCCACATCTACCGAGCAGCGGACCTATCATGAGCACACTACCACGAAGAGAAGAACATTTCTTCACAAACTCCAGACTGTCGAGATAATCGAGTTTCAACTCATCACTTTGGAATGTATAGTCGTGACGACTGTGCTTGGTTACCTTGACACCTATCTCCTGGAGCAACTTAATCAGGTTGTTCACATCCAGGATGTCCGGCACGTTGGTGATGCGCACAGGCTCGTCGGTAAGGATTGTGGTACAGATAACCTGCAGGGCCTCGTTCTTGGCGCCCTGAGGTGTGATAGTACCTTTGAGCGGATGACCGCCCTCTATGATGAAAGACTCCATAAGCTTGTCTACTATATATAATAATGTGGATTACTTTTTCTTCTTATTATTTACATTCTTAGGCTGTGCCTCAACCTTCTCGAAAACGAAAGTATCGAGATCGAGCTGGATGTTGCCATCGGTAAAACGTGCCAGATCGGAAGCTACCTTGGCTACATCGCTGGAGCCATGGCTCCAGGTTACCAGGTCGCGATGCATCTGGTTGGCAGTCAGCTCCACGAGTTTATCGCGCTCCTCACTTGGTTCCATGGTCTTCAGCTTTTCGAAAATTTCGAAGAGCATAGCTCCATAATGGCGCACCGGGATGTGCTGCATAGGATATGGCAAAGGCTCCGGCTTGGTTGCTATCTTCACAGCATCCGATACATCATAAGGGAAATCGATGTCGAGCTGGAAATTGCTCATGATGGCAAGCTGGTCCCAGAGTTTCTGCTCATGGTCCTCTACCCCTCTGTTCTCAGGGAACATACGGTCCATGACAGCAATAATGGTCTCTGCACAACGCTGGCGCTCTTCACGGTCGGCAAGCGTCAGACAATGATCTACCATCTGCTGAATCTCACGGCCATACTCAGGCAGAATGAGCTTAGCTCTCTGGGTATTATAGTCTAATCCGTCTATATTCATTCTTACAATATTTTATATAATCAATAATTCTAGAGCAGTTTCTTTGGCATCTTAGCCACGAAATCCTTGAGATAGAAAGGCACGAAATATGCCACATCTTCGAACTTGCCCTCTACAAAACGCTTCTCTGCCAGCGGAGCCATATTCTTTGCCAAAGGCTCAATGCCCTCTACAAGGTGAGCATTCGGATGGTTGATGGTCTCCATACACTTAGCAGCGCCATTTCCGAAGAAGTATACATGATGCTGGTCCAGGTATTCCTTGTAGGTATCAGCATCCACAATATCTGCCTGAATAGGGCGAACCACCTTCAGGGCGCGGTCGAGCACTTCGGCATATACCTCCATGCGGCGGGCGTCGAGCATAGGTACGATGAGGGCGTCTTCCTCCTCAGGATGTTCGCCAAGCAATACAGGCACAGCCATCAGTTCGAGTGTTGGAACAGCGATGAGTTTCACACCGCGACCATAACAGATGCCCTTCGCCATACTCACACCGATACGCAATCCGGTATAGGAACCCGGACCACAACTTACCGCCACAGCCTCCAGCGGAAGACCATGAGAATCAAGGAAATCAAGAGCCTCATCCACAAACACACCCAACTTAACAGCATGGTTAGGACCTGTGTGATCTTCCTGGTTGAAAATCACCTGTCCACTATCACTAATTGCCACTGAGCACACGTCCGTACTCGTCTCAATATTCAAAATACACGACATAATTAAAAAATATATTCTTAAATAAGGTGCAAATATACTCATTTTCTCGCTTTTTTTTGTACTTTTGCAGAAATTTAACGCGAAAGATTATATGATACAGTCAATGACAGGCTTCGGAAAAGCTACCGCGGCCTTTAAAACAAAGAAGATTAATGTAGAGATAAAGTCATTAAATAGCAAGACTCTTGACCTCTCTACTCGTATTGCTCCGCTCTATAGAGAGAAGGAGATGGAAATCCGTCAGTATATCTCTAAAAATCTGGAAAGAGGCAAGGTTGACTTCGCCATCTGGATTGATAAGGATGCTACCACAGATGCCACTCCTATCAACGCGGCGCTTGTACAGAATTATTACCAGCAAATCAAGAAGATTTCGGCTGAAACAGGCATTCCTGAGCCAACCGACTGGTACAGCACTCTGTTGCGTCTTCCTGATGTAACAACGAAGACGGATGTGGAAGAATTGAGCGATGAGGAGTGGGAAGTGGCAAAAAATGCAATTTGCGAAGCTGTGAACCATCTCGTTGCCTTCCGCAAGCAGGAAGGAGCCGCTCTCCAGAAGAAATTTACTGAGAAGGTGGATAACATCCAGACTCTCCTTGCCAGCATCGAGCCATACGAGAAGGCTCGCGTGGAGAAGATCAGACAGAACATCGTTAACGGTCTGCAGCAGATTCCGAATGTGGATTACGACAAGAACCGCCTGGAGCAGGAACTCATCTACTACATCGAGAAGCTCGACATCAGCGAGGAGAAGCAGCGCCTTGCCAACCACCTGAAGTATTTCCGCGAGACCATGAATGAGGAAGGTCATGGTGTAGGAAAGAAACTCGGTTTCATCGCACAGGAAATGGGACGCGAAATCAACACCACCGGCTCTAAGAGCAACCAGGCTGAAATGCAGAACATCGTGGTGAAGATGAAGGACGAACTGGAACAGATCAAGGAGCAGGTGCTGAATGCTCTTTAATAAAGTGAAGAACGAAGAGTGAAAAGTGAAGAATTCATTTGCTTTACTAATCATAAAGTTCAAAGTTCAATATTCAAAGTTCAAAGTAAAATGAAGAACGGATTGTTAATTTTCAGCGCCCCATCGGGCAGCGGTAAGAGTACAATAGTAAACTGGCTGATGAAAGAGCACCCGGAATTGAAGCTGGCTTTCTCTATCAGCTGTACCTCTCGTGCTCCTCGCGGTACAGAACAGAATGGTGTAGAGTATTTCTTCCTCTCTCCAGAGGAATTCAAGGCTAAGATTGAGGCTGACGAGTTCCTGGAGTACGAGGAGGTTTACCAGGACAGATTCTACGGCACCCTGAAGTCACAGGTAGAAAACCAGCTCGCCAAGGGCGAGTCGGTGATTTTCGATGTTGACGTGAAGGGTGGTGTAAACATCAAGAAGTTTTATGGCGAACGTGCCTTGAGCATCTTTGTCCAACCACCTTCGGTAGAGGAATTACGCCGCCGTCTGGTAGGCAGAAATACTGATGCGCCTGAGGTTATCGAGCAGCGCCTTGCCAAGGCAAGCTATGAGCTGACCTTTGCCCCTCAGTTTGACCACGTGGTCGTAAACGATGACTTGGAGAAGGCTCAGCAGGAGGTTTATCAGCTCGTCAAGGCCTTCCTAGACGCAGAGTAAGAAATGAAGAAGGTAGGAATCTTTGGCGGTAGCTTCAACCCCATCCATACGGGCCACATTGCATTGGCGAAAAGCCTTTGCGAGAAGGTCTGCCTGGATGAGGTGTGGTTCATGGTTTCGCCCATGAACCCATTCAAGAAGACCGCTACCGACTTGCTCGACGACCAGCTGCGCCTGGAAATGGTAGAAAAAGCGCTGGAGCACGAGCCACAACTGAAGGCATGCGACTATGAGTTCCGCCTGCCTAAGCCGTCTTATACCTGGCACACGCTGCAAGCCATCAGCAAGGATTACCCCGAAAACGAGTTCACCCTGCTGATTGGTGGCGACAACTGGGCTGCTTTCGACAAGTGGTACCACCACGACGACATCCTAGCCCACTATCCCATCGTGGTTTATCCGCGTCAGGGAGCCAGCATAGGCAATGTGCCTGAAGGCGTTACCATCGTAGAAACTCCACTGCTCAACATCAGCAGCACAGAAATCAGAAAGCGTATCAAAGAAGAGGAAAGCATCAGGGGAATGGTGCCGGAATGCATCGAGCAACTGGCTGTCAGAAACTACAGTCAGCTCTAGGCATCCCTCTCTCCGAAACCGCTTTAAATCATATTTAAACAACAAACAACAAAAAATGAGTTGGAAAGAAATCATTAAGAAGTGTCTGAACGTGGCTTCTGCGCCGATTCGCAGAAATGCCAACTTCTTTGTGTTCATGTACCTGCTGGGCATGATCAGTTCTATCGTGACTACACCAGCCAAGGGGACTTTATACGACAACCTGTTCCTGGAACTCTTTGTCGACCTCTATGTTGTGTGTGCCGTTGTCGCCATCTTCCCCAAGAAGGTGCGCTTGGGCCTGCGTGCAGTACTATACCTTATATTATATAGTACAGCTGCCGCCGACACCTATTGCTACGTGAATTTCGGCTCTACGCTCAACCCTTCTATGCTGATGCTGGTGGGCGAGACCAACAGTTCGGAGGCTAGCAGTTTCCTCTCAGCCCTCATCTCTGCCGAGGTTCTCTTCAGTAGTGTGGGCTGGATTCTGCTTCTGGCTCTCATCCAGATTCTCATCGCCATCTTCCGCAAGCAACTCATCAAGCTATACGTTTTCATCATTACCATTCTGGAGTTGGCTTCTGTCAAGAAACGGCTGATGGCTATCCCCCGCATGACTGCAGCCATGCCTGCCAGCTTCGGAATCCTATGCCTCATCATCCTCATCGCAGGATGCTGTACCTCCTGGCACAACAAGATGGCTTACCATAAACTCATGAACGGTAGAACGATAGGCGAAGTAGAGCATATCCTGACTGAGAAGGATCATGCTGTACTCTATCTGCCAATCTACCGACTCCAATTCAGTATCTATGCCAACCAGCTGGCTGCGCATCAGATTACCCAACTCATTCATGCTGCCCACGAGGTAAAGGTTGACAGCTGCAGCTACCGCTCGCCAAACATCGTACTGATTATCGGCGAAAGCTTCGGCCGCCATCATTCCCAGCAGTACGGCTATTTCATGGATACCACTCCACAGCAGGTAGCCTTGGAGAAATCGCGCAAACTCACCAAGTTTACCGATGTGGTAACCTGCTGGAACCTGACCAGTTTCGTTTTCAAGAACATGCTCTCTACTCATGTAGTAGGCGAGAAAGGTGAATGGTGCGACTATCCGCTCTTCCCAGAAGTGTTCCGAAAGGCAGGCTACAACGTAACCTTCATCACCAACGAATTTCTGCCACAGGCAAAGGAGGCGGTTTACGACTTCAGCGGCGGTTTTTTCCTGAACAACCCGGAACTGAGCAAACTCCAGTTTGACCATCGCAACACCCAACTCCACGACCTGGACGACGGATTGCTGAAGGATTATGATGACAGTCTGAAGAACTTCCAGAAGGAGCACAACCTCACCATCTTCCACCTGATGGGACAGCATGTAAACTATAAGCTGCGTTACCGCACGAAGCAAGCCCGCTTCTGGGCAAGCAGTTATGAAGACAAGCGCCCTGAACTGACCAATGCCCAGCGCAAGATGCTGAGTCATTACGATAACGCCACCCTCTACAACGACTCTATCGTAGCCCAGATTGTGAAGCGTTTCCAGAAGCAGGATGCCATCGTCATCTACGTGCCCGACCATGGCGAGGAATGCTACGAAGAGAACCGTGGCTTCATCTGCCGTAACCACTCTGCAGAAATCGACTGGCCGCTGGCTCACTATGAGTTTGAAATTCCGTTCTGGATATACTGTTCGCCAAAATATATCAGGAACCACCGCGATATCTACCGCCAGATACGCAAGGCTAAGGACAAGCGCTTCATGACCGATGCCCTGCCTCATCTCCTGCTGTATCTGGCTGGCATTGAGACACCTACCTATAAGGAGGAATATAACATCTTGAGTCCGAAATATGACGAGATGCGGCCACGTATTCTCAAAAACTCTGCCGATTACGACAAACTTCGTGATGCGCATCTGGAAAAGATAAAAAAGGAAGAAAGTAAAAAGGTAAAAAAGAAAGAAAGGAGAAACTGATTATGAATAGTGCTATTCTATCACGCCCGGCATGCAATGCCCTGAGAGGACTCGCCATCATCGGCATCTTCTTGCATAACTACTGCCATTGGCTGGGACCTATCGTCAAGGAGAACGAATATCAGTACTTCCAGCATAATGTTGACTGGCTGAACCAGGTAATGGTCAGCATGGACCTCAATCTGCCTGTACACCTGCTCTCGTTCTTCGGTCATTATGGTGTGCCCGTATTCCTCTTCCTGAGTGCTTACGGACTGGTGATGAAATACGAGGCTAAACCTCATCTCTCTACCGAACAGCAGACCAGAATGTACAGCATCTCGGGCAAGAAGCTTACAGGAAGCATCAACTGGCGCGAACCGCTCCACTTTATCCGCTATCACTATCTGAAACTCTTCAAGATGATGATAGCAGGTTTCGTGGCATTCACGATGGTTGACTACATCACGCAGGGGCCTCACCACTATCAGACGCTGGATATCATATCGATGTTGGGCATGTTCAACAATGTGCTGGAGAATCCGGATAACATCATCTGGCCGGGTCCGTACTGGTTCTTCGGTCTGATGCTGCAACTCTACATCGTCTATCGTCTGTTGCTCTATCGCCGCCATTGGGGATGGACCGTAGGATTGATGGCCATCTGCATCGGCATCCAGCTCATCCTGGGTTTTGACAATCCGGAAAGTGAAGTGATGAACCGCTACCGCTACAACTTTATGGGCGGCATGTTGCCATTCGGTCTGGGCATCCTCTATGCCCGCTATGGCGAGAAGATTCTGATGACCTTCCATTCGCCTATCACCAACTTCTTTGGCTGCATCTTCTGCATCTCGCTGATTTACAGTCTGAGCGGCAGCATGGTTGGCTGGACCTTCGTGCCGTTCTTCTTCTGTCTGCTGAGCGTATTGGTAGCCGACCTACTCCAGAACATCAGCTGGTTATCAGGTATTTACAAGGTGTTAGAGTGGATGGGCAGCATATCAGCCGCTCTCTTCGTATGCCACCCTATCACCCGCAAGATATTCATCCCTATCAGCCGTCAGGGCGACATCTATGCCGGCCTGCTCCTCTACATCATATCGAGCATCTGCCTGGCATGGCTCTTCACCCAACTGATGAAGAAGATTCCAAACCCGAAATATTAAAAGAAAATCATGAAGATAAAAGATATAGAACTGGCGAATATCAGCCGGTTTCGCGGCGAGTTGATGGGAGCAGCCATGCTGTTCATCATCCTCTTTCATGTGGCATTGCCTAGAGAAGATGCCTTTTTCGGGCTTCGGAGAATGGGCAATGTCGGTGTAGACATGTTCCTCTTTCTCAGCGGAATAGGTCTCTGGTTCTCGTGGATGAAGAATTCTTCTGCCAAACATTTCTTCATCCGCCGTTATCTGCGCATCTACCCTACCTGGCTCATCATCGCCTGCCTCTTCTATATCCCGACTTTCCAGGGCGGAAGCACCTGGAACTGGATCTATCTCTTTGGCGAGATAACCATCAACTGGGGCTTCTGGCTGCATGATGAGCTCAACTTCTGGTACATCCCGGCTACGATGATGCTCTATCTCTTTGCCCCTGCCTATATGGAACTCATCAGACGCCATCCTATCTACCGCTGGCTACCGGTGGTGATGATTATGTGGTGCATCCTGGTACAATATGTTACCCCGATACATCAGGCTGTAGGACACCTGGAGATTTTCTGGAGCCGCGTGCCTATCTTCTTCATCGGCATCAACATGGGTGAGATGGTCAGACAGAAACAGACGCTCGACGGCACTTCGATATGGATGATATGGCTCATGTTCCTGATGACGCTGCTGGCGAGCATCTTCCTGGAACAGGAGAAGCATGGCATGTTCCCGCTCTTCCTGGAACGCATGCTCTATATCCCGCTTACCATCACCAGCATCCTGCTGCTGAACCGTATCTTCCGCCGCACACCGAGCTGGTTTAACAAGGGGTTCATGTTTGTGGGAGCGCTGAGTCTGGAGTGTTATCTGCTCCATATCCACTTCGTGCTGAAATACATTGAACCATATCATTTAGGCTATTGGCCTACCTTCTTCATCTGTATAGGCATCACCCTGCCTGCAGCATGGATTCTGAGCAAGATAGCCGGATGGATTTCTAAAGAGTTAGCTAAGTTTATCAAGTAAAAAGGAGTTTATTTATTAAGAAAATTGAAGTTTTATGAACGAGAATAAATTGGAAGACAGTAAAGGTTTTGCTGCGCTGCTGCGACTGGTTCGCCCGAAACAATGGATCAAGAATGGCTTTATCTTCTTACCGCTGTTCTTTGGCGGCGCCCTGTTGCATACAGATGCTCTGCTGGCGGGTCTGATTACTTTCTTCGCCTACAGTTTTGCCGCATCGAGCATCTATTGTTTCAACGATATCTATGATGTGGAGGCCGACCGCCGCCACCCGGTCAAGTGCCATCGCCCGATAGCATCGGGAGCGGTCAGCATCAAACAGGCATACGGACTGATGTTCCTGATGTTTGCCCTCTCTATGGGTATATGCAGCCTGCTCGGATCATGGGAGACAATGGGAATCATCATCTTCTATTGGTTTCTGAATCTCGGCTACTGCGCCAAATTCAAGCAATATGCCATCATCGATGTGTGTATCGTGGCTTTCGGTTTCGTACTCCGTCTGCTGGCAGGTGGTGTAGCAACGGGCATCGTACTCAGTAAGTGGATTGTGCTGATGACCTTCCTCATCACCCTCTTCATGAGTTTTGCCAAGCGCCGCGATGATGTGCTGCGCATGGAGAAGACGGGCGAGGCTCCCCGCAAGAATACCATCCGCTACAACCTCACCTTCATCAACCAGGCTATCACGATTACGGCTTCCGTAACCCTGGTATGTTACATCATGTATACGGTTAGTCCGGAGGTAATTGATAATTTCCATACTGATTATCTCTATCTTACGAGTGTCTTTGTGCTGGTTGGTTTGCTGAGATACATCCAGATAGCTGTGGTAGACCAGAAGAGTGGTGACCCTACGAAGATTATCCTGCGCGACCGCATCACCCAGTTTATCGTGCTCGCCTGGTTGCTCTCCTTCCTGATCCTTATTTATATCGTATAAGAAAATGAAGAAAAAATTATATTGTTTCGATTTCGACGGAACGCTGACAACGAGCGATACCCTGCTGGAATTCATCAGATATGCCAAGGGTACCGGCCGTTTTCTGATGGTTTTCCTGATGTACAGTCCGCTCCTGGTACTGATGAAGTTGCATCTTTTTCCCAACTGGAAGGCGAAGCAACTCATCTTTGCCCATCTTTTTGCCGGCATGCGTATCGAGAAGTTTGATGCGCTCTGCCGCGATTTTGCCGAAGAATACCAGCATCTGTTACGCCCCAAAGGTGTTACGCTGGTACACGAAGCCCTGGTTGCAGGTGCTCAGGTTTTCATCGTGAGTGCCAGCATCGACAATTGGGTCCGCCCGTTCTTTAAAGTTCGCGGCCTGGATGGAGTCAGGGTTTTAGGCACCCAGATAGAAGTGATTGACGGCAGACTTACCGGCAAGTTCAAGAGCAACAACTGCTATGGCGAGGAAAAGGTGCATCGCATCTGCGAGGCACTGACCACCACTACCGCCAATGCCTACGGTACCCCCTCGTTATCTTTCGACCGCACGCAATACGAGATAGAAGCATTTGGCGACAGCCGAGGCGACAAGGAGATGCTCGCCTTCGCCAACAAAGGACATTACAAGCCCTTCAGAATCTAGAAACGAGCCTGTATCTTGCCAACTACCCATGTACGGCGAAACGCCGTATCAAGTATATCAACTAACTGATTTACAACATATTATTTATTATAAAACAAATAAAAAAAATAATTTAGCCAAACCGATGATTTTCAACTCGGTTTGGCTAAAGATGATATTATATTTACTTACCGAAAGAAAGAGTTTTCACTTGGAAGGCATTGCCTGCACCCGTAACATTAGCATTGTAACTAATCTCGTAACATTTGCCATCTTTACCCATAAAATAGACCTCATCAGTTGGGATGACTCCATTAGGGCACATCACTGCCAAGAGTTTGGTAAGAATGATAGAAGGGGCGCATTCTATTTGCTGTGCAGCTTTACCCAACATATTGTCTTTGCTTTTCACATACGCCTTGAATACCAATTCTTCATCACCCATATCATTTTCCAGTTTCACAAGAGCACCAGAGAAAACACCTTTCATATTAGGTCTAAGCTCAACTTCCACATTGGCACGAGCCACCAACACATAGTTATTGACAATGAAAGGTATGCAAACCGCAACCATATTGTTCTCATTGTCAGCCTTAGCTATAACCTTTATTCCATCAGGACGTCGATAAACATGAGAGAACTGGATTTTTTGTCCGTAAGCCATTCTATCATTTTCTCCATCCCAGAACTTAGTTGTTGGAACAGTAAGAGAAGTCAATGGGTCTGCATTACGATCAACATCTACAACCTTACAGAAATCACCCTTTACCCAAGCAAATTTAGCATTAGCCTGTCCCGGATTTCCGGCATATTCCCCAGCTGTAACAAGTACATTATACCACCCATTCTGAGAATCCAACTGATTTGCAGCAACTGGCAAATAGCTATTTTTGGCAGGATGAAAAGGCTCTACATAAGCACCTGTCATCGAGTTGGCACGGTACAGTTTTCCCTCAGTGTCAGAGAAATATATCTTAGTATAGGTATCAATAGAGCCACCATCCGAATTCCAAGTCATCACTTTCCCACTCGTGGCATTAGGCAATCTACGCACATTAACACCATCGGAGGTTATTTTGACAAAACGATTAGTCGCAGGAATCTTTGCAGTAAACTGTTGTGCAGAGACGCCTTGCGCCATCCCCAAGAACAATGCCATCGTTGCTATCTTAGCAGCAAAGGATTTAGAAAACATCATCTGTTTCATAATTGAATGCTTTTAAATGAGTGAATATTATTGATAATAAACAATGGATCTGAACTCTATCCATGATGCACCTGCCGAAGGTTTTGCCAAACGCTTGGTCCAATTACCCTTGGCATCCGTATTCTGCACTTGATAAGTTACGGTGATTGTAGAAGTATTATCTTCCATCATGTCCTCTATAGAAGAAATTGAAGAAGACATTTTGCCTTCGGCATCATACTCGAATGTAGTTTCCACCATCGCACCAGCATCCTCATACGTGAACTTAGCCAGTTTGCCCTTGGCATCATACCCGAAAGTCTCTTCACCCGAACCTGGCGCATAGAAGCCATTATACAACGAGCCATAAACAGTTCTTCCCTTTGCATCTCGTTTTATTTCATTGTGAAGAGCGTTGCCACTTCTACCTTGCGCAGCAAACAGAATATCGTTCCATTTCTGACAACGCCCAGCTTGAGAGAAAGTAATAACCTCCTTATTCGCAGTTTTAGAAAATCCTTTCTGCAAACAACCTGCCTTATGATTCACCCATGTACATTGCTTTACCTTGCCCTTCAGGTCAAACAGAGCTAAATCTCCCTGTGCACTAACAATACTTGGCAACACTGTAAACAATAAAGCCATTAACGTTTTCAATAAATTCTTTGTCTTCATATCGTTTCTATTTTAAAGTTAATATTTCTTCAAAGGAGTCGCAAAGAGGCGGAAGCCTACATTCGAGTCACCTACACTTAAATCTATCCATCGCTCTTCATCACCCTCTATATCAGAGGTGGCATCCATATACCCCATACCAGCAACAGACATCTCAACATTTTTCGTTATCAATGCACGTGGGTCTAGAGCCTCATACTGTTTGGCTTTATCCTCCGTCACCTTCCTCCAATCAGCACACATCTCTGCTACGCCACCATACATATCATACAAACCATTCTCATCAGGAACAGCCTTAGGATAGCTTTTTATAGGGTGCAAAACGTTGAAACTGTTGTCTGCCGTCCATCCCATTTTACGTTTATCATTATTCCCCCCGCTATAAACCTCATGCCATTCTGCAATATTAGGTATTTTAAAACGCAACGGCCATTTTTTAACCTCTGCGTAATGGTTAAGCGTATTGACGAACATCATGACACTTTCGAAAGGAAGTTGAGCTGCAGGAAAGTCGCTGTCCTTTTTCCATTGATACCAATTATTTGGATAAACCGCAGCCCACAATCCCTCTGTCGTTTCAGTTTCGGCAACATACATCGCATCGCCTGTTTCATTCAGGTATCTCTGCATTGTCAATTTCACACCGTTTACATCCAAGGTAAGTGTTTTTTCGCAAGCATCTGCATCTAGAATTTCATAGCTATCTATATAAGTATCGCTATAATCTACAATGCCACACTTAGAGCACTTGCTCATTATACCTGAAACCTTCTTCATGTCATGATGTGGACAAGGAGCAGGGGCACCATACCACAAGATATTGCTATGCACACCAAGATATCTACGATCTCCCGATTCATAATTTACCTCATAAAGTTTCTTTACCAGTTCCTTGACTTCTATGCCGTTGACAGGCGCAAGTTCTTTCTCTTCTTGATCTTCCTCATAGCCGATGAATGAAGACTCTGAATTTTCGGTTTCTGTCGGAGAAACGCTCTCATCTTTATCTTTACAATTCGGATCTCGGTAAATGCGTCCATAAGGTATAGCCTTCTTAGACTTCTTTTCTTTTTGACATTTCCTGCATTTCCACTTTGAAAAATAAGCATGCCTCAACAAGCATTTCCCGACATGAATGCCACCATTAACCTCTTCATTAGGCAATCTTTTCCAAACATGCCAACAGGCACTTTCCTTGTTCATTGCAGTAACAACATGCCAATACGATAAGGGATATTCACAGAAATTAATGCATTCTCCTTTTTCATTATATATATCCGTAAAGAAATAAATCGTATCTCTATCACCAACATTCTTACCAGCCAGTAAAGCCTCTCTATTACCTACGTGATCAAGAAAACCATCAGCCATTCTGACAAGAGAAAAACGATTCCAATTCTGACATTTCCTCTCTATACTCGATGTTTCAAAGACTGTTTCGCCAGGAGCTAAGCAATTATCATCGGGCTTATCTACCCCTACCTCAGGAAGAGCGCCTACGCTTTTCTGCTTGGAATACAGATAGAATTTGACTGGATATTTTCTATCCTTATCACGATACAAGTTCACACTTACCGTAAAGTTTTGCAAGCTTGTAGGACTTTCAAAATCCTCAAAACCATTTTCATTTCCAATTTTTGGCAAGAAAGGAGTATAAGAAACCGTCAATGTCGGAGGAGTATGATGCGTCATAGGAAAGACATACCAATACTTAAAACTAGACGCCTCTTCCCGCTTATCAGTTTTAGGGGAGAAGTGGTATTTACTTCTAAAAGCCTTTCCATCTATATTTACCTTAGGATACTTATCATCTGTGTCGGCATTAGTTTCTCCCTTATAAACATCCAAGCTATAATACAGTTTGACGGGACCGTAATAGTTGGCACCATAATATTTTCTCATACTAGCCTCCATATCCTCATAATGAATCAACAAAGTAGTGGTATCAGGCATAGCCGGAAAAGTATAGACATCAGAGAAGAACAGGTTCTTCATATCTGGGTCGTTCCATATCTTCAGAACCATCTTATAGTCCACCTTCGGATATTGCGATTCCTTTATTCCATGAAACTTTATTCCCAACCTATAGTCATAATCTTTCCGGGCATAGTTGAAGGTTACTCCATTGTGAAATTTATAAGACAAGGAATACTGAGCCTTACTCGGGAACAAGGCGAGAACAGCAAATATAGTTAGCAACAAATATCTCTTCATTATATTATATTTTAATGAATTATACAAAAATCTTCCTATGTTTCTATCAAACAATGGTTTTCATCACAACATCTGATATAAGTAGAATTTACTTTAACTTGCCCTTGCAGGATTAATCTAAAAGTAACTAATGCTTCTAACCTCAGTTATCATCGCCCCTTCGCTCTCAACCTGCCGTTTAGTCCAGTTGCCTTGGGCATCTATTGCAGGATAAGTATATATCGAGGTGCGATTCAGTTTCATAGGCTCTTCTGCCCCCATTTCCGTAAATTCTCCTACTTCCTGTTTCTTGGTAACCAAGCCATTCTCATCGTATGTATAAGTAGTTACCATCTGACCTTCTGGGTCTACATCTTTCTGCTTTATCAGATGACCTGTTTTAGTATCATATTCGTACGTAGTTTCTATTATACTATAATTTTCTTCACGTACAGCCGAGACCAAACGGCCATTGTCATCAAACTTCATCTTGGAATAGATGTTCTGCGCAGGATTGCCATCACACTTAATCAACTTACCCATATTGTCAAACTCCAACTTACGGCTTTCGCCCATCTCGTTCTTTTCCAAGCATATCTTTACATTACCCTTCAAGTCGAATGCAGAAAGGCATCCAATTCCAGCATCAGCCTTTTTACTTGCCTCCAAGCCTTGCTTGTTCATAAGTTTTACATACTCATCCTCATCCACAAAAAGGACTTTTGCCATACGATCGCGTGCCTGATTATCTTTCAAAAGGGCATCCCAATTAAAAGGTTTGACATAAGGGTCAGATTTTCCAATATCAATTCTTACAAGAGACCCGTTATAAACTAACAAAATTTGATCATCTTTATCTAACAACAAAGTATAAAGCACCTGATCTCTGGTTACCAAGCTATGATATTCTTTAGGATATTCCACAGTATAAAAAGCGTAACATTCGGAAATTATAGGGTCGTAATCCTTCAATTTAAGCTTTAATTCGCTGTTGAGCACTACCTTACCATTGATATGAAGTTCAAACGGTACATTTACGATTTCTTTCTTCTTGATTTCTTCATATCGGCTACGGCAATCCTCTCTAAGTTCTTCTCTTTCTGCCTCAGTCACACTACCGTCTAAAACTTTTGCTTTAAAAGACTCATTAAACTCTTTCAGGAAATCCATACAAATGTAAGGCACATCACCAAACACGCCTTCACCTGTAAACTCCACACCATCAATCTATTTAGAGGAATAACCTCCACTACATGATGCCAAAAGAAGCAAGACTGCTCCAAGGCATAAACTAAATACTTTCTTGTTCATAGTTAGTTTTTTATTAAGTTATTAAAAAAGCATCATTACTCCAAGAGCCAAAATACAAAAAAGCGTGAACCAGTCTGTCGTATGACATACGCATGATTGGTCATAATCATTGCAACTTTAAACTGCACCAACACTAAGAATCGGTGCAAATATAGAAAGATTTATCGAAACCACAAAACTTTTGAATACATTTTTTATGCTTTTCATGTATTTTTCTTGTATCTTGTGCAGATACAAGGGCTGTCTATCGAGAGGGTGGGTCATAAGTCCATAATACACCTTCATTTTTTAGTTTAAAATCTGTTTTATCCCTCACATCCATCACGTTTTCTGTTTTTCAAAACTTTTACTATTTGATAATGAGATTGTTATCTCTTTTACTTAGCGTGATAGATTGATAAAAAGTTTACAATGTCCATCACGCTATCCATCACGATTTGGGGTTATCTATCACGTTTTTCTGCTAATCATTATACAGAAGTAACCGAATTCATTTACGAGTAAAGCACAATCCTTTGCAGATGGACGAAAGCAGGCACGAGACGTGTCGGTTCGTTTCACAGGATGAAATAAAGTGTTTCTCCGCTTGAAACAAACAGTTTCATGGCATGAAATAAAATGTTTCATAGCATGAAACCGTAACATTTTGTGGTTTAACGATTTTAGTTGACCACTTTTAGTTTTATTTGTAAGACGAGTTGACTCGGTTAAAACTTATTTATAATTCACGTTGACTTTCCTGATATGCAGTATTTGGTAGAGTGTAGTGAGAAAATCGTGAGGGATACCCCCAAATCGTGATGGATAGCGTGATGGATTTTTCCGTTTTTGAAGTATCTATCACGCTATTCAAGCACCTGTATATCAACTTATTAAGATATATAAGAGATATAAATCGTGATAGATGATAGATAATTACATAAAATTTGTTCATATAAAGGCTGCGCTGGGTTACTGATATGGCTGTATCGGGTTACTAATATGGCTGCATCGGGTTACGAATATGACAGCGTAGGCTAACGGAGACGTATCTGTAAGCTTATCGAGACGTATCTGTAAGCTTATCGAGACGTCTGCATCAGCTAACAGAGGCGTCTGCATCAGCTAACTGAGACGTCTGAACTCGCTTACTGAACTACTTGAATTGCTTGATTGAACCACTTGAGCTGGCTGACTGAGCCACTTGAGTATTCTTCTTCATGTACTTGCGTGCAACCATAGAAACTTTTTCTGTAACTTTTACCGGAAATCTCTTGCAGATATGAAAATAAAGTCGTAACTTTGCGGTAGATAATTATATAACAGATGGTTATGAAGAACTTAGCCTGAAAGTATAATAAATTCAAGTTTCGCAAGTGAGTTCCACACGCCCTGAAAGGGCAGAAGCCCCTAGCCCAGGGCAGCGCCCTGGGTAATTACGGACGCAAACCTGTCGCCCTGTAAGGGCAAAAGCTTTAAAACTCCAGACAAAACATAAAGCTTTTGCCCTTACAGGGCGCCTTACTGATTGCCATTATACCCAGGGCGATGCCCTGGGCTAGGAGCTTTTGGGCCTTCAGCCCGTACTTGAACCACATGCGAAAGTTCAGTAATAAAGAATAAAGGTATGGACAAGCCGATAAACATTTTAGATAAAGATTACTTGCAATGGGTCAAGGAACTCTGTAAGCGTTATATGCCTGATGCAGAAGGACTGTCAGAAAGAAATTTGCGCTATACAAAAAAGTTATATCAGCTTTATAGTCAAGAGATTAGAATTTTGCAGCAACTTGCTGCCAATTCAGGAAGTGAAGTTGGGCAGTAACATTGAACACGAATAATATAGAATGATTAAACAGGATTAATCAAGATGGCATCTCGACGCTTCAGCCATTAAAACAACGAGGGCTGCAAACGGCATTGTTACCGTCTGCAGCCCTTACTTATGTTAGAACCAGGAGCGTAAAATTACACTCCCTCACCTGGGTACTTCGGATCATTCGAGCCGAAGCCTGGTCCCCAACTATCCCATTCTTCTTGCGATATTCCACTTCCGGTACTTCCTCCACCGGTTTCTCCTCCACTTGCTTGCAGGATGCAAGGTGTATTCATTTCAAATACCTGAATTGCAGGTGATATATACTCTTTCTTTTTCATAATTCCTTGTTGATTAATTATTTAACACTAAATTTCTTTCCATTCTTGATATAGATGCCCTTGCGAGGTGTTCCCATTACGCGCTGGCCCTCTAAGGTATAGATGGCTGATGAACCAGTCTGTTTGCCATCTCCTAAGCTGATGATGCGGATACCAGTGGTAGAACTGTCATCAGGCAAACCGATGCTGAACAGCATGGTACGTGAAGAAGCCGACTGCGATGGCTGGACGTTCAGATATATGCGATAAGGAGACAAATCACCTGTGTGGATACCAAACTTACCATCTGCACGGAAACTGTAGCTTCCCTCTGCCATAGGAGTGGTAGTATAAACGCCACCTATTGAGGCATTTGTCAGTTCATGGCAGATAGTCATAAAACCACTCTTACCATCCCAGTCTCTCAGAGTCAGCGACTTGGCTGTTGGATTTGCAAAGAAGTTGGCGCTGTACTCTACATTCTGTGCCTTTGCAACCAATTTCTGAGCAGTGCCCTCTGCACCAAGCTTAACAATCATCGGTGTACCAGCCTTGATGACAGACTGCTCATCGAGCATAAGAACGAATTTCAATACACTTGCATCAGCTGAAGGCATGTGAATCATCATATTTCCTACAGGATAGCACTTCTCTGCACCAGCAACATCAGCTGCATTGATATTGAAAGGAAGGCAGAGTGTAACATAACCCTTCTGTCCCTCAGTGAGCTGACGGCTATACTGAAGGTTCTTCACCGTGAACTGAGCCTGGGTGTTGATGGCTTTAGCATCGGTAAGGTTCAGTTCCTCGACATAGAACTTGCCATCTGACTTTGTTGCCTTCAGTGTACCATCTACATCTGCTACATACTTATGAAGAGTGCAGCCCTCGTTGCGGCAGCCCATGTGATAGATGAGCTTGGCTGAGTCGAACTCAGGACTGGTTAAAGTGGCAGATGCTACGTGAACCAATTCATTCTCAGAAGTACTGTTGCTATATGAGGAAGTCGTTCCATCGCAGCAAGTGAACGATCCATGATATACAGTATTGCCCTCTTCTGCAACAAGCACAGGATAAGCATCTGTGCCGAGTTTCTGATACCAAACCAGTTCACCTTCTGATTTGCTTCCGTTGAGCAGGTAAGCCACCTCGCCGCTCTTCAGCTGCTCTGCGGTGAAAGCCTTGATCACGTCAGCTTCATTCTTACCGTCAGGATAGTTCAATGAGCCTAGTCCGATAGCCTTGACAGCATCATCTGTCTGCTCAGTTTTATTGATGGTAAGCTTCGAGCTGCTGTTGTATGCCAAGATGCCAGAAGCGGTGCTGGAGGAATTGTTTATGTGTCCAACAAGGAGACCGGCACGCTCAGTATCAGAAGTAGCAGTAACATTACCAGTGCCAAGCACATTGTTCAGATTGCAACTTTGAGCATTTCCTATCAAGTTTCCGACATTTGAAGTTCCTGTTATATCGCCATAGTTGGCACAGTCTTTGATGGCTCCACTCTCGAAATAGCCAACTAAGCCACCGGCAGTATAACTTGATGCAGTTACATTTCCATAGTTGGCACAGGCGGTCATAGAATTACCATCTCTACTGTAGAAGCCAAAAAGACCGCCGACATCTTCTGTTCCTTGTACCGTGGCGTAGTTCACACAGTTGTAGGCGTTACCATCAAGATAACCTGCAATACCGCCTGTAAAGTCATTACCTCCTTTTATCTGGCAAGTATTTGATATTTTGATATTTTGAAGGGTGTTTCCATTTCCTGCATAACCAGCCAAAATTCCTATATTATTTTCCGTATTTGTCACATTTGCATTCTCAAAGGTTAGGTTCTTGATTGTGCTTTTATAGATTCTACCGAAAAGCCCCATATATGCTTGGGTTGCATTGATATAAAGGTTGGTGATGGTCTTGCCATTTCCGTCGAAAGTACCTACGTAACTCCAATCACTATTTCCAATAGGCTCCCAGCTTAGTTCTTTTAAGTTTTGAGACGCATCAGCCGCATGGCAGAAGTCCTTTAGGTCAATGACCTCAACATTATCTGCTATCTTAGCGCAGATTTCATAATTCCCGTCATTCACCGCATCACGGAACCATGCCAATTCCTCAGCTTTGGTGATGATGTAAGGATTGTCTACTTTGCCATCACCACTAGAAGGCTTGGAAGGCGTTTGCGCCCATGCCCCCCCATAAGGCATGAGAATAGCCATCACGAGCAGCAGCATCGTGACGAGCCAATTCGGTTTGTGTAATTGTTTCTTTTTCATACACGTTTTGTTATAAATGATTAATGTAAATATTTTATCTTATATGTCTGTTTGCCAATTTATCGCAAAGATCAGGAGTTTTCCTCTATGATGGGATAGGCTTCGCTATCATGTCCATTGGATCATCAGAGCGAAGATGATTCCTGGAAACATAAGAGGCTTTCCTGCATGATGAACAAGTATGCCGAACAGCAATCCGACATGGCTCCAATCTCGCAATCATGCTGCAAATATACAAAAAATAATTGAAATGAGGTGTCGCATTCCCATGCCTAGGTGTCGCATTCCTATCATTTAGGTGTCGCATTGGTGGGGGAATGCGACAACTAAAAGGGATTTTTTCGATAAAAATGTCGCTTTTCTCTGGTGTTTTACAAAAATTAGCAATTTAGGCTTCCTGTCATCCGGAGCAGCATTTGTAGCCGGATAGTCACTCTTTTCCGTCTCTCAGAGCCTCCCGAAAGTCCGTTTTGCGTAATGCCAACAAAAAGAAAAAAGGGGCAGCATGTTCGTTATGCTGTCCCTACATGTAACCTTTGTTAGCCTGTTTTGATTCAAACTCCCGCACTCTTTCGAAAGATATAATTGTAAAGATACTATACCAAATGAAAACTTGCCGACCTTTACCTCTTACGCCTGACGTTGCCATTAATCCCCTTTCGGAGCAACGCTTAGTTTGCATAAGTTACTCATTGCATAAAGTGGGATTACATCTACGTGGCGACAGGCATTTTGAGATTCTTTATCAATGTATTCAAACTCTCCAAAATTCTCTAAGGATGTACGAACTGCATGATGGAGCGCTTTCTTTCTCATGAATAGCCATAAACTTTGCATACTGCCCCTGGTAGTAGCTTTCACTTCTATCGGTATAACCACACCATCTTTCGCTTCCAGATAATCAATTTCTGCATTGGCTCCTTTTGACAGATTCTGCCAATAGTACATCTCTGCCTTTTGGAAACAGTCGTGATTCTTGACGAGTTCCAAGCCAGCGAACATTTCTGAAGCCGCCCCTTTATTGACAAAATCAACATCCGAAGCCAAAAGGATATTAGCTGCAGGAGTACCCAACATGGTTTGCATCAGCCCCAAATCTAAGAAAAGGTATTTTCTGTAGCTACTATTCTCTTCTGCACCAAGTGGAACTCCATTTCCATCAGTATGGGTTACCGGCTTTATGAGTCCTGCTAATGTCAATAGATGAAGTGCATCTTTGATGACCGAAGAATGAACATCATCGGCAACCTGTCTATAAACAAACTTACTGCCAGCCTGCAAAGCAACGGAACGCAAGACCTTTCTCAATAAAGCTGGAGATATGCGCGACTTATACTTGGCAAAATCGTCCTGATAGGTATCCAGAATATCGTTATGGACATGAGCGCATTCCAAATAACTTTGGGTCTCAATCCATTCTGTAACTGCTGCAGGCATGCCACCCACCAGATAGAAGGTCTTCAGCTGGGCTACCAGTTTGTTGTGAACGGCATCAGGAAGCGGAGATGAGGGTGATGCCTGCTGCTTGTAACTTATAGTGGTATCCAGTCCCTGTGCCATGAGAAATTCATCAAAGGAAAAAGGGTACATGTAGAGTGAACGTATTCTCCCCACTCCAAAGGAAGGAAGTTCCTCTAAGGTAAATTCCAGTAATGAGCCGGCTGCGATGACATGTAGTTCCGGATAATCCTCTTTGAAATAACGGAGCGACATGATTGCTTCCTGGCTAACTTGTATCTCGTCTATGAAGAGTAGAGTTTCTCCAGGTATTACAGGGATTCCGGTAGTTGCACTTATGCCTTCACACGTTCTATGCACGTCAATATCCTTTGAAAAGAGTCCTCTTATGGATGGTTGGCTCTCTAAATTTATCTCCACAAAGTACTTAAACGCTTTGCCTAACTGACGTACAGCAGAAGATTTTCCTACTTGTCTGGCTCCACGTATAAGCAAAGGTTTCCTTCTTTGAGAAACCTTCCATTCCAGGAGTTTTTTATCTATGTTTCGTTTGTAATATACCATTTTGCGTAATTTATTGATTTTCAGTGCAAAGATACAACTTTTATCCAAAAGTCAAGGCAAACAATAGTTAATTTTATCCAAAAGTCGGGGCAAACAATGGCTAATTCTATCCAAAAGTCGGGGCTAACAGTGGCTAATTCTATCCAAAAGTCGGGGCTAACAGTGGCTGGTTTTATCCAAAAGTCAAGGCAAACTGTAGCAGTTCTGTAGCAGTTCCCCAAAGTGGACACAAAAAATGATTATTAATTATTTATATTTTT
>ERZ791632.153-NODE-153-length-24790-cov-25.8979_pt1 | contig 24790 bp, 21 predicted proteins | sample MGYA00510263_ERZ791632 | MGnify/ENA primary metagenome ERZ791632 (study PRJEB30046, sample SAMN00715181) | human gut metagenome | study: EMG produced TPA metagenomics assembly of the A metagenome-wide association study of gut microbiota in type 2... | reverse complement strand
CATACAGGTCACCATACCGTGATGCCTGCTGGAAAAACTCCACATGACCGGAATGCAGCAGGTCGTAACACCCGCTTACAAAAACTTTTTTTGCCATAAACTTTATGAATAGTTAATAGTTTATAGTTAATTGCGAACTATAAACCATAAGCCGTAATTTATTAAAGAATCTAAACATTTAAAAAGGTAAATCGTCCGCAGTCGCTATAATATTTTCCCTAATTACCATCGGATTATTAGTATCAGAAAATTTAGCCTTCAAATTACCATCCTTATCAAACAATGAGCTGAGGATAAATATGTTATAGCTATTTTTTATATTAGTAAATTGGAAATATCCTTCTTTATCTGTTCTACTAGGCCAATTTAGTCCCCAAGGCTCAAATAACAATTTAAGTTCGGCAAGATTATGGAATATAATAGGAAATTTCCAAGCCATAACTCTTTTGATCTCAGTAAAAACGGGATGATTATAAAATAAAATATCATCAATGTTTTTACTATGATTTTCATTAGCGCTTACTAAATAACTCGTCAAATCTTTAACAGCAACAAGAGCCTCTTTCAAATCACGCAATGTATCAGTTTCAGCCATTTTCGACTGTTCTTGCAGAAAATGTTGAAACAATCCTGCCCATTGTTCTTTCAAGAACGATATAATGTCATTAGAAGACGTAAAAGCATGAATCACATTGTTTTTCTTTAGACTCTTTATCTCTTCAATAAATTGAAAAATTCTCTTATCATCTGCAAACGAATAATCAATTTCTCTATCTTTATTTCTAAGATAAGTTTGATATTCAGAATCTACATCTCTATCTATAAAAATATAGACCTGCTTATTATGCTCTATTGCTGTTTTAATTTCAGTATTCGATATGGAGTATGATTTATCATTATCAGAAGAAGTACCAAATCGTCCACCAATGATAGCCACTAGTATGTCTATGGAGTTAATTTCCTTATAACAAGCATCTTCAAGATTCGTATTAGCATCATAAGGAATATTTCCTTCTTCATTTCTAACAACATCATATCCTAGACTTCGAATAAAGCTTCCAAGATCTGCACGAACTTGCTTTAAGTCATAAAATGTAGAACTTATAAATACTCTTGGTTTTGCCATAGCTTAACTTCTTAATAATTAACTGCTTTCCCTTTTTCCAACAAATAAACAATTGTGGAATTTTCTACACCTCCATTACCAAGAGTTTTCGTGTCACCAATATCAAATCCGAGTTTACCTAATCGTTTTTCGACCTCAGCGGCAACATCAACATTTTTACAATTCCATGCAAAGACTTTATCTTCAACTATTTCAAAGTCATTACGTCGGTGCTCATCCATTCTTTTATCAAGATTGTTAGTAATTCCACAATAGTAATCATCCTTAGTTTTACCTTCGTTGAAGTTGAAATATGATAAGTACTTATTAATAACTAACTCAACAATTTGATCAATAGAATATGAAGTCGCATCTTTCACCTTATTATTATGTTCCATAATATAAACATTATCCTTAAAAATAAATATAATCAAAAAGTAAATGGTGAATCAAATTCTTTTAGCAAAGGATGCTTCGTATCCTTTTCCGAAAGATTAGCGTGTTCCGTAGGAATGCGCCAATCGATACCAAGCGAATCATCCAGGATAGAGATACCCCCATTAGCCTCAGGGTGATAGAAGTTATCACTCTACCCTTCACGCATCTTACCAGCTTGCTCTGGGTAAACGGAGGTCTCTGGAAATGCAAACCACGCATCACACCATAAGGACTCATACTCTCGTTGTCCTGGCAGAACTCCACCTTGTGTATATCACCATTACAGCGTCCCCACTATTTTACAAGTAGTTACACCTATCTGTTTTGGAAAAAAGTTATTTTATTATCGTTTTTAGGGCGAAGGATTGCCTAAGCGCACTCCTTCACCTCTTCGGATTTTATTTGTATTGCCCCTTAAAATGTCGCCACTTTAAGGGGCAACCATTTATCCCTCATACCCATTCGGGTTATTCTTCTGCCAGTTCCAGCTATCTCGGCACATTTCCTCGATGCCATACTTAGCTTCCCAACCCAATTCAACCTTTGCCTTGGCTGGATTGCAATAACAGGTGGCAATATCGCCAGGACGTCTTGGCTTGATGGCATACTTGATGGCCACACCATTCGCCTTCTCAAATGCCTTCACTACATCCAGGACTGAATAGCCATGACCAGTACCCAGATTATATATCGCTAAACCACATTTACGTTCGATAGCCTTCAAGGCACAGACATGACCGGCAGCCAAGTCACAAACGTGGATGTAATCACGAACACCTGTTCCATCAGGAGTATCATAATCGTTGCCGAATACACCCAGTTCCTCACGCTTACCTACAGCCACCTGCGTGATATAAGGCATCAGATTGTTTGGAATGCCGTTCGGATCCTCACCTATCTTGCCACTCTGATGCGCACCGATAGGATTGAAATATCTCAACAGAACCACATTCCACTCCTGATCTGCCTTCTGCACATCCATCAACACCTCCTCCAACATCGACTTGGTCTGACCGTATGGATTGGTACAATGACCCTTAGGACATTCCTCTGTGATTGGGATGATGGCAGGATCACCATAAACGGTGGCAGAACTTGAGAAGATGATATTCTTGCAGTTATGACGGCGCATCACATCCAGGAGAATGAAAGTACCCGTCATGTTGTTGTGGTAATACTCCAAAGGCTTTGCCACCGACTCACCCACCGACTTCAAACCGGCATAGTGAATCACTGCATCAAACTGATTCTCATCGAAAACATTATCCATAGCCTCCTTATCCAAGACGTCAGCCTTATAAAACTTGATATCCTTACCAATCAGTTCAGACACACGCTTCAAAGCCTCAGGCTTAGAATTTGAGAAATTATCCACTACAACCACGCTGTGACCAGCCTTATCCAACTCGATAATAGTATGGGTGCCGATATAACCGGCACCACCACATAAAAGTATATTCATTGTATCTATGATTTTTAATTGTTCTTATTCTACAGTAACACTCTTTGCCAGATTTCTCGGCATATCCACATCCAGTCCCTTATCTACTGCCACATAGTATGCGAGCAACTGCAGCGGAACTACGCTCAGCAGTGGAACCAGCGCATTCAGGGTTCTTGGAACCTCCAATACATTATCCGCTATTTCCTTCACCTGCTGGTCACCCTCAGTCACCACGGCAAGGATGCGCCCGTTTCTCGACTTCACCTCCTGCATGTTCGAGATAATCTTCTCATATAGCTGATGATGCGTAGCCAAGAACACGATAGGCATATCCTGGTCTACCAGGGCGATAGGACCATGCTTCATCTCGGCAGCAGGATAACCCTCGGCATGGATATAACTGATTTCCTTCAGCTTCAACGCACCTTCCATAGCCACAGGATAGTTCACGCCACGTCCCAAGTACAGGAAGTTGTGCGCATAGGTAAACATTCTGGAAATATCCTTGATCATCGGAGCCTGCTCCAATACCTTCTCCATCTTCTGCGGAATCTCAGAAAGCTCCTCTATCATCTGATAGTAATCAGCATTGTTCAAGGTACCCTGCTCATGACCCAAGGCCAGGGCAAGAAGTGTAAGAACCGTTACCTGACCGGTGAATGCCTTTGTACTTGCCACACCAATCTCCGGACCCACATGGATATAGATACCCGTATCCGTTTCACGGGCAATAGAAGAACCCACGCCGTTCACGATACCGAATATCAGCGCACCCTTCTCCTTTGCCAGCTTAATCGCAGCCAAGGTATCCGCCGTCTCACCACTCTGACTGATTGCAATCACCACATCCTCAGGCTCAATCACAGGGTCGCCATAGCGGAACTCACTGGCATACGCCACCTCCACTCTCTTGCGGCACATCTTCTCAATCAGCTGCTTACCGATCAGTCCGGCATGCCAACTGGTACCACACGCCACGATGATGATATGCTTCGCCTGAACCAGTCGGTCACGATAATCACGAAGCGCAGAAAGGACGATGCGGTTGTTCTCAGGATGCTCCTTGTCAGCAAAGAGACGACCGCTCATGCAATCCTTCAGACAGTTTGGCTGGTCATAAATCTCCTTCAGCATAAAGTGGTCAAAGCCACCCTTGCTCAGTTTGCTGATATCCAGATCCACGGTCTTGATATCATAATGACATGCCGAATGCTCCAGATTGATGATGTTCAGTTCCTCGCCCACTCTGATGTCGGCAATCTGACCATCCTCCAGATACACCACCTTATCCGTATGCTCCACGATAGGCGTAGCATCACTGGCGATATAGAAGTTCAGATTATCCTTACCCACGCCAACTACCAGCGGACTAGACTGGCGTGCAGCCACCAGATGGCTAGGGTTATTCTTCTCGACAACAGCAATGGCATACGCACCGATGGCATCGTTCAAAGCCTGGCAAATGGCAGAAACCAAGTCCTTGCCATTCTGCTGATAATAGAAATCAATCAGCTGCACCAGCACCTCTGTATCAGTAGTACTCTTGAACTCATAGCCCTTCTCAATAAGCTGTTCCTTCAAAACCTGATAGTTCTCGATGATGCCATTATGCACCAAAGCCAAGTCACCGCTCATGCTCACATGAGGATGCGCATTGGTAGCAGAAGGCTCACCATGGGTAGCCCAGCGGGTATGGGCGATACCCACATGACCGCTACAGTCCTTCTCGGCAGCCATCGCCTCCAGGTTACTCACCTTACCCTTTGTTTTATACACATTCAGCTGGTCCTGACCATTAATCAAGGCCACACCAGCACTGTCATATCCACGATACTCCAGTTTTTTCAACCCCTCAATAAGAACAGGATAGGCATCATTCTGTCCTATATATCCAACTATTCCACACATAATTATTTACTCTCTACTTTTAAATCTTATTTTTTTTTATTTGTTTCTTCCATTCCAGGAATCTCAGGATGAGTGTAATCTGGTCTTCCCATTTATCGCTCAGCCTCATCGCCTCCTCCTTGCTGTAAGCAGGATAGTTTTTGGTAAATCCACTAAAAATTTCATCAATACATATATTCCCCTCCGTTTCATAGAGGGAATTTACAAAATCAAACATCCGCGCCTCATCACTGGGAAGAAACGATTCCGGACGTTCAGACAACCAACTGTTGAACTTACTTTTGCACTCTTTGTTCATAAATTTATATTAAATAGGACATATTTTCTTTCAATAGGCAGCTTTATTGAAAATGGGTGAACAGAAGTTATAACTATATCAGTCTTTATTACTTCCATTTTATGATTATAATTGATTTGAATATAGTCAAAACGGGCTACTAGGCTCCATCCCCGAAAAGTAGCTTAAATAAAAAGGGGAGAGGGAGCCGTTCGCCCGTATATCTTTTTAAATCTATATAAAGCAAGCTTTCTCCAAATAAAGTGATAAATTCTAGCCAAAGGCTCGCAAATCACCTCTTCTGGATAACTTGTCAAGAATCTGAGATTTCTTTTGAAACGACGCAGCGCTTTCTGCAGCTGATAAGAGAGCTTTCCTTTCTTTACAGCTACAGTCTTCATCCTTTCATCATAATGTCCGAAGTTTCCTGCAGCCATCATCTCTTCCATGAGGAACACTCCATGTTTTTCCGAAACAGGACACAATAGTTCTTCATCATCAAGACCGAATATTTCTTGAAGTACAAACATCAAAGCTGATGCAAAGCGTTTCATACCACAATCACTGATATGTTTCATCAGTACATCAACATTCATCATCTCGGATTGACCTTGCCGTTCCTTCTGATATGCCTTCAGAAGGACATAAAAGTCAAGAATCTGTCGCATACCTACACCTTCATCCAACAGATGCCTGTAAATGTGGTTCATCTGGAAGATTAAGTCATAGTCAACTCGCAGTTTCTTAATAGTTCCACATTCGTCAATTTCCTTATTTTCAAAAACTGCAGACTTGAATAACTTCTGAAAGCATAGATTACTCCAAGGAGCATTCAAGAACGAAGGGCGAAAATGAATCTCAACAGGAACTCCATTCACAGGTTTCACCTCAGCATGCAAATGGCATAAAGATAATAGGTTTTTCTTGCTCTGACAATAATCAATGATTGACTTTACAGGATGCATAGTCTTTTCCTTTGGCCAAATCCAAGCATCTACATCACCACAGATTCTTAACTGTCCTAGGGAATGTTCCGAGTTCAAGCCATCATAATACACATGATTGGCTTGTCCCTTCAATATACAAGTTTCAAATCCATCTTTGCTAAGCGCTTCTGCTAAGCGAAGGCATACATCAGTAGTCTGTCGGTTCCGATGCTTGATACTTTCTACCATCATCGCCCATTGCAAGACCACATTTCTTGGAGGCCATTGCTCTTGCGGCAAGCGCTCAACACCTTCAAACATAATCCCAACAAGCGCCTGCTTCTTGGCTAATCCAAAGATCTCATTCCATTCCTTTTCAGAAAGCGTATGGGATAATTGAATTGTTTTTCCTATAGCAGATTGAAGTATGGTATAAAAATCTTGCAATATCATTTCTTCAACCCTTGATACACTCCTCCTACTTCATCAGCAATTTGGTCCCAATCATACTTGCTCATATCGTAATTCACATGCTGCAATGGAGCCTCGATAATTTTTCCGAGCTTTTCCGAAAGTTCATCCACATTACCACCATGGAAATAATCATCCTTTGGTAAGCCAACCTCCAGATTCGCAGGAATATCGCTCACTACCACCTTTACACCATAGCTCATCGCCTCCAATAGGGCAATCGGTAAACCTTCGTGCGAAGATGGAAGACAATAGCAACGGCAATTCGTCAACAGCGAATGAAGCTTTCTGCCCTTGATAAAGCCAGTAAGCACCACACCATTCTCCCTTGCCATCTGCTTCAATCCCAACGAATACTCATCCTCGAAGTCCGTATCACCAGCCAGCACCAACTTGTAGCCCTGCTCTATTAACTTTTTATTCTTAACTATCAACTGTCTATACGCTTCCACCAGATGATGCAGGTTCTTCTCAGGCACAAATCTGCACATACCCAGGATATACTTTCCTTTCTCGATCCCCAGTTCCTTGAAATATTCGGGATAGTCGCAGATTTCAGGCTCAGAAACACCATTATATATAAGGTGTACATTCTTCGTCCTTCCATATTTACGGGCAATGAGGTTCTTGATGACATTCGAGATGACGATGACATCATCGGCAAACATGCAGCCCATACGCTCACCCATCTTCAGGATAGTCTTGGCAGCAAATCCCCACTTGTCCCTGTCATAGTCAGGACCATGATGCGTAAACACCACCTTCATGCCCAGCAATTTGGCGTATGGCACCAGCAAGGCAGGACCAATGGCATGGATATGCAATACATCAGCACCCAACTTCTTTGCCTCATTGATAGCACGGAAAGTATGGATGATAGCCTCGAAACTCTTCTTCTTAGGAGAAGGATTCGTTACCAGTTTCACTCCTTTCCATTCATGTAAGTCATCCTTCACATAGTTCGAGCGACGGATCAGCGTCACGTCATACCCACGCTCCACCATTCTAGGGAACAATTCCTCACAATGCGTCTCCACGCCACCCATGATATTCGGGATACCACGAGTACCTGTTACAACTATTTTCATAAAAAACTAGAGATTTTCAAAATAAAAATATTACCTTTGCAGGCATGAATAAGATTTCAAAATATATCAAAGAAGCCATACAGTACTTCGGCATCATCTTGGTGTCGATGCTCTCCGCACTGTGGCTTCTTATCAATCATAAGAGAATCAAGTGATTACTTGATTTCGATATTTCTATCTGTTTCCTTCTTGGTAGCCTCATAACCCTGGCTAGCCACATCAGCGTTCACGATGTCCTCGCCACGCTTGCCCTTCAAAGCCTCCTTTGAATCGGCAGAAAGGCCATTGTTTACCACAGCATTCATATCGCAGGTAGAAAGCTTGTCAAGCTGTTCCTTGGTCACCTTACCATCACGATACTCGCAGCAGATAGGGTTCTCATACATCGAGTACTTCATACCGAGCAGGCTCTTCAGCTTGTGCTTAGCCACCCACAGGGCAGGAATCTTGATGTACTTGTGCATGGCAGGAGAAACAGAACCGATCATCCAGCAGTTTCTGTCGCAATGTCTTACCTTCTTGCGAACCTGCTCAGCCTCTGGAGAACTCCAAAGCTCATCCCAAGTCTGGCGGTTCAGGTTACCCATCACCTCCTTATCCTTGGTACCATTACATGGCATCACATCACCGTATGGGTCGATGAAGAAGGTATCGAAACTCATATCGCAAGGCAAGAGACGCTTCTGACCATAGATATAGTTGATGAGACCATGGTTGAAGTAAGCACGGAACCACTTCTTTGGAGAGTTAGACTTCAACAGCTCGTTCACCAGGTTCTCGAAGTTCTTAGCCACCATCGGACGGTCGTGAATGATGTTCTTAGCCTCTACGAAGTAGAAAGAGTTATGGAGCGATGCGGTAGCGAACTCCATACCCATCTTGTTGCTCAACTCATAGAGAGGCACGAGGTCAGGAGCGTTTTTGTCCTGAACGGTCATACCGAAGCCTACATCCTTCAATCCCATCTCGCAGAGTTTCTTCAAGGTAGTATAGCCACGGTTGAAACCATTGTTCAAACCACGGATCTCATTGTTGGTCTTCTCCAAACCCTCGATAGAGATACGGATACCAATCTGAGGAAACTCCTTCGCCAGGTCGATGATACGGTCGGTGAAGAAGCCGTTGGTAGAGATCACAATACGGTCGCTCTTCTTATAGAGTTCACGTACGATTTCCTTCAAGTCCGTACGGATGAAAGGCTCACCACCCGTGATGTTGGTAAAGTACATCTTAGGAAGTTTCTTGATAGTCTCAATAGAGATTTCCTCCTCAGGCTTAGAAGGAGCCTTGTAACGATTACACATTGAACAACGCGCATTGCAACGATAAGTTACAATGACAGTACCATTTAATTTCTTTTCTGACATAATATAGTTATTTGTAATATTCCATTAATTTATGATAATAAGCCTCGGAAGAATATCTTTCGATGGCATCTTTTGCGATGGCTTGATAATCAAAGTCATGCGCAAACATTTTTTCTATTTTGTCCTTCAAATCCTCCACATCACCTGATGTAAAGGTCATACCGTTAGGAACCATTGTTGCAGCAGATTTACCGTCCTCAACTATCAGTTCCGGAATACCTCCGATGTTTGCACCCAGTACTGGTGTACCCAGACTCTGTGATTCAATCACGGTAAGAGGATTGTTTTCGCTACATTCCGATGACAACACCATAAATTTCGCCTTTTGGAGAATAGGCATAAACTCCTCCCATTGCATCTGTCCCTTAAACTCTATATGAGGACAATTTCTATAGGTTTCCTTGAGTTCAGAAAGCAACTCACCACCGCCAATCACGATAAGCTTCTTATTGAGCTGGGCTGCCGCCTTACACAAGGTTCTCACACCTTTCATTTCACTCACACGTCCCAAGAATGCATAATAATCACCTTTAATTAAAGGTATTTGAGAAATTGGCGGAAGCCTAGTCACATCAATGAAGTTACAAAGCACCCTGAACTTCTCTGGCGAATACCCACCCTTTACACAGGTATCCATCATAAACTTAGATGGTGGCAGGAACAAGTCCACATACTTTGGAAGTATATTACAGTTCCATTTTTTAGCCTCAAGATAGCCGACGATTGCCCCAGGGATACTTCCCGGCATACAACGATGCTTCACCACAGCTATCTTATCCGTAAAACACTCCTCGCACCACTTGCCATCTCTCATGCAAGTATAGCAAGGACAAACGAGTTTGGAATCATGCAATGTCCAAACCACCTTTGCTCCGTATTCATGCGCCAACTTAGCAATCAGCGGAGAAAGCTGCGTATGGATATTGTTCAGATGCACCACATCAGGCTTGAAGTCATTCAACAGTTGCGAGAACTTGCTCTTCACTTCCCCATCACCAAACGGACGGGTAAAAGCCATCAATTTGCTCATATTCTTTGGAAAGTATTTCTTCCAAGGCGTATCCAGATTCTCCGGATAGTCCATGGCAAATACCGCCACCTCATGCCCATGCGCCTTCAGCATTTTTTCCAAATTAAGCACATAGATACAATCACCGCCACGGCGGTAATAAAACTTATTTGCTAATAAAATCTTCATAAGATAGAAATGTTTTAAAGTACGAAACTTTTATTCCTTATACTTCAGATAGTCATAAACAACCAAGAGCTTATTATAATCAGTATTTTTCACCTCATATCCTCTAAGAAAAGCCTCAAGGTCATCTAACATCACATTACTCTTTACCAAAACAGAATAAGCAATTGCATCTGTTTTATAAGTTGGTTTTATATCTGCATCATTTAATATATCTTGAATTGTTCCATGATCATTCTGATATCGTTTATCATTTGTTACTTTATCTTTTAAAGCCTGTATTTTATGATTTTGGATTTTCTTTAAAGCTTCCTCATGTTTTATATTCCTATTTATTTGACAGAATCCATAAATAGGAAAATACTGAGCTTTGTTGATTTTAAACTTATCAATAAGCGACAATCTTTGTTCATCAGCCTCTTCTATAACTGAAAAATAATCAACCATTAATTCTTTAGATGTCTGATACTGATATTTGATAGTTTTATCAGTTCCAATAGCCAAGACCTTATCACTATTTTTTAGAGTCGCTAAATCTTCAGTTATCTCAACCTTTATGCCATTTGCACCTTTATATATATCACCAACAATATCTTGTACCTTTCTGATATCCATAGCGGATATAGGTAAGCGCAATTCTGATAAAGCCTGATAAACAGCAGTAAAATTATCCGTTTTAATCTTATTTACTCTGATATTCTTATTGTCAACAATTATATCAAAAGGAATTACTTCGGTATTTTCACTACCGTGATTCCTTTCTATAATCAAAAAGTTGTTCCTTATTTTTTCAGCTGTTTCTGAATCAGCATTTACATAAGAAAAAATAGTATGAAGTAATTTCTTTATATTTTCATCAGTTAAGCTATATCCGATAAAGATTATAGGATTATGCATGAATAATGACAACAACTGAGCTCTGATAAGTTCATATTTGGTATCAAAATTTCTATAATCTCCAGCAGTTATTATAATGGAAGATGGATTTTCTATTGAACCATGTATCTTATATACTGCACCATAAGGATTACTCAACAAAATATTATTACCGACAAGAGGATCAAACTGGAAAACTTGCTCTACGAGATTATCATAGTTCGTTGTAATGACAGAACTGATATTTTTTCTTATCGTTTTAAGAGTTTTTATTTCTTCAAGCATTTCCGGTTTGAAAGTATTATCAGCAAGCAATTGAGAAATATAGATTTTAAAACGGCTATTATCTATACCTTTTCTTTTATCTTCGAAAAAAATGTCATTTATGTTTTTAAACTTACCATTTCTATCTTCTTCCAATTTTTGATTAAAAATCTTTTCTATCTCAGAAGCCATCTTTGGACAATCACCGTTGAAACGAGAGTCAATATTCAAAAACTGCTCATCGTTGCCCGTCAAATCTACAGTAATTTGTTCTAAAAGAGATTTCCAAGAATAAGATTTTTGAAGATACCTCATAGACATACCTGTTCCGACAAACAACACAGGATGCGTATGATAATTAGAAACAAAATCTTTTATATCCATTTTACTCCAATGCTTTTTTAATATCTACGTCAGAATCCTCACTTATGTTATTCCAACTCAAATCTACAGATGTACCCTTGACATTTGCTATCTTTACATTGCTCTTTAGCCCATACTGCAACAACTTTACACCAAGAGGTGAGAGTATGTATGTATCACCATCTTCAGAGAGCAGAACAGGTCTTAGTACACCTGTAGAATTTAGTAATTCCGTATCGCCATCCTCATCATAATATGGAGTTTGATATGAAGGCAACTTTGCCAAATCAATATACGGAATACTTTCTAATACAGAAGCCAAGCGAAAAAAGTTTTCTATAGATATTTTATCATCAATTCTAGCCATAGTAAGATTGGCAAGTATTACTTCCTTGTTGATATTATCAAGTCTATCAACCATTCCTGCAATTACATTACCTGCAGCGTCATTTGCCTTTTTTGATATCTCTTCAGCAAATTTCTCACGTTCTTTCTCTGTTGTATCCACTACCCCTAAGATGAACGCAGTATACTTACGAAAGAATTCACTTTCCTTGAAATTTTGCATGACTTGAATTTCCTGCGCTAAAGCACCGCCAAAGACAGGAACCAAATTAACCAAAGCCTTCACTTGTTCCACCCATCCTTTTATTGATGTTAGAGGCTTTAGTTTAGTAGATTCTACTTTAGTGAAAGTTACATCTACAAAATTATTAATATTATCCGTATTCATAGTTGTACTAAATTCTATTTATTGTATAAAAGAAAAGGTTTTTCATTAGCGCCTCTTAAAATATTTATTCCCGATACTTGTAAACACATAGTACTTCACCACATGCTAAAAGCATATCGCCTCAATCAAAGTTGTGATACAAGTTGCTACGTAGAGCATATCATTATTGTGAATGAATCTTTCTAAATGAAGCATACCTGACACTCTAAACAAGCCCTTGATATCAACAACGAATCTTAATACGGTAAGTACAAGTTATGATGCCAAGATATCATTCAATACTTCTCAGACCTAAGGTCTAAAAGTAATTTATCGTTCATTTTCTTTTTTACCAATTATTGAAAGTTTGTTTATTGTTGTTACCATTACATCAAGCACCTCTGTGAGTAACCCTGGAAGAAGTAAATTTAATCTATTTGATTGACTATGAAAGTTTTTTCTATTTTGTGAGGTAACAAATAAACCATTCTCCATATCAGGAAACAAGATTGCCGCCTCAGAATGTCCATTCGGTCCATCATAACAGTCATAAACCATTTGCAAAAAATCAAAAGATCCATCATGCACGAGTCTATCTCTAATACTTGATACAGTATTAACACACGATGGTTTTTCAAATATAGTACCAGCTATATCAGAATTGGTTTTTCCTATACTTCCTTTCAGAACATTCCGTGAAACCATTTTGGGATATTTGGAGAAGTCCAATTTTTCATGATCACGCAATTCTACGTAAATCTTAGACAGTATATCAAATGAAGAAGCAAGGTATAGGAATATGCTATTAACACATGCAAAACATATCGTATCCTGAGGACTAACAGTAACAGTAGCATATTTAAAGTCTTCCATTTTGCAGGGAGACTCACTAGGAAAATGGTTGTAAAACACCCTCAACATAGATGCAATCATCTTAAAGCGGTCACATAGAGCACAGACCAACATATCGCAATCATAATAATACAACCATCTATGCACTATTTCGCCATCTTTAGAATAATTCATCACGAATGTTTCAAACTCCTCCTTTGTCCATCCACATTCTGCAGTATTGCCTGCATCTCTAACCCAACAAGGAACCCATCTATAATCTCTGTCAAACTGGTTACAATCTCGAAATAATATATCTTTAAAAACATTAGAGAGATCATAACCTTTATCTATAAGACAATCGAGTTTATTATATATAGGTCGAAGAGTTTTATTATTAGAATCAAAATCCATAGCTTAATCTTTCTGTTTACTTTTACCATTTCTTCTGATGATAAATTTTCATCAAAATCACCTCTATCAATATTACAAGTTTTCAGTGCTTACTAAAACTTGACAAAAACAAATACAACGTTACTATGCGAAATACAATTTTTCAAAATTGTCAGAAGCTTTATTCCATATAAGGTTATTTGCTATATAGAATTGACACCGCTTCTTCATTGCACTTAGCAGATTTTGATCTCCGGCTATTTGAAGAATAGCTTTCTTCCATTCATTAACATCCAAGCCATCAATAACCTTACCTGTGCTTTCATCTATTAAAGTTTCTGCGCCAGCCGTAGAAGTTGAAATCACAGGTGTACCAAAATACATGGATTCCATAATGACCATGCCAAAGATTTCATAGCTAGAAGCTAAAAGGAATAAATCAGACGCAGCATAAATAGCAGGAAGTTCCTCCTGTTTTCTTTTTCCGAGAATAACGGCATTATGAATGGAATCCTTCTTCACTTTATCCTTTACTTGAGCAAACAACGGACCTTCACCAACCAAAACCAAAGAAAAATCACCAGACATCTCCTTCATCAGTTCCAACAAAAACAAAGGATTTCTTCTTTGTTCCATAACTCCGACATAGAGCAAAATCACCTGATTCTCTAGTCCATAGCGTTTTCTGAAATCACTTTGAGTAGAACATCCTACGAATTTGCTTTCATCTAATCCAACAGGCGTGATACTAACTTCCTTATTATAGTACTTCTGTACATAAGCAGCTGCAGCTTTTGTTTTGGCACCAATAGCATTAACGTTTTTAATGACAGCCTTGCCAAATGTTCTATTAAACAAACACTCTAGCTGCTTTAAGCCAGGTTTGAGAGTTGTGTTATAAGTACCCTGAATTAAAACACAACGAATGTTTCTTTTTCTAGCCCATTTCGAAACCATATATGTCATAGACATACCCAGATCATGTACTTGAAGAACATCTGGTTTTAATTCATCCAATAACTTTTTCCAACCATGAAAAACACATATCGACTGTTTGATAGAACTATAAGTGAGATAGTAAATATCAATATGCCTATCCTCAACATCATAAATGATATGCTTTTTTGTGGGACCTCCCAATATCAAGGACAACTTATACCCTTTCTTGACAAGAGCTTTGGCTAAACCTAATTCTTGACAATTATAGGTATTAAAATCTAAGAAAGAACCAGAAGTTCTAAATATTACTATATGTTTCATATTATGTTACACTAAAACTTACCTAAAGACAAAGTTAAATGCTTGTTGATAAATCTAATAGCAAATGAGATTATATACAAAGAAGCCGTTCAAGTAATAAATAACAGTATTCTTGAATTATAAAAAAGCTTTTCCACTATACTCTATAAAAGAAATCTATATTCATCTGGCTAGTAGCCCACTGCGAGATAGATTTGATCTGTTGATCATTTTTATTTTCTCCACAATTTGATTTACACAAAGCTGTTTCTTGGGAAGATAAAATAGTAATCAAACCAGTCTTAAAAGATGACTTTGTTACTTTTGTACCCTGTAATCGGCACATAAAATTCAGCCAAAGATCATCACCATTTAAACAAGTTTGTTTTATTGTTTCAATATCAAAGACTCTATCATCTAAGCTTTTAGGTGGATACAAGACTCCACCTATTCCAGTTGGCAATATTTTCCAAGAAGAACTAGCATCTGTAACTATACTCCATGAAGAATAATTATTTTGCTTATCTATATTTACAGCCCTGTTACATATTACATTCTTGGGACGTTGCTGATAAGTTTCCACCAAAGCACTTATTATGTGTGGATGATACAAGATATCATCATCAACCGTTACAACTATGTTATTTGGATACTCAGAGAAAGCATAGTAATACTTTTTATGAGAACGTAAGTCATCTTCCTTAAATCTTATTATCAATCCTTTCTTTTGTAATTTGAGCAACTTTATTGGCAAATCAGACAAACTCTGGAATTGTTCTTTTGAAAGCCACAAGATAACCCTCATATTCAAATAATCTTGGTTAAGAAGACATGCTATTGTCATCCAAACAATTTTGATTCGTGCAGGGTAAGTAGTGAGAGACACAATGATAGTATTATCGTTAATATCTCTACACTTCTCATTGATTGGCATGAAATAACGAACCCACCAATTTGCTATAACACGAACACCATAACGAAAACTTCTATTTACCACATTAGTATGTGGCAATTTAGAATAAAGTTTATCTATTATTTGTATCATAATCTTTTAATAAATAATTACACTTTTTACCCCCCATTCTCACAATTCTTGCAGGATTTCCAACAACACAAGAGTTTGGAGGAACATCATATCTGACAACACAATCTGTTCCAATCAAGACATGATCGCCCACTGTTATTTTCCCAAAAACCTTTGAATTAGGAGCAAGATGCACATAATCCCCTATACAAGGAACTGACAACGCGTCTTCAACACTACTTTGTCCAACGATGACGCCATTTGACAAATAACAATAGTTGCCTATTTTAGCTCTACTATTAATTACTATTCCACCCACAGTATGATTAATTCTCAAACCATGACCAATAGTATTAGTAGGAATTTCAATTTTTGTCATAAAAGACAATCTATGCCTTATATACTTTAAAAAAGGCGATATAACAAGACAGAAGGGATTCTTAGAATGCAGTCGGCAATACTCATATATTCTTGTATAGAAAAGATATTTGTAGCAATAATTTGGAAAAAATATATTGTACAATACAGAGTGCTGTCCGCAATTTAAGTTATATTCTTCTCGCAAGACATGAAGCATTTGAAAAAAACTCATAACTATTATAATAAAATAAACAAAATGGTCAAAAAACTATTGCATATAGCTAAATTTCGTCTTTAATAATATTTTTATTAATAATATAGATATACATTTGGGATAGTGCAGAATCATATTTAGCATAAGTGATGCTTTCGACAAGGAAGCAACAGGAATTTCTTTATTCAATTCTTGCATTTTTTTATAAGCATAGATATAATCAATACCGGATGAGCATCTATAGATTTTCAAAACGAATTCAAGCCATATGGAATAGAAATATCCATATAAAGTCCTATCATTCATCAGAAGCAAATCATTGTTCATCAGTTTTAATATTACCAAAAGACTATCTATATTTTTTCTTCCAAAAGAAGAAGTCATAATAGAGTTGTTTCTCTCACGATAATATAAAGTAATCGCTTTAACTCGAGCTACTGTATGAGCTTTAGAAAAGAGTTTCCATCCCCACAATATGTCCTCATGGATTATTCCTTCTTGAAAAAATATCTGTTTTTTTTCTAAGAAATGTCTATTTACAACTTTATTCCAAGCCGTTGATAGTATTTTATGACTACAAAAGGAATCTCTTATCTTATAGTTTCCATTAATTACGCCAGTTTCCAAACGATTTTCCTGTATCTGATTTGAAGGAACTTTCATGTCATCAAATAACAATACATCAGAATGATATTTTTCAATTGACTCTACAAAAACCTCAACAGCTCTAGTATCCAAAAAATCATCACTATCCAAAAATACTACATAATCTGTATTTGCTTCTTTTAAACCACTATTTCTTGCAGCAGACAATCCTCCATTTTTTTTACGTCTTATTATTTTTGCATTATGCAATTTTCCGGATTCCAGATATTCATTTATAATTTGAATACTTTTATCCGTTCCACAATCATCAACAAACAACGTATAAAAATTCTGATTTGTTTGATTATGTAATGATTCAAGACATTCGTAAATATAATCCTCTACATTATATACTGGAATTATTATAGTCAATATTTTATTATTCATACGCTTATAACCACTTATAAATATTATACTTAGAAAAAAAGAGATGTATCTTTTGGCGATATGTTAAACTGCAGCTAATAATTGTCCTAATAGACATTCTTAAAAACAACTTATCCAATAGTTTGCCCATATTTGGTGTAACTACAGATTGTTTTCTGCAATAAAGATTCGTAAAAAATATAGAAACATTAGCAAGTGTTTTATCAGAAATATTCATTCGTAGCAACTCATCAAGCAACAACTCGTCAGTTTCTATTCTCTTATTATTGACATTAGCCATAGCCGACCCTTCTACATAATAGTAATAATACATTCCTTTATCACTGAAATAAGCACAAGAAGTACGTTCCCAAATAGGTAGCAAGAACAAAAGATCTTCACCTATTTTTATAAGAGGGTTAAACTGAGACTCTTCAAGTAAGTCTTTTCTTATATAATAGTTCCATACTTCATTACGTCGTTGAGCAAACAACACATTATCAACAGACTTTTTATCACTTAATATGGAAGGCTTGTCTATTTTCTTTCTACCAAAAGATGAACCATAGTAATAAAAAGCAGGAATTCTTACTAATTGCACATTCTTATGAGCATCTATTATTTTAAATACCTCACTTAACGTGTCAACAGCTAACTCATCATCACTATCAGAAAAACCTATCCAGTTTCCACGAGCTTTGGATAAACCAACATTGCGCGCATTACTGACTCCAGCATTCTGCTGGTGAAAAGTTCTAATACGTTTATCATGTTGTGAAAAGAAATCACATAAAAGTGCAGTTTCTTCTTTGCTACCATCATCAACCAATATGATTTCCCAATCAGTATAAGTCTGATTCATAAAACTTTCAATACATCTTGACAACAGTTCGTTAGAAGTATTATAAACTGGGATTATTATCGAGAACAACGTCATAATATTTTTTATCTACCACCATTTAAAATACAATATATTTTCGGAAAGAATCTCTTTGCCCCCCCCACTTAGTAATAAGCATATCAGAAATACTACACACCATTTTAGCAATCCTTCTCCAAAATTAGAAACAGGAAAATGCTCCAACATCAATAATACTAAAGAATGGGAGAGATAAACTAAAAACGTAAACTTAGCCCAATCAAATGACTTAAAATCAAAAAAGTCAGAACAAAGTAATATCAAAAAAGGAGCCAATATACGATATGTATAATAACTACTTGAATATTCACTAGATGTTATGAAAAAAAATGGGAAGAATAAAGTAAATAATAATACGAAACATCGTATGCCCCTATCTTTAATAATAGTATCACTGAAAATATTCTTATGGTTGATGCCAAAATATGAGAATGGAATTATAACTGGAAACCAAAAAAATAAATTGGAATATGGAACTTCGCAGCTAACATTGATAATATACGAAATAATACTCAATATAATCACAGAACATCTTGCAAATTTACCGCTTAAAGCAAAATACAATATAGGTGAAATAACTGCGAAAGAAAACAAAGTCAACAAATACCATATCGGAGGATTAAAATCCGCCCACAAGAGGGAATTCAATATATCAGATATGTTATTAACTCTTAATTGTTCACCTTTAACAAATAGCTTTGCATTTATCAACAACAAGCCTAATGCCGAAAATATGAAATATGGGATTATCAATGACTTTATGCGACTCCGCAACTTTTTAAAATAATCACCTATCTGAAATTTTAGAAAAAACAAATAAGCAGATATTGAAAAGAATGTTGGAACAGCCATATCACAAAGTACATTCACATATCGGTTTAACATACTTACCCAACTATCGTATTCCCCTGTTAGCTGAATGCGACATGAAGCATGAATTCCAACAACAAGGAATGTCATTAAGCAATTGATATTTATAATTTTTCTAAGCATATTTTTGTGTATTACATCCATAAAGCGCCTGATATGCAAAGAATATAAATATATATATATAAAGATTGCATAAAGCTGGGCTAGTAAAGCCTATAAAAAGAATATTGCAAATTAAAATAGTTCTTCCTGTTTTTGTTAACCTATCCATAATTTTGTATATCATTATAACTATAACTGTCAACGTGAATAGGGCAATAAAAATACCATATTGAAAAATTAATATCAATAACGAATTTTCAATGTACTCCAAACCGAAAATTGAAGCTGTCAACTTATAATCTTTTAATCCAAACAGTATATCTCGCACCGATAAAGATTGAAAAAATGAAAATGCTTGTAGTCTTGCTTGCGCACTACCGTCTTCAAAATTTCGACTTTCACTCAGAAAGAGTTTTCCGCCTAAATCTGAATTGGATAAATACAAAAATACAATTCCAAAAATAATAACAAAAATTAAATAATAGAATCTATGATTCTTAAAATGCAACATAAAATTGCCTCTATTTTTTAATAGGAAATAAATGCTTCCACATAGTATAGTAGATAATATAGAAGCTCTAGCATTAAAACAAAATAATGTCAACATTCCCCCAAAAAATGTGCACAATTTATATTTAGAACTTATATTTCCCATTAGAACAAGGAGAATAAACGAAGAAAGAATTATTGCATTATTCAAAGGGTGTCCCCATATTCCTGTTGAGCGGAATCTTCCTGTAAAATCTAATTCAATCTTAGAAAAAAAATTATATCCTATACTGTATTCGTATAATGACAAAGCAATTTCTAACCCAAATAAAAAAATGACTATATTTTTAAAATATTTCTGGTGAAAGCATTTTATTGACAAACATAACAACGTAAATCCCCAACATAATTCCGCTACAAAAAAGATGGATTTTGATGCTATAAAGGTATATAGCATCATTATCACAAAATAAAACAACAACAAACTATCCTTCAACACGTAATTACTATTGAAAAACATAATTACAACAAATGGAAGCAAACTTAAAAGAGGATGTTCAAAAGAGCCAGTCTCTGTTGGAAATATATTCAAATGAAGGATAATTAGTAGTAGAAGAAATAATATATTTACTAATGTTTTCATAAACCTAATATAATGATTTTTTCAAATAACTCATAGCCTTCTTTTTCTCTTGCTCAATTCTCTTATAACAAGATTCGTAATCAATGTTTTCAAAGACATCTCTATTACGCAATAAATCGTCACCATAAATCAAATGGTCAGACAATCCAAACATTTCCAACAAAGAACTTGCTCTATCATCCTTAGAATTATGCATAGAACTATTGATAAACCAGAATGGCTTACCAAAAATTACAGAGAAAACTGTTCCATGAAAAGATGTCGTCAAAGACAATTTAGCATATTTCATCAAGTTCAAGAAAACAACAGGACCAGACTTGTCAAATAATCGAAGTCCTTCCTTACGCTTACCTTGTGGTCCCCATGCTCGTGCATCAATAATATAAACTGGCAAATTATATCTCTTAGATATCTCCATAACAGTATTGTTTACCTCTGTTGTATAGTTGAATGCATAATAAAAGATGTAATCCTCTTTGATCAAACGATCTCCGACATTCAATAACTTCTCATAATCAAGCTGATTCAATAATAACGTCGGATCTACCAATAAATCAACATGCTTACCACTCAAATCCTCGATCTGCTTAACTGCATTTTTCTCACGCACAGATAATGCATCAAAAGAAGTCAAATACTTCTTATATACATTCACGTCCTTTGCTTTATCCTTGATGACATTGGCGCCAAGAGAACAAGCATAGGAAATTTTGCGAGCACCGCCTTTTACAAAGTTCAAGAAATAAGAATCATCTGCATCACCACATGATATATTCCACACCTGGTCACTACCACAAATATAATGAGTATAATTAAATCGTTCATTCTGCAAGTCTATATTTGACTTATATTCTTTGCTAGTCAAAGGCAAATGGCAATTCATAAAATCTAGATAAAATGCCTTTTGCTTATCAAGTAACGATACATAAGGCAAAGTTTTCCACCATTTGCTAAAACGTCCTCGTACACCTCGCTTGAAAGGATAAATTGGTGGAATTGAATTATACATAGCACGAGAACCTTTATTTGCGAAATCTATAATTTCACAAGGAATATTCATATTTTTCAACACTGTTGTCAAAGCAAAAGCTTGAAGCATAGAACCACAATTATGTGATGCATGAAATGTTATAATACCAACTTTCATAATTATTTATATATTTTATTAATTAAAGAAGAAGACAGAGACAAATCTATTTTCCTCATGAATAGTTTTTTTGATTTTATTATTTTTGAATAATCTATTTCTTTCAATATTCTTGGCAATGATTCTCCCTTATAGCTTGCTATCCAATCTACATATCTCAAATCATCCAATACTATAGAAGAACGCAATGGGCTGTTGAAAACTATTGTATGGAAGAACACTTCATCACAACAAGAAGTAAACAAAAACCTTCGTATATATTCAGGGTGCTGCTTACAATAATTCATAATGTAATCAACAACCATATGATTCAAAGACCACCAATTATTTCCTTTAAAGGGTTGTAGTCGAAACTTCATTCTGAAATGTACATACCGAGAAACTCTACGTTGCAAATTTACAACCTTTTCCTCCCAAAAGTGCCCAAACGCAGATTGTCTTACATTACAGATTTTATTACAATGAAACAACATAAACCTATCCTCTATTTTCGTTTTGACATCCAATTCCATAAACGAAAATTTATGTTTGGCTGCAGAATCAAAGAAATCATCAAACACAGAATTTGACACTATAGGCAAATCTTGTCCTGATATCAAATGGTAATATTCAAAATCAATGCTACTTTGCGAAGCCAAACTGAGTAATTCTAAAGTCAAATAGATTTGTTCTTCTGCGCCCCAATTTACCTTGTATCGTTTATGAGTGAAGAAGACATTTTCAGATTTATATTTCAAGAATTCATCATAATTTTTCGTTTTGCCATCTACATGAATAAAGAAAAAATGATTAGAAGCCTTCAACTTATTTATCAACAGCCCTACCAATAGTGGAGAAGTATGACATTGTATCAGAAATGCATGATTCATTTTTCATTTAATATTTATTTTTCCAATTACCGAATTGATTTTTTTAGATATAGCTATTCTTTCGTTATTATCTAATCCAACGACATAAATAGCTATACAAACAGAACACATACAAAGCACACCAACCAAACAGAATGAAAAAATATTTTCCGCTAAAACTTTGTGAATAATATAAGGAATAATAGAACCTAATATAATAACGAAGAGACAAGGGATATAAACCTTCTTAAGATAAACTTTTAAAAGAAGCCCTGTTCTCTTCTTAGCAAACCAAAGTTTCACGAAATGTGTGAATGAAGTCAATGCGAATTGTACAACAAATACCCAACATGGATTTTTATCCATATATAATACAATAACAGAAACTGGTATCACCATTAACATCGTAATACCATTGGTTAATTGAAAACTCCGAATCCTACCAGAAGCATTAATAGCATTGTTTAGAGGATTGGAAAGACAATCCACCAACGCTGTTATAATAATAATCTGTAAAAATGCTGCAGAATACATAGGTGGAGTTTCTAACCAATATTCTAATACTTGATTGGTCATAACTAAAATTGGCAACGACAGAAGGAAAACCAAAAAGAAAGAAAACTTTGCACCTCGACAAATTAAAGAATGCATATATGAATAATCACCAACAGCATAACTTTTTGTTATTTGCGGATTAATTGCCGTTTGAAAACTACTAGCGAATTGAAGGATAGCATTTTGTACTTGAACAGCCACACCTCGTGCAGCATTCACTATTGGACCAAAGAATATATTCAGTACCATATTCAAGCCCTGCGTAACTCCCATCAATGCTAAGTTTCCAATTAAATTCCAGCTTGCAAACGCACCCATTCTTTTAATTTTATCTGTATTCCATACCAGTTTTATTTTTGTTTCTGGAAAATGCTTCTTACTATAAGAAGAATAAACAACACGAATGATTATACTTATACACAACAATAGTGTTGCATAAACCTTTAGTTTGTCAAAATCTGATATTAGCAACAAATAGACAATAGCAAGTTTCATTCCTGCTTCTAATAAACTTATATAAGCAAAAGCACTCATTTTTTCATGTGCTATTATTGCAGCATTATAAGGTATGCTCATTATTCCTACTACCATCGTTAAAATTGAACATTGAAATACCCATAAAGCTGCTCCATATCGTTCTTCAGGAATAACCATTTTATTGCATAAGAACCACATACCAATAGTTTCAACAAAAATGATTACAATTATAGCTATTATCGAATGGATCAATAAAGAAGTATTAAACGTATCATTTAACTCAGTTATGTCATTTTTTGCTAAATCAAAATTTAGAAAACGTTGTGTGGATCCTGCCATTGCTGTATTTAAAAAAGCGAACATGGTAACGACACCACCAACTACATTATAAATTCCATAGTCCTCAACTCCTAAAGTTTGCAATATAACCCTACTAGTAAATAAACTTATCAATAATAGGAATATCATTCTCACATAAAGAAGTAGGGTATTCTTCGCAATTCGTTTATTATTATCTGAAGTTTGATCCGACATAAAATAATTTATCTAATTTATATAATAATCAGCATTTTCTGCTCTTCTTACATCTTCAATTTATTAGTACATCATATCAAATCAAAGTTACCAATAATATAGGGGGGATAGTAATTCATCTAACACCACCCTTATTATTAACAAAAGATATGATTTACTAATTGTACCAATTTAGAATACTGTTAATCCCTTCTAAAAATATCTCTAGTATAGACCTTATCCTTTACATCATCCAGACAAGCATCATAGCGGTTGGCGATGATGGCATGGCTCTGTGCCTTGAAGGCTTCGAGGTTGTTCTCTACTCGGCTACCAAAGAAGGTGCTACCCTCTTCCAAGGTTGGCTCATAGATGACTACCTCTGCACCCTTTGCCTTGATACGCTTCATGATGCCCTGAATGGCTGACTGGCGGAAGTTATCGCTGTTTGACTTCATTGTCAGGCGATAGACACCAATCACACAGTTGTGCTCCTTGCTGGCATCATAGCTGTTGGCATCGGCATAGCTGTAATAGCCTGCCTTCTGGAGTACGGCATCAGCGATATAGTCCTTACGGGTACGGTTGCTCTCTACGATGGCCTCAATCAGGTTCTCAGGAACATCGGCATAGTTTGCCAGGAGCTGCTTGGTATCCTTTGGCAAGCAATAACCACCATAGCCGAAGCTTGGGTTGTTGTAATGGGTGCCGATTCGTGGGT
>ERZ791632.141-NODE-141-length-26600-cov-3.36327_pt1 | contig 26600 bp, 18 predicted proteins | sample MGYA00510263_ERZ791632 | MGnify/ENA primary metagenome ERZ791632 (study PRJEB30046, sample SAMN00715181) | human gut metagenome | study: EMG produced TPA metagenomics assembly of the A metagenome-wide association study of gut microbiota in type 2... | reverse complement strand
ATATATTATTAAAAATTAGTTACAAACATACCAAAAGGCAAAAAAATTACCGGCAAAGCACTTTGCATTGCCGGTAAAATTGTAATTATTTAATTTTTTGATGATTTTTTAGCAACCGCCTGTTTAATAAGCGCGTAATCCTTCGCATTGATTATTCCGTCACCCGAAAGTTCAAATAAATAACCGTTAGCAACATCTGCCGCCTTTTTATTAACATTGTTTACATTCCACGCCGCTAAAACAACAGTTGGATTGTATGATTTAACATCATTACAAATTGAGCAGGTATATGTAAGTTTTGCGGAATTTGCATCATATCCCGAATACGAATAATTATGCGCGCCCGTAGCTTCAACCGTACGATTTCTTGTTGCACCGCAAAATGTGCAAGTATCTTTATAAATTGCAGATGTGGTGCAGTTACCGGCAACAATTGTTTCGGTAGTATAATTACCGTCTACCCATTCAAGATGATATTTTTCATTTTCCGATTTCAAATCTTGGCAACGGGAGCATATAACTTTTCTGTCAACATGGTCAGTATGTCCGTCAATTGCGGTGTCCAAATTTACATAATTGTGGCCGAGTGCATCAAGCACAATATCATATGCTTCACCGCAAGTAGCACAAGTTGCAGTAGCCGCACCGCCTTTGGTACAAGTAGGTTCAATCGTAATTACATAGCTGTCATCAGCCGGAGTATGCCCTGTTGCAGAGTTTTCAACTCTTGTTGTAGCACCGCAAGTTGAACATCTGTAAATAATATATCCTGCGGCTGTGCAAGTAGGTTTAACCTCGGTTTGCACAACATTATTGTGCCCAAGCGCAGGTATGGTTTCGCTCTTGGTGGCATTACAATTTTGACATTTATAATAAATCGTACCGGTAGTGGTACATTTAGGCTCGGTTCGGCTTGTTTGCTGCCATACATGCTCCCCGTTTGCAGGAATTGAAACAGTCCTTCTCTGCCCGCAAATTTTGCAAGTATCAATTTGAACACCGTTAATGGTACAGGTAGGCTTGGTTAATACAGATGATGTATACTGCCCCTCAACCCATTTAACATGGGTTGGTGTTGACTGCTTTTCACCGCATACTGTACATGTTTCAACAAGATAGGTATGGCCGTCTGTTGTTGTATTATCAAGCGTTTCTTTATTTTCTGAAAAAGTATGGCCCAAAGCAGGAATAGTCTGTGTAACTTCAGTATTGCATACCGAGCAAACACCCTTTTCTTCACCCGCCTGCGTACAGGTAGGCTGTTTTGTTACAGTTGATTTTTCAATAGTATGCCCCGTACTTGAAACTGCCTTAACTTCAACTTTATTGCAACCTTCAACCTTGCAGGTTTTTGTTTCTATTCCGGCTTTTGTGCAGGTAGCAGTAGTTTTATAATCATAATACCCTTCAACAAAGGCATTATGTGTAATAACTGTTTTTTCATCATTACAAGCAGAGCATTTTTGGTAATCATAAGTATGCCCGTTATTATTTTCTGTATTTACTGTTTCATAACTGTGTCCCTTTGCCGGAAGCTGTGTTTCAGACACTACAAAGCCACAATTATCGCACACTTGGGTGGTAGTGCCGGCAGTTGTGCAGGTGGGTTCAAGTGTAATAACCTCGTGTGTTGATGAATGGTCGCAATCATCAATACTTTGGAAAGTATATCCCTTTGCCTTGGCATAAGTTTGAGCAGTAGAACCTGAATGTCCCCTAACTATAAGGCTCTGCTGTGAACCGTTAAATGGGTCTTTACCGCCGCTTGCATCTGTTTGGCCGATACCGTCAAACACGCAATTTGCGTTATTAACAGTAACACTTTGCAAAGCGGTACAGTTTGCAAATGAACGAATACTTATTTTTTCGACGGTTTCCGGAATTTCAAGATTTACAAACTTACAGCCATAAAAGCTCCACGGTGAAATTTCCGTAATGGTAGAAGAAAAGCTGACTTTGCTGACACCTGAATTCCTAAATGCCATATTACCCGTTACCTTCACACCCGTACCGAAAGTTACGGTTGAAAGAGCTGTGCAATCCTCAAATGCCGAAGTACCGATAGTAGTAACACTGTCAGGTATTTTGATAGATTTAAGCGAAGTGCATCCTTTAAAAGCGGCATGACCGATAGTTTGAAGCTTTGAAGGTAAAGTTACATTTGTCAATGCCTTGCAGTCAACAAATGTTCCGTATTCAAGATATTTTGTATCCCCGATTGCAGTTAAAGTTGACGGTAAGCTTACACTTTCGGCAACTTCACATTGGTAAAACATATAGCGTCCCAGCGCAGTAATACCCTCTTCAACAACAATGCTTTTAATCTTATCCCTTGAATCTTTCCAAGGGGCTTGATTTGAGCCTACATTACCGCAATCTTTAGTTGCGCCTTTACCTGAAATAGTAAGCACACCGGTTGAAGTATTTAAACTCCATTTTGCATTAGTACCACCGAAATTTGCGCCGCAATTACCGTTTGTAGCAGCAAAAGCAGTGCTGACATCAAAGCAGGCAAGCATAGCCACGAGCATTGAAAAAACTATTATTAAAGAAGTTATTTTTTTCATATTCCACACCTGTAAAAACAAATAAATTTTAAATAATAGACAGTTTTAACAAAACTATACAGATAAAATATATCACATTTTTACAATATATTCAAGCAAAAACAAACACAAAATAAAAAAAGACAGCCAAGCGGTTTCCCGATTGACTGCCGTTTATGTTTATATAATTATGCCATAAAGGAGCGAATAACTGCCTCGCAATCCTTTTTATCCATAATCTTTGGTACAGGATAAAGTGGGTTACCCTCTTTAAGAGCACGCTCAATAAGAATAGGTAAATCTTCTTCCTTGATGAAATCGAACTTTTCAGGAATATTCATATTTCTGTTAAGAGTTCTGATAGCTTCAATAAATGCCTTACCCTTACCTGCGGTGTCAAGACCTTTACCGATACCGACAATATCTGCAAGCTTTGCAAGCTGCGGATAAGCAGCGTCAGCATAGTAATCCAAAACATAAGGTAAAATTACTGCATTAGCCAAACCGTGAGGTGTACCGTACAAACCTCCGAGATTATGAGCAATAGCGTGAACATAACCTACATATGCGTGAGTAAAAGCACGACCTGCAAGATATGAGCCTTTAAGCATATTACCTCTTGCTTCAAGGTCCTTACCGTTATTGTATGCTTCTTCGATATTATCAAAGATAAGCTTTGTAGCTTGTTCAGCTTCTCTGATAGTTTCTTTGGTATTACTCTTTCCGATATAAGCTTCAACTGCGTGAGTAAGAGCATCCATACCGGTTGTAGAAGTAATATGAGGTGGCAAGCCTACTGTAAGCTCAGGGTCAAGTACAGCGTACTTAGGTCTAAGACAAGTATCGTTAATAGCATTCTTCTCGTGAGTTTCAGGGTCAGTTACTACTGCGGCAACAGTTGTTTCCGAGCCTGTACCTGCTGTTGTAGGAACAGCGAAGAACGGTGGAAGTGCCTTATGAACTTTAAGCTGACCTCTCATAGCACGAACAGACTGCTTAGGCTTTACAACCCTTGCACCTGCTGCTTTAGCGCAGTCCATTGAAGAACCGCCGCCAAATGCTATAATGCCCTGACAGTTGTTTTGATTATACATATCCTTGCACTCTTCGATATTAGGGATAGTAGGGTTAGGCTGAACACCATCATAAACAACATATTCAACCCCAACTTCTTCGAGTTTCTTGAATAAAGGATCAAGAAGATTTAAGCTCATAAGCCCTTTATCGGTCACGACTAAAACCTTGTTAATACCTTTGCTCTTTATGAACTCCGGCAGTTTAAGAACACTGCCTGCACCTTCAAGAAGCTGTGGCTCGGACCAGTCCATAAAACACATTGCAACCTTAAAAACCTTTTGGTATATTCTATACCAAATCTTTTTAAGTTCCCAAAGCATATTAAAATTCCTCCTTTTCTTTAATATTTCCATTCTATTGTAACTGTTTAAGGAAAGATTTTCAAGTGTTTTATAAAATACTCTTTTAAAAACTTTTTGCATATGATATTATAGTTTTATAAATTCATTGAGAGGTCATATATATGAGTGGCGAAAAAGTTATATTTTGCGGTAATAATCCTGATTTTTTAGATAAAAAATTAACCGTACTCAGCAACAAATCAAACGGCTCAAACGCATTTAGAATTCCGAGTTTAATAAGAAGCGGCAAAACGCTTATTGCTGCAATTGACGCTCAAAGCTGCGGTGCCGACTGGGGATATATAGAAATTGCAATAAGGCGAAGTGAGGACGGCGGTGAAACCTGGAGTGATATTGAAATCATTGCCGCTCCGCCCGCAAGAAAAACAATGTTGAGTGATGAATGCTACGCCTCGGCATTTTATATTGACCCTTGCATGGCAATTGCTCCTAACGGGGATGTAATACTGCTTGCCGATTTTTACCCGGAGTGCAAAGGCTTACATAAAAGAAGCATACTTGATAAAAAGAAAGCACCTTACGCTCTTTATAACAAAGAGTTAAGGCCGACTTTATATGACCGTGACGGAAATTTTTATGTAATAGATAAAAGCCGAAATGTACTTGACCGCAATTTTAATACTACCGGCTTAACTGCAAAATATGAAACCGGCGAACTTTTTAAAGGTGATGAATATCTCGGCAATATCTTTTTAAACGGAAAGTCCCCATCGAATATTAACGAAGCGGGGGTAAAAACCACATTCGGCGCACCGCTGAAAGCACCGAAAAGAAATTATCTCTTTTTATTTAAAAGCAGTGACAACGGCAAAACCTGGAGCGAGCCGAAAGATATTACAGGTCAGGTTTTAATTAAAGCAGACGGAACATTTTTAGGTGTTGCACCGGGCGTGGGAATCACAACGCACAAAGGCAGAATTGTAATGCCGCTTTATGTTGACAGAAAAGAAACCGTATCAATTTACTCGATTGACAACGGCGAAACCTGGCACAGAATGGCAGGTCACCCATATGCCCAAAACATTGATGAATGGCAAATGGTGCAAGCTCCGAGCGGTGCCGTAATAGCACTTGGCAGAGCAAAAAGATACGGAAAAACACCTATGTCTATCTCTTATGACGACGGAAAAACTTGGATAAAAGCAGGCAAAACAAATCTTTATGCACCAAAATGCCAAAAGAGCATAATAAGTATCGGCGATTATGTTTTTTGCTCACATCCAAACAGCAAAAAGCGTGAAAATGGCGTAATAACAGTCGGCAAATTCTATAAATCGCACGGTAAAGTTGCAGGAATAAATTGGTACAGCGAAACGGAAATTAACAAAGGATTTTTTGCTTATTCCTGCCTTACAAGAGTTGATGATGAACACATTGGTATTCTTTACGAATCTGAACCGAGTTCATTTATTTTATTCAAAAAATTTAAAATTAAAGATTTGATATAAATAAAAAATGATTAGGCTTAAACACCTAATCATTTTTCTGTTTTGCCTATGTATAATTCCGACTTATTTGGCATTTTATAAATTCCGTTTATTTGATGTTTTTCAAAAAAAGATTTGAGTTCTTTTACATACGCTTCATAATTTTCATCATCTTTAACAAGTGCGTATGAGCTTGAAAGGCAACGCTCTACAAACTTTTCTTCATCATATTCAAGGGGATTATCAAATTCAAAATATTCGTATTTTCCATTAAAAAATTCTTTGATTTCTTCAATATCTTTTCTTGTTCCGCCGTTAAAGCCGACGAAATTTTTACAATATTTTTCGGTCAAATCGGATAGTTCTTTTACACTTTGGGCGTCATTATCCCTCGTATTCCAAACAAGTGCAACATAACCGTTGCAATTTAAAATCCTTTTACATTCAGCTTTGAATTTTTTCTTATCAAACCAGTGAAAAGACTGCGCACAGGTAATAAAATCAACGCTATCATCGTCAAGATTTGTATTTTCTGCGCAAGCATTTACGCTCACAAAATTATTGAAAGCGGCAAGATTCACCTCTGCCTTGTTTCGCATTTCAGCATTTATTTCAACGCCGTAAACCTTTGCCCCGATTTCTAACAATTGGCGGGCAAATATGCCTGTACCGCAACCAATATCCGCAACCGTGCTTTCATTGCTAAGATTATAAGTTTTAAGCTTTTCAATGAGCGTTTTGGCATAGTTTGGCCTTGCTTTTACATAATTATCCGCTTTGTTATTAAAAAGATTTAAATTATCCATAAAACCACCTCTTTTTAAGTATATCATAAGTATTTATCAAAAGCAAATTAAGTTTATCAAAATATATTTGTAAAAATCCATAATAGATATTGAAAATAATATAAGTAAACATTATAATATAAACGAAAAAATCAGAAAAGAGAGAATCAGATGAATATTTTTGAAGCGATAAAATCACTTGTTAATTATGCAATCAATAACCAAATGATTGAAAAGGAAGATGAAATTTGGGCAACTAACCAAATTTGCGAAGCTTTAAGCATTGACACTTACGAAGAATGCGAAGCAAAAGAAAGCGACCTTGAAAAAATCTTGGCTGTCATATTAGATTATGCAGTTTCAAACGGGCTTTGTGAAGACAGTGTTGTTTACCGTGACCTTTTTGACACAAAGATTATGGGGCTTATTACCCCAAGGCCAAGTAATGTCATCAGCAAATTCAATTCTCTTTATGAAAAGTCGCCAAAATGTGCAACTGATTTTTACTACAAATTAAGCCAAGACAGCAATTACATAAGGCGTTACAGAATAAAAAATGATTTAAAATGGATTACTAAAACTGAATATGGCGATATTGACATTACCATAAATCTGTCAAAACCTGAAAAGGACCCTAAAGCCATTGCCGCTGCGCTTAAAATGAAAAGTGCATCATATCCAAAATGCCTTTTATGCAAGGAAAATGAGGGATATGCCGGCAGAGTAAATCACCCGGCACGCCAAAATCACAGAATTATACCTATGGTGCTTGGCGGCGATGATTTCTATCTTCAGTATTCACCGTATGTATATTATAATGAGCATTGCATTGTGTTTAACAGTGAACATACACCGATGAAAATTGACAGAAGCGCATTTGAAAAGTTGCTTGATTTTATCGAGCTTTTTCCACATTATTTTATCGGCTCAAATGCAGATTTGCCTATTGTAGGCGGTTCAATACTTACACACGAGCATTTTCAGGGCGGCAATTATGAATTTGCAATGGCAAAAGCACCTATTGAAACGCAAGTTAAATTCAGCGGTTTTGAAGATGTAGAAGCAGGAATTGTAAAATGGCCTATGAGTGTTATCCGTATTTCAAGTAAAAGCAAGGAAAGGCTTGTTGACCTTGCAGATAAAATTCTCACCGCTTGGAGAGGATATACAGACGAGAACTCATTCATTTATGCCGAAACGGACGGTGAAAAGCACAACACCATTACCCCGATTGCAAGAATGAGAAACGAAAAATTCGAATTTGATTTAGTTTTAAGAAATAATATTACTACTGATGAATGTCCTTTAGGTTTTTACCATCCGCATCCTGAATATCATCATATTAAAAAGGAAAACATCGGCCTTATTGAAGTTATGGGACTTGCAGTTTTGCCAAGCAGATTAAAAAATGAAATGGCACTTTTAAAAGATGCTATGTTGCAAGGCAAAGACATCAGCAAAATTGATGCAATTGCAAGCCACAAAGACTGGGCAGATATGATTATGAATAAATACGACATTACAGCAGACAATTGCGAGGAGATTTTGCAAAAAGAAATCGGAATAGTATTTACTTCTATTCTTGAACAGTGCGGCGTATACTCCCGTGATGAAAAAGGCAAAAAAGACTTCATTAAATTTATTGAAAGCGTGAAATAAATGTTTAATCTTCACACTCATACATACCGTTGCCACCACGCAAGCGGAAAAGATGAGGAATATGTAATCAAAGCGATTGAAAACGGATATAGTACAATCGGTTTTTCCGACCACGCACCGTATCTTTTTCCAAACGGTTATGTCAGCAGTTTCAGAATACTTCCAAATGAAGCCAAAGGATATGCAAAAAGTATAAATTCGTTAAAAGAAAAATACAAAGGCAAAATTGACATTAAGCTCGGCTTTGAACTTGAATATTACCCTGCACTTTTTGAAAAGGAAATTGAGTTTTTAAAAACATTTAATTATGATTATTTAATTTTGGGCCAGCATTATGTTGACAATGAATATGAGGATTATGCGATATATTCAGATTCACCTACTAAGTCGCCTGCCGTGCTTGACAAATATATAAGTCAGGTAATTCTCGGCGCAAAAAGCGGATATTACACCTATGTGGCACATCCCGATTTAATAAACTTTAAAGATGACAGCGAATTATATATTAAAAAAATGACATATATGATTACAGAGCTTAAAAAAATCGGCATACCGCTTGAATTTAATTTTTTGGGCTTTACAGCCAAAAGAAATTATCCTAATCTTGATTTTTGGAAAATAGTAAGTGAAGTCGGAAATGATGTTGTAATCGGGCTTGACGCACACAGCCCAAGCGTTTACGATGATCAGGAAAATTTGCAAAAAGCAAAACAAATATTGCAGAATTTAAACATCACACCACTTGATAAAATAGAATTATAGATAAAAAAGCAGGTCAAAGACCTGCTTTTTTACATTTATAAAACATCATCAAATTCATCAGCCACATTTATAACATCAAGGCCCTTTTCAATTGCGTAATCAACAGTTACGGCGGTTCCGCTCTCAAAATCAGTTAAAAAGCATACGCAAATACTACTGCAATCTACCATATGGCGATTTTTCTTGTGAATGCAGCCATCATAATATGATTTTGATACATATCGAATTTTGTCCGCTTGCTCCTTTATTTTGTTATATTCCTCAACATTTTCTGCTTTCCAATACCTCGCCTGGTCTTCGCAGGGCAGCACGAGTATAAGTTTTATTTGCGGATATATCTCGCGAACAGCAAGCACCGCTTTTGCGGCAATGGTATCAAATCCTATTGCACCGCCCGTGCCAAAATAGACAATACCGTTTTCAGCAAGCAAAGTAATTATATCTTTAGTTCGTTGGTAAACATAATTGTAATCATATTTACCTAAATTTCTATGCCCGCTGAAACAGCAAGTCTTATCTTTCAAGTTCATATTATCCCCGCCAAACCAAAACTTATATTTACAATTTATCATATTATAATAAAATAAGCAAGAAAAAGAATGTTACATATTAAATCAATAAGGATTTTAATTCTTCAACTGTTTTAGCAATATATGTTGCACCGGCATTTTTAAGTTCATCAAATGTGCCGTAGCCATATTCTACACCGATTGAGTCAATGCCTACCGTTTGAGCTCCAATCATATCTTCCGCCCTATCTCCAACCATAATCACACTTGATTTATCTATAATATTACACTCACTAAGTGCATATTCGATAACTTCCGCTTTTTTTGAGCGAGTAGTGTCCATATTTGAACCTGCGATGAAATCAAAATATTTTTCAAGGTCAAAATGCTCCATAATTCTATCGGTAAACGGTTGAGGCTTAGAGGTGGCAACAATAAGAGTTTTTCCGTTTTCTTTAAGATTTTGAAGCAAGTCGGTTATACCGCAATAAACTTCGTTTTCAAGCAAACCTTTTGTGCTGAAATACTCTCGATAATATTTTACTGCCTGCAAAGATTTTTCCTTATCAAAGCCGAAAAATTTTTCAAACGACTCGTGAAGCGGAGGACCTAAAAACTTTTTCAAAAGCGTCATATCATAAACATTGATATCGTACTTTTTAAGCGCATAAATGATAGAGTTAATAATTCCCTGCGATGAATCAGTGAGCGTTCCGTCAAGGTCAAAAAGAATGGTTGAATATTTTTTCATAAAACACCTCTGTTATAATTATTTGCAAAAAAAGAGCATCTCGATTGAGATGCTCTTAAATGTTTAATTAGCCGTTGATTTGCTTTGCGATTTCTTCTGCGAAGTTTTCTTCTCTCTTTTCGAGTCCGTCGCCCTTCATCATTCTGATGAAACCGTTAAACTTGATTTCAGTGCCGAGTTCCTTGGCAACTGAATCAACATAACCCTTAACTGAACCTTGGAATAAATCGCTTCTTACGAATTCCTGGTCAACAAGGCAGTTTTCTTTATAATACTTGCCCATCTTACCGGCAGCAATTTTAGCAAGAACTGCTTCAGGCTTAGAAGCCATTTTAGGATCTTCCTTCATCTGAGCTGCAAGGATTGATTTTTCGTGTTCAACAACTTCAGCAGGAACTGAAGCTTCGTCAAGATATGCAGGGCTCATAGCTGCGATTTGCATAGCAACATTCTTACCCATAGCATCAAATTCAGGAGCAGATGCCTTTGATTCGTCAGCAACATCAAAGCCAACCATAACGCCTACTGAACCGCCGCCGTGAATATATGTTGAAACAATACCGTCCATTCTTTCAAAACGACGAACTTTCATATTTTCACCGATTGAAAGAACAAGGTCATTAAGAGTTTCGGTAACAGTTCTGTCTGTACCGTCAAACTTTTCTTCCTTAAGAGCTTCAACATCAGCAGGATTTGTTGCAAGGATAGTCTTTGCAACACCTTCTACGAAGTTCATAAATTTCTCGTTTTTAGCAACGAAGTCAGTTTCAGAGTTAACTTCTACTACAACACCCTTTTTAGCCTGTGCATCATAATATGGAAGAACTACACCTTCAGCAGCAATTCTTGTTGCTTTCTTTTGTGCAGCAGCAAGTCCTCTTTCACGAAGAAAGTCAACTGCCTTATCCATATCGCCGTCAGCTTCAACAAGAGCCTTCTTACATTCCATCATACCAACGCCGGTCTTCTCACGAAGAGCCTTAACATCTTGAGCTGTAAATGCCATTATATTATCCTCCTACAAAATAGTTATAATTATATTAAATTATTCAGCAGCCTCTTCACTTGCTTCTTCAGCATTTTCTTCTGCTGCTGTGTCATTACCGTCTCTGCCTTCGATAACAGCATTAGCAATAGCGCCGGCAATAAGCTTTACTGCACGGATAGCGTCATCGTTACCAGGGATAACATAGTCGATTTCATCAGGATCACAGTTTGTATCAACAATAGCTACGATTGGAAGACCAAGCTTAATTGCTTCTGATACAGCGATTCTTTCTTTGCGTGGGTCAACGATGAACATTGCATTAGGAATCTTCTTCATTTCTGTGATACCGCCAAGGTACTTTTCAAGCTTTTCAATTTCGAGTTCAAGGCCAACTACTTCTTTCTTTGGAAGAAGGTCAAATGTTCCGTCTTCTCTCATAGCCTTAAGCTGTGCAAGACGAGCAACTCTGCCACGGATAGTCTTGAAGTTTGTAAGCATACCGCCAAGCCATCTTGCGTTAACATATGGCATTGCGCAACGCTCTGCTTCTTCCTTAACTGAATCCTGTGCCTGCTTCTTTGTACCTACGAAAATGATTGAACCGCCGTCTGCTGCAAGATCACGAACGAACATATATGCTTCATCAAGCTTCTTAACTGTCTTCTGAAGGTCGATGATGTAAATACCGTTACGCTCTGTGAAGATGTATTCAGCCATTTTAGGGTTCCATCTTCTTGTTTGGTGTCCAAAGTGAACACCTGCTTCTAAAAGCTGTTTCATTGAAACTACATTTGCCATTATTATTTCCTCCTTTAAGGTTAATTCCTCCACACCGAGTATGGCAAAAGCCCATTAAAATCACCTAAGGCTTAACCCGTGTGTGTGCGTATTCGCTTGTATTTCTACGAATGCTGAAGTATTATAACAAAAAAGGCTTGAAAAATCAAGCCTTTTTTCAATATTATTTGGTTTTAACGTTCTTAACCTTTGACCAAGAAGAATAAACCTTTTACCGTTCACTATTTTATATGTACGAATTCTTACATAATACTTTTTCTTTGCTTTAAGCTTTTTAACAGTAGTTTTTGTAGTTTTCTGCTTCTTTATTGTTACGGTTTTCTTGTTTTTCTTAAACTTCTTGTCGGTTGCAAGCTGAATTTCGTATCCGCTTACACCGCTTACCTTTTTCCATTCAACAGATATAGCTTTCTTTGCCGCTTTAATCTTTTTAGTATTAGTTGATTTCGGCGTTGCAACATTAACTTGCTCGGTAGCTGTATCATTTTTAACTGACTGCTGTTGAGCTGTCTGCTGTGTAGCTTGTTGTGTTTCCTGTGTAGGTTGAGTTGGCGGCTGTGGTGCCGGTTGACTTGGTGCAACATAATTAGGATTAACAGTACCGCAACCGTTCAAACAAAATTGTGCATTGTTTGAAAAATTGTGACCTGTTGGGTTAATAGCTTGGGTTTCGATTTCGCCGCAAATAGAACACTTGTAAATTGCCAAGCCCGCATTTGTACAAGTAGCAGGCTTTTCATTTGTAAGTTCAAAATCGTGCTCAACATAGTTAAGATTTGAAACATATAAGCCGAAAATATCGTCAGCCTTGTTTGACTTAACATTGATGTAATATGTTTTGCCGGCTGTCAAATCTGCTTTAAGTTCAAAATCGTTTTCGTTTGAAGTTGTTTGAGCAACATAATATCCCGTATCATCCTGAATGTTAGCCTTCAAACCATTACCGTCATTTGAATAGAAATAATATGTTGAGGTTTCGTTTGGAACGAACTTGAATACTACGGTTTGATTGTCAAATTTAACATCCGAGTATGAAGCTTTGTCTTCTGTTAAAGTGACAGGTGATTGCCACTGCGAAGTCATAACTATATTATCGGTAACTTCAACCGTTTCGCCCGGATATAAGTATTCGTTTGCGGTTTCGGTCAATGCCCAACCAACAAAAGTCTTGCCAAGCTGAGTAAGCATATCTTTCGGTACGGTTATTGTTTTGTTATATTCTGCCGAAACAGCGCCGAGAGTTACATCGCTTATTGCCGCACCCTGAAGTGCTAAGTTATATGTATTCTTTTTCCAATGCGCAATGAGTTCTATATCGTTTTTTTCATCGCATACTGTTGAAGAAGTTACTTTTTGACCGTCGGTGTTGTACCAGCCGCTAAAGGTGTAACCGTCACGAACAGGGGTAGGCAAAGTGCCATAAGTTTCGTTGTAAGTTACAGCTTTTGATTGAGTGTCAACATATCCGCCATTTGCGTTGAAGTTAATATAATAGCTCGGTGCTTTTACGGTAACGGTAGCGGTGGTTGAATATTGATAGAATTTAATTGTTATTGTTTGCTTACCCGGTGTGTATGGGTTGTAGCCCGTAACAATATAATCGTCAGTGATTTCGTGATGAACATTCGAATTAGAATAATTTGATTGAAGAACTATACCGTCATAATCAAATTCTTCGCCGTAATTGTATGTTGTTTTAGACATACTTTTAACAGTCAAACCGGTAAAATATTTCAAAACCGGCAATTCTTCGTATGTAAGGTATTTAGTTCTGTCTACCATAGTATTATTAGTTTCAATAGCGTAATTCAAAAAAGCAACTGACATTATTAAATTACGGTCAGCATCATAAACATTCGGACTTCCTGTTTTTGACAAAACTGTTTCTCTGTTTATTTCAATAGTATTGACTATTCCGTCGCAATTTACATCAGCAAGGAAAAATGTACTTGATTTTGGAATTGTTACTTTTCCGGCAATACGAGCTGCAATTATTGAATCGGCTTGGTCTATTTTTCCGTTATTATTCAAATCGCCGAATAATCTGGTGGCTGATTGCGTCCACATAGCATATAGCGTTATATCTTTGGTTATTTCGGAATTTCGAGTATATTTATTACCCGTTGCCATACCGTTACCATCTGTTTCATTTGAATCATACCAGCCGTCGAAGTAAACATTGGTTTTTGTCGGTGATTGTGCAGATAATTGCGGTTGAGAATAATATGCATAAAGTGTTGTGCTTGATTTAAACACTGCATTTTGACCCGAATAATATTTGTTACCTGCGGAATCGTACCAATATTCAAATTTAGGAGAATAAGAAGTCTCAACATCTGAAAGAGTACCGCCATTTGCATCAAAAGTGACGGTGTAGTGCTTATTGCTTGTCGGCTTTTCCAACGGCATTGTTATGGTCTGATACGCTTTGTAAATCTTTGTTGACGGTGCGCCGCTTCCACCATTAGAGTCGAATTTTACCGTAACATCATAACTTGTTACACTTACATGAATATTGGTTGAAGCAATAACTTTATTGTCGCTGTTATTAACAAGGTCAAGCTTGATTGTGCTTGTGCCGTAAGAAGAACCTTTAATTGTTAACGAAGTTGTTTTGCTCCAACTTTTATTATCCCACGAAGCTAAAACATTATTGTTAGACTTTGTATAGCTTAAATGGTATGTATTCGGCAAGCTGCCGCCTACAGTTACATTTATCGTTTTACTGTTTGAGCCGGACAAATCAAGAGTAACATTGTTTGAAGTGGAAATTGTTGCACCGTAAACACTGACAGAAACATTTTTTGTTGTTATCTCTTTGCCGTTTACATCTTTAAGCGCAATTCTTAAATTACCGCTGCCGGTACTTCTTGATGTCATTTTTATAACATATTTACCACTTTTCCAAGTCCCACTTGCAGACACGCAAGGCGGAGCACTCCAACTGATAGTCGAATATGTGCCAGAAGTGTTTACCACAAATTCGGTTGTTTTATTGTCAAACAGACCGAGCGAAACGGAACTGCCACACGAGATTGAAGCAGAAGAACCGCCCGATGACTGCTGACCCGTATATCTAAGAACAGTAGTATAATCTTTACAAGCGTAACATCCTGTTCCTCTTGTTCTCACTTGAATTTCTCTGCCTGAGCTGTCACCGCTTTTGCCATCATAATTATTGTGAGCACCTACACATTGGTTGTTGCCAATATAAAGTTCAACATGACCACTCTTTAACAAAATATCACCACGCTGAAGCGATACCGAACTTCTGCTATAAGCGGTAAAGCCGCGACTTGTGAAATTTCGCCTCATATCTGCCGTTGTTGATTGAGGCACATTAAAACCTGCGTTAATAAAGGCAGAACTGACAAAAGATGAGCAGTCGTAATTAACCGGACCTTTTGCACCATATTGATATCCGTGGGTATTGTCGTTAGCTGTACTAATTGCCCATTGAACCGCATTTTCTACATTGCCATCTGCGGCAAATGCAGTAATATTAACACTTGAAACAATAGTGATAATCATAACAAGCGATAAGATTAAACTTATAACTTTTTTCATTATAAATTCTCCTTTACAAAATGTATTAGATTTATATTAAAACAAAAATGCTAAATACGCAATACAATCAGTGTGAATGACCGTTTTTACAGGGTGAAAAACCACCAAAATATAAATAAATCAACATTTTTCAATTTCAGTATCTTATAAAACATAAATGTTAATAAAATATTGGCAGACATATTTATCTTTTACAATTACAAAACGATTACAAAAAAATAAAGGCGACCAATGGTCGCCTTTATTTTATCTATTAAATTTACAAGCAATACTTATTTTACATACAGTTTCATAACCTGCGCTCTTGCCTTATCTTCAAGTTCATCATCAAGAGGCTCAAGTGTGCAAGAGCCGTATTTATTTTTCACTGCCAAAGAAATAAGCAAATCGGCAAGCTGCGGATTTTTTGGCAAAACAGGGCCGTGAGAATATGTGCCGAAAGTATTTTTATACCTGACACCCTCTGTGCCGTCCTCGCCGTTATTGCCGAAGCCTTTAATCATTTTACCAAGCGGTTCAACACCTTGGCCGAGATAAGTTCTGCCGCTGTGATTTTCAAATCCGACTACTTCAATACCCTCTTTGGTTTTGTAGGCGAAGTTGCCAATCATTCTTTCATCCTTACCCTCGGTATAAAAATCAATTGCGCCGATATATTCAAGCATTTTACCGTCATGAGTTTTATAATACTTGCCAAGCATTTGGTAACCGCCGCAAATAGCGAGCATAACCTTACCCATTTCAATTGCGCGCTTAATTTCTTTATCTTTACCTTTTTTCAAATCTTCAAGCAAAACATCCTGTTCAAAATCCTGACCGCCGCCGATAAAAAGAATATCATAATCATCGGCATTAAAAGATTTACCCATAGTGATTTTATCCACTTGGGTGGAAATACCGCGAAGTTCCATTCTTTTAGTCAAAGCGATAATATTACCCCTATCACCGTAGAGATTAAGCATATCAGGATAAAGGTGTGCTATTTTAATCATCATTCCCAAAAGTCTTTACCTCCAAGTCTTTTAGCAATTACAGGGCGCATAGTCATCATAGAAGTATAAGTAGGAACTATATAAACATCCCTGCCCTGACTTGTTGCAACATCAACGAGTTTATTATAATCTTCATTTTCAATAATCTTAATTTCGCGATTTCCTACGCCTTCGTATTTAACACGAACCGCCATATCGTAGCAACGCTTACCGGTTACATAAAGCTCTTTAACATTAGGCTTATCAAAAATGCCTGAAAAATCGACATCCCAAATCCAGCTTATATCTCTGCCGTCGGCAGCATTATCATTAAGCGAAAGAATCAATGTAAAATCATCATCAATACTTTTTAGAAAATTCATTGTTTGGCTGAAGCCTGCCGGATTTTTAACAAGAATAAGATTAACCGTGTTATTTCCGGCTTTAAAATGTTCCATTCTGCCGAATGCACCGTTAAAGTTTTCAATAGCGTCAATAATAATTTTTTGCTCAATACCAAGTGCAGTAAGTGCAGCCGCACAGCCGATAGCGTTATAAATATTATACGCACCGCCGATATTAACCTTGATTATATTTCTGTCACCGTTGAGATTTGCAACAACAACGGAATGGTCGTTTTTCATTTCTTCTACACTTTCAACCGCAAAATCAGGTTGCGGCCTTTTATATCCGCAATTGTTGCATACAAAACCGCCGAGATGACCATAGGTATGGTAAGTATAATCATATTCGTGCTTACAAAAAATGCAATATTTAGCGTCGCTTATTTCAGGTGCTTTTGCATTTTTATCAAAAGGAACATTAACACCGAAAGTGATGATTTTATTAGAAATTTCCTTTGACATTGAGTAAGTCAACGAGCAATCGGCATCAAGGCAAACAATTGCATTAGGCAAGTTTTTAACCGATTCTTTAATAGCGTTAAGTGTATGCGTAACTTCACCGTAACGGTCAAGCTGGTCACGGAAAACATTAGTTACAAGAATAACATCGCAATGAATGTATCTTGAAACTTCTTTAAAAGCGTTTTCGTCACATTCGATAATGGCATAATCTTTTTTGCACTTACCTGTAACGGTTGAATTCATTATAAACGAAGCAGTTACGCCCGTAATAAGATTTGCACCGGATTTATTGATAAAATATGATTTGCCTGCTTTTTTCAGACCTTCTTCAAGTATACGGCAAGAGGTGGTTTTACCATTAGTACCGGTTACAACTATAACCTTGGTATTTTTTGATAAATCTTTTAAAACATTTCTTTTAACTTTAAGTGCAACCTTACCCGGCATAGATGTAGCACCCCTGCCGAGCTTATGCAAAACAAAAGTTACAATTCTGCAAACAAGGCAGCTTAAAAAAACTCTCATTTCGTTCTTCCTTTACTAATTATTATCAAATCAATTTTAAACTAAAGGCGATACCAAGTCAATAACAATATGAATTTTTATTTTAATTAGATATATTTTATGGTATACTTTATTTACTATAATATGAGGGATAAATATGGAATATTTAAGTTTTAACAAATATTTGAAAGATAAATTTGGGCAAAAGGTTTACAAAATCAGTTTGGACGGCGGATTCACCTGCCCTAACCGTGACGGAAAAATAGATACAAGAGGTTGCATTTTTTGTTCAAAAGGCGGAAGTGGTGATTTTGCACAAAACCGAGATCTAAGCATTACCGAGCAAATTGAAAGCGGCAAAAAAAGAGTGGAAAAGAAAATCAAAAGTGGGAAATATATTGCATATTTTCAGGCTTTTACCAACACTTATGCACCGGTTGAAACACTAAGAGCAAAATACAGTGAAGCAATAAAACACCCTGACATTGTTGCACTATCAATTGCCACAAGGCCCGATTGCTTGGGTAATGATGTAATAGAACTTCTTGATGAAATGAATAAAATCAAGCCTGTTTTTGTGGAACTTGGGTTGCAAACAATACATAGCGATAGTGCAAAGTATATAAGGCGAGGTTACAGTTTAGAAGTATATAACGAAGCTGTTAAAAAGCTAAAAAACATTGGCGTAAATATCGTGGTGCATATAATATTAGGTTTGCCGAATGAGAGTGAAGAAGATATGCTTGAAAGCGTAAAATATGTTTGCCAAAGCCAAATAGACGGAATTAAACTCCAGCTTTTGCACATAATAGCAGGAACAGACCTTGCAAAAGACTACGAAAAAGGATTATTTAAAACCCTTGAATTTGATGAATATGTTGAGCTGATTGCAAAATGTGTTGCAATTATACCGAAAAATATTGTAATTCACCGCCTTACCGGCGACGGAGCAAAAAAAGATTTGATTGCACCGCTTTGGTCAGCGGATAAAAAGAGGGTTTTAAATGCGATTAACAAGGCGTTGAGAGAAAGTTAATCAAAAACGCTTGCCGGTGTGGAATTTTATCTTGAAGTTAAATAGAAAAGAATATAACAAAAGACAGCCTAAAAAATCAGGCTGTCTTTTTTATTGCGTCGTTAAACAAAAATAAATCTTACTTGGTTTTTACGCTTTTTACCTTTGACCAAGATGAATATATCTTTTTACCGTTTACCGTTTTGTATGTGCGAACACGAACATAATACTTTTTCTTAGACTTAAGTTTTTTAACGGTAGCCTTTGTTGTCTTTTGCTTAGTAACAGTAACGCTCTTATTGTTCTTTTTTAATTTTTTATCGGAAGAATACTGAATTTGGTATCCCTTAACACCACTTACTTTTGCCCAAGTAACGGTAAATTTCTTTTTGCCTTTACTGAGTTTTTTAATCGACGTCTTTTTAGGCTTAACCGTCTCAGTGTTCTTAGTTGTGCTCGGTTTTGTTGTAGGCTGAGTTGTTGAAGGAGTTGTTGCAGGTTCGCTCGGCTTTGTTGCAGGTTTGCTGTCCTTAACCTCGTCCTGCTTTGTACCCTTAACCATAACTCTTACACTTCTGTAAGCCGCATTATCGCCCAAAGGACCCGGATCAAAGAAGAAATCTGTTTCTTCAACAAACGAAGCTGAATAATATGTTTTAACCGTAAGTTTAACCATAGTATCTTTTTCAGGTCTTGTTACCTTACCTGTTTTTGCATCAATAATTTCGGGGTGATCGGATACCCAGCTTGAGCAAATTGAATAATAGCTGTAATCATCCGTATCTGCAGTATTTATCAAATCAAGATTGCGGGTAACATCAGCTGCGCTCTTGTTTTCGCCCTTAATATTTGCAAAGTTTACGGCATAAAGAGCAGCGCTGTCAAGTCTTTGAAGCCTTGTAAACGTATGATAAGGAACTACTACTCTTACCTCGCTTTCCTTAGTCTTATCGCCGCAAGTTAAAGTAAGTGAAAGGTCGTAAACTGCGCCGTAAAAATCTTCGTCATAATTTGAAGAATCAACGCCCTTATAATAGATATTGCCGTTTTTGAAAATAACTGTATTATCATCGTCACCGTCAATATTTTTAACGGCGTTTAATTTAGCCGTGATTTTTTCATCGGATTTTACATTTGAATTGATTTTTTCTTCAACTGTTTCAATAACATTTGTATCTTGATAATCGGAGTCAACGTCAGAAACGTAACCGAAATCGCCGTCTGTATGAACGCCTGAAAATTCAGTCATCATCATTCCGTCGCCCGACTGAGCAAAAAGATAATCGTCTGCTTTATTAAGAAGTGAATCATAAAGCGAGTCAAGTTTAACGGTAATTACATAGTTATTATTTTTAAGAGATGTATCGGTAGCATTAAACGTTTTACTTACAGTAATAAATCCCTCTGCTTCAACGGTATAACGGTATTGACCGTAAACAATCGTATAATATCCGTTTTCATCAGGCAAAATTTCGTCGCCGTAAGCGCCGCTTGAGCCGTTCTTTTTAAGTGTGATTTTTGCATTTTCGGGTGTAACGTCAAATTTAACCTTATATTCGGTATATTTAAGATTTACCGTTATATTAAGTGACTTTGTACCCTCTGCGACATTAAATGTACCCGCTGCCGTTTGACTGCCGCTTTGATAAGTTGCATAGTATTTATATTCGCCGGGGGTAAGCTCAAACTGTGAGGTTTCATAGCCGTATTCGTCCTCTATCGGAGAATATGTTTGACTGCCGTTTGCTGACGTTACTTTTAAGGTAGCGTTATCCGTTTTAGCTCCCGTTGCAAGTTTAACGGTAAAATCAACTGTTGCGCCCTCTTTTAATATAACATCAAGTTTAGTATTTTGAGTTAAAGTGATTTTTCTTATGTCACGAACATATCCCAAAGCCGAAACGGTAAGAGTGTATTCGGTATTAGCGCTGAGTGACGACGGATTTTGTTCAATATTACGACTGTCAAAAACACTGACTTTTGCGTTGTCAATAATCTCGCCTTTTTCATTCTTAGCAGTTACGTCAAGAGAATAAGTAGCAAGTTTTGTTTCAATATAAAGAACATAATCTCTTGTTCCTAAAACAGTTTTGCCGTCGGTTTTATCTAATATTTTAAGAGTAAGAGTAACAACCTTAGCACCTTCATTATATGACGGATGAGTGATTTTTGCAGAAGCGGAATAGCTGCTGTTTGTCACCTTTGCATAAGTATCGTCGCTTGAACTCCAAGAGGAAGTATAAAGCTTTGATGATGTATCCTTTTTAAGAGAAACACTTGTTTTGGAAAGAGGGATAATATATCTGCCCTCATCATCCTTTTCAAAGCCGCTGATTGCCTTTGCGTATGTGCTGTTAAGGTACGCCTCAACCTCGCTTGAATTTTCAGCCATAGCAGGAAGTGCGCTCATAAGTACAAGCATAAGCGACATAAAAACTGCCAAAGCCTTTGTAATTGATTTTTTCATCTTTTCTCCTTTCAATTTAGAGCATAAAAAAATGCACCGTTTAAAACAGTGCATAAAAATTGTATCGCAAAAAGCATATGGGCATAGTTATCCCATATGTTAAATACTGCCGACTTCCAACCTAAAGCACTGCAAAAACCATATACACGGCAGGTCTCCCGACTAATGCTTCAACCTTAAAATAAACCTTCTCACTCAAAAGAGCAATGGCCGCCTTTAGCGAATATTTCTCGTCAGCAAATACGGTAGAGGTTCGGACTGCTCCGGATTCGCACCGGATTCCCTTTTAATTTTATATTCAAAACAAATATAAAAACCTATGTATATCAGATTTGTTTTATTATATCTTGCAGTGCAGTATTTGTCAATATTTGTAAATGTAATAAAAGGCAACTCGATTTTTGAACTGCTTTTTTATTGCGGTGCGCCGACACGGCAACGCTGCGTTCTTATTTAGTTACTTTTTGGGAATTTGCGTATATCTCATTCATTCTCTCATCAGGAAAATGATTATCAAGAAACTGCTCATAAACATTATTAGGTGCTTGGCCGGCATCACGCTTATCCATACGAAGCCCCGCAGTAGCGGAAACAAATGAATCAAATACAAAAAATACAATAAATGCCCACATTATAATTGTGCCGAGCTTAACCGGAATTTTTTCAATAACCTTTGACATTATAGGATAAATTGCCTTAATCCAAAGTATTCCCAAAAGCCCCCAAAAGCAAGAATATAAGAAGCAAACACGCCCGTTAATATTAAGCGGCATTTTGCTGTAATCCCACGCAACAGAGCCAAACACAATTTCTTGCCCGAGTGAGCAGATATATTCCGTTATTGTACCTACGATAAATGATACACCAAACACTTTCCAAACAGGTGCATCCTTAACCTTATAAAGTGCAAGAGTTAACACAACTGCACCCATACCGTAAGCTACCGAAAACGGCCCCCACACAAGAGATTGGCGCGATTCGATATATCCGTGCTTAATTAAACACCACAGTGTTTCAACAAGAAAGCCCACTATACAGCTAATCATAAAAATCCAAACAATCTTGTCAAAACACAAGTCTTTTGCAAACTTGTTTTTTTCAACAACTTTTTCTTCATTTTCAACTTTATCAGTCATAAAATCAGCCTCCCTTATTTATCACGCTTTAATTATATCACGCAAAAAATAAAAGAGGCTAAACTAATTCTAAACTTTACAATTTTAGCTTATACAAAATTATACAGGTGTACAATTATTCGTAAATGCCAACTGATTTAATAATAGGTGTTGAACGGCTTTGGCGAATTACAAAGCGAATACCCTTTGCCTTTTTGCCTTTAAGATTAACAATTTTTTTAGCGCCGATAACAGTACCCTTATAAACACGCTTGAACTTACCGTTTGCTTTTTGAATATAAAGGTCAAAAAGTTCAACACGCTGGCTGTTTGCAATATCTTCCTGCAACACAACATAATTAACCTTGCGAACATCGTTGAATGTGAAATCAATAAATCCATTATCCTTGGTAAGTTCACCGAGTTCCTGATAAACAATAGGATTTTGAGTAATATTATTTATCATTTTACCAAGCTTTTCAAGGTTTTTAACATCTTTTTTATGTATTTCACCCTGTGCATTTGGCGGAATGTTGAGAAGAAGCGTGCAGTTATTGCCTACCGAATTAAGATAGATTTTAAAAAGCTTTTTAGCACTTTTCGAATTTCTGTTGTCTTTTTCGTGGAAGAACCAACCCTTGCGGATAGAAACATCTACTTCGGCAGGAAACCAGCAAAGATATGCGTTTTTTTCAAGAATTTTTCTTGAACCCAAATCTTCATCCATTTGATTATACTTTTGAAGAGAAGATGCCTGATTTTCATCCTGCTGGCTCAAAGCCATAATTCTGTCAGCTTCACGAAGTGCGCAAGGAACTACGCTGTATTCGCTCTTTCTTGACTTGCCGCCCTCATTACCTACCCAGCGAATATCGGGGCCGCAAATAGCAATATTAGCTTTTGGCTGAAGCTTACGGATAAGGTCATAATATCTTTGCCAGTCGTATTCAAACTTTTTAGCATTTGAGCCTTTTGCGCCGTCAAACCAGACTTCAAAAATTTCACCGTAATTAGTAAGAAGTTCTGTAAGCTGATTGCAAAAATAATCATTATACGCATCTGTACCATAGCGTTCATCGTGTATATCCCAAGGTGAAAGATAAACACCGAAATCCATACCCTGCTTATGACATTCATCGGATACTTCTTTTACAATATCACCGTTATAAGATGAATTTTTAACGCAGAAATCTGTGTATTCACTTGGCCAAAGGCAGAAACCGTCGTGGTGCTTACAAGTAAGGATCACGCCTGTTGCACCTGCCTGCTTTGCAGTATCAACCCACTGCTTTGCATTGATTGATTTGATAGTAAAATCAGATGCTTTTTCAACACCTGCACCCCACTCCCTGTCGGTAGCGGTATTCATACCAAAGTGCATAAAGGTATAAAATGGCTTTTCAACAAGAGTAAGTTGATTTTCACTCGGCTTAACAGAAAGGTATCTTTCAACCTCTTTGCTGTCAAGCGGATAATTGTTATTATTGGTTGTCCAGTTTTTTTCAAAATTATTAGCCATAATATTTCCCCTTATCAATAATCCTTGCCCTTATTGTTATCTTTGATAGAATTATCTTTATCGTGAAGTTGCCAAACACACTTATTATATGCATACTGAATTTTTTCTTTTAAATTGAGTTTAAAAGTAAACGGTCTTTTTTCAACCTCGTCATAAGTCGGGCTTACAAGCTTACCGTACGGTGCATTAACCTCACTTGCAGATAAAATCACAATATCCGAATCATTAGGCAAAGTGATTTCGTTTTCACCGCCAAGTTCAAATTCCACAAGGAAAAAGTACATCTGCTTTGCAAACTGAACTTTTCCGTCTTTATGGCAATGTGTAAATTCATAGCCGATTTTACCCGATTTGATATAAGCTGTTTCGCCATAGTCATATAAATCCCAAGCGGCAAAGCGTTCAAATGCCGAAAGAACCGTTTTTTCTTTCTTTTTGCTTCCAAGTATAAAGGAAGCCTTTTTATCGCCTGCCATTGAAGCACAAAGCAAAACAAGTTTATTTGCATTACCGCCAAGCTTAATTTTTTGGCCTTGGCAAATAAGAGCGTTTTTATCACCCTTATTTAATTTAAACAAAGTACCGTTTGCCATAATTTCATCAGGCACAAGTGTGCTTGGAATTGTATATTCAAAATCACCTTTTTCACCTTTTTTTGTGATAATATTTTTATCGTAATTAAGCAAAACAGGTACGCTTTCTGTTTTAAGCGAATCAATACTGCTTGGCTTCAATTTAAGTGCAAAGCTTTTGATTTCATAAGGCTTGAAGCTTGTAACAAGCTTTCCGTTTTCAACAACAGCACTGCCCTTTTCTTCTTCACTTGCATAAATTTCTCTGGCAGATTGAATACCCTCACCCAAAGTCAATGTAAAGTTTTCAACCTCGCTGTTTGCACCTTCATTAAGGCGAACGATAATTTCATCGCTCTTTTCTGCTTTTTTGATTGCGCGAATAATTACATCATTACTTGAAACAGATCCGAAAGAATATTCATTTTTCAGTTTACCCTGGTGTTTGGTTGTTACATAAGCAGTCATAGGAGTTACAAATTTTCTTGCTTCAAGCTGGGTTTTAGCCTGTGCCTTGCCCTTATGGCTGAAAATTGCGAATGAATATCTGTTAAGCCCCAAGTCCATAAATGACTGCATTGAATCAATACGATAATTGCGCTTCGGTGTGTGAATTGCGGTAAGGCGAAGTGTATTATCCTTATACTTATCCCAACCGTATTTACATTCACTTAAAACAGAAACACCGAACTCGCCGCTTTTATCTGTTAAATCAACCCATTTTTGAGCAGGAACTTCAAAAAGCTTTTCGCTCATATTTCCGCGTTCAATTGCACCGAGTCCCAAATCAAAAGTAGCTTTTTCATTTTCCGCCGTGAAAGAAAACTTATTTTTGGCAAGAGTTCTCAAATTCTGCCATTCAATTTCGGAATATACTTCTACTATATCACATCCGTCTGTGAGGGCGATAATATTAGTAAATGTACTTTTTCTGTCACTTTGAACAACTTTAAACGATACTCTTGCAGGGCCTTGCTCCAATACAGTTACGGTTACTACATTAGGAATACGGTCTGCATCTTTATTTGCTTCTTTAAAATTCATTTCCCACGCAGGCCATTCCTTTGAACCGGTGTAATTGAATAAGCCGAGAGTAATAGGCTCTTTAAGTATTTCTTTTTCATCAAGTTCTTTATCAAGAATTGATGATATATTGCCCTTTCGGTTGAGAGTAACAATATACTTTTGATTTTCCATTGCGTTATCGGAATTGATTGAAATTTCACTTTTAACGCAGCAAGGCCTGTCACTCGGGCGAACATCATATACCCTTGTGCCGAGGCTTTTAACATCGGCAACAAAAACGAGTTCAAGCACTCCGTTTTCAAGCGGAGTTACCTGGCTTTTAATTTCTCTGCCCTTTTCATCATAAACCCTTACATAAGAAGATGAAACATCATCAAGGCGAAGTGTTACCGCACCGCGCCTGTCCGCTTCAACAGGGTTATAAACCATCACAGGAATACCGGAGCAAAAATCAGTTTTCATAAGTGATGAAACAGGCGACATTGAAGCTTCAAGTTCATTTGTAAACTGATTCATTGAAACCGCATAATCATTCCATGAGCGTTTATATACCCTTTGGCAGCTTGTACCCGGCATATCATCATGAAACTGATGTGCAATAAAGCGTTTCCATGAACGGTTAATTGCATTTTGGTTATAATCGGTTAAGCCGAGATATGACGAAATAACACCTGCGCGTTCACTTATATCCGCAAGTTCTTCACATCTTCTGTTCCATCGCTTGCCTATTGCACGCGATGTATAACCGCCTACACCGTGGTTTTGCATTACAAATTCATTTTTCCAAACCGGAAGTTTAGCCTTTTGTTCGTCGGTATAATTATTTTCAATATCGTGATATATTTCATCTGCGCTTGCCGCAATTACTTCAATATCACTTTCATCATTTTTCTTGATTTCTTCTTCAACAAAAGCAACGCTCTTTTCATCAGGTGCGCCGCCCCTGTCACCAATACCGTGAAAGATATATGTTTCATTAAGTTCATACTTTTCATTTTCTTTAAACTTATTAAGAACAAAATCCCAATCACGAAGCTTTGTAAGAGTGTAATAATAATCGTGCGGGTTAATACTTGCATAAACCTCGCTTCCATCAACACCCTGCCATTTGCCTATATCAAACGGAATACCGTATGCACTGCCCCAGGCAAGCTTTTGGGTAGTAAATCCCATCAGGTTTGAATGGCGTTCAATTGCAGGAAGTGCCCAGCCGAAGCCGAAGCAATCCGGCAGATAAATATCAACGCTTCTTTTGCCGAATTTTTCATCAAAATAGGAATTGCCGAAAAGTATATTTCTGAAAAGTGCTTCAGG
>ERZ791632.136-NODE-136-length-27094-cov-49.0548_pt1 | contig 27094 bp, 27 predicted proteins | sample MGYA00510263_ERZ791632 | MGnify/ENA primary metagenome ERZ791632 (study PRJEB30046, sample SAMN00715181) | human gut metagenome | study: EMG produced TPA metagenomics assembly of the A metagenome-wide association study of gut microbiota in type 2... | reverse complement strand
TAAGAATGTAAATCATGGTTTGAAACTGTACACACTCGGAGTACAAACGAAAACAAGATATGCTTGTGTCGAAAAGGTATATATGAGCTGATGGTAGAGTCGTCATCAACAACAATGGCCCTTATTTGATAAACTCAGCAGGAATACTTGCTATTCATTTTATGATGGGGTTATGTTCACAAGTTTGAGATTTCATGTAAAAAAGTCCTAATTTCTATGTTTCTCTTCTTGCAAATTATGGGATATTAAGAAAAATATCGTATCTTTGTCCCCGAATTGAGGCGTTCTTTGCATATTGCAAAATACAGAAACGAGCAGAAGTCCGCTCGTTTCCATATTGTTACCTATATAATATAGGCAAACGCCCAACTTCTTGATTTTCAATCAAAGTCCAATTTAGAGCGAGTTAGATTTATAAACTGGTACATTTATAATTGTTTTGTCTCTCATTTTTTTATCCATTCTAATCGTATATCACCAATACAGTGTCCCCATTATATTACAAGTAGTAACACCTATCAGTTTTTGAAAAAGTTATATTTTGTACCTCATTGCAGTATCGCTCTGCACTTGTCGTCGCTCGAATGAGGATTTTTTCGAATCACCCCGTCCCTCTTTAGCCAAAGAGGAATCCACTTTCTCCCCAAGCCCCTCTTCCTCAGGAAGCGGGGATGTAACCGCCCTCCGGTGCTCGGAACCGCTGCGCTATAGGGTTGGCGGACCATCAGAGGTCTTCGCCATGGTTGTACGGGATGGGACCGCATGGGAATGGCATGCTGATTAGAATCACCAAACATTTACAAACTTTGGTTCTTCTCCAGTACGAGCTAGATAATCCTGACGGAGCATCTGCTCTAACTCAGCCATACGCTTTTTTTTTCTTTCCTTTGATGCCATGAATCTTTTCATCGCAGCATCACGCTTTTCCCAAAATTCTTTATTCAATGTATCCATATAAACCTCCTATTTTATTCAGAAATATGATGGTGTTAAATATTGTTTCTGAATTATCGCGATTTCCACATTTCCAATCTAGATGACTGCGAGGACCTAATTCTATCGAGTTTATATCGCATTTCATGCTCTTTGCAGAACGAATGACCTGTAGTTGTACAACCGTATGGCTGCAGTTGTACAACTATATAGGCTATGGTCGTACAACTCTGGAGCTATGGTTGTACAACTATATGGGTCTTAGTTGTACAACTGCAGAATTCTGATTTTTTGAAGAAATTCAAAAATCTGAATAACATACTGATTTACTGATAATTACACATCTTTTTCATATTTTCAATATTCTTGCCGAAATATTTTCGAATCAGAAATACTGGAATTTTAAAGAGATTTCATCAGGAATTTGTAAGAAATAATCCTTTTGAGTTTCAAAAACCCCTCGAGCGGAAATGGAAATTCCATCCGCTCAAGAGGAATCATATTCTATATTCGTTTCATAAACCAAGCAATGACTTGATTTGCCTTATATACTACCACACATTACGAAACGTAAAGCATTTTATGGCAAATTACTTGATTGGCAAACCGTTTCCCTGTTGATGCTCCATCTCTTGAAGAGCCTTTTTGACGAGTTCTTGTCGCGGTGGGAATGCAGCTCTCATTACATTGACCGAAGCCTGATTCAGCAATATGAGCTCTTGATTTACATCTTCGGTCGTATTAAACTCAGTCCATACTGAAATCATTAAGTTGGAAAACATCTGTTGAACAGAACCATAACCCAAACTGTCGTCTGGTGGATCAGCATAAAGCTTTGCCAATGTTCTTCCATTGACGCCGAGTAAAACTGCGAACTTTCTCTGAGAAGGAATACCCCATCTTGTCTGAATTCGGCGAATCTCTTTTGCAGCCGTGGTTAACCAACTATCCGCCTTAACTTTTACGGATATTCGGCTCATTAGGCAAACGCAGATTGGTCACTATTTTATTGTATAGACCCACCCTGTTGCCAACAAACCTTAATTATATCCTAAAAAGTGTAAACCATGCTGCACTCTATAGAGTACAGCACAGGAATTCCAAGATTATCTACTTTTGTAAGCGAAATCAGAATTGATTTTTAATTCATATATATATAATAATGTATAAACTAAAGAATATGAAAGCAATGTATAAAAGCGAACTGGCTGCTTATGCTGGTGTATCGACTGGAACACTGAGGAGATGGCTGATACCGTACCGACAGCAACTGAATGAAATTGGTGTGAAACCGAAAGACCAGCTGTTAAGTCCGAAAGCAGTTAAGTTCATATGTGATCAGCTGTCTATCGATATATGACAATGTCGAACAGCACGCTTTTGCAATGTTGTACCTTTGCAACGTCAATCAGAACAAACGGGATTGCTAATCTCTTCGAACTGACGATGACATAACTTGAGTATTAATCTTTTAAATGTTTTAAATTATGAGTAAGAGTTACAAAGTTGCAAAGAAGACCATGAACATGGGTCCTAAAGAGGGTAAGACCGTCTATAGCGTTCGCCCTTTCAGTTACGGTACATTGACTACCAAGGACATTGCGAACCAAATCGCAATGGAGTCAACAGCTACTCCTGCCGACGTGATGGCGGTACTCGACCGCTATACCTACTACGTGAAGGAGAACCTGAAGAAGGGTTACGACATCGAACTGTTCGGCTTCGGTAAGCTCTATCTCCGTTTCCTCACCGGCAAGGCTGTGGAGAAGGAGAAGGATGCGACTGCCAAGCTCGTGAAGAGTATCCTTCCTGCCTTCCGACCATCGTACCACCTCTTGAAGAACGGTAGCCGTGTGTACAACCTGATTCCTGATTCCATCGAACTCGTCAAGTATGGTGATGAGAAGAAGGACAAGCCTACTGGCGGTACTACCAATGAGGAGAAGAAGCCTACTACAGGCGACTCTACGAATGGCGGTGAGAACGCTGGCGGAGAGAGCACTGGTGGAGAGAACACTGGTGGCAGCGAGAATACTGGCGGTACAGGTTCAGAGAGCGGCGACAACGTAAATTTCTAAGCAGTAATGTTCAACCCTTTAAATTGATCCATGATGATGAATGATTCTAACAGTTTATAGTTTAAAGAGCCTATTATGATTAAAGATACATTTCCTATGAACATCGGGGAGGAGAAAGTACGCTCAGAGCGTACACTCCTCGCCGGAGTAGAAGACGGCAAGAACATGAAGTCTGCCGACTCTGTGAGATTTCTGGTGCTGCATTGCTCGGCTACCCGACGCAATCAGGACTATAGTGTGGAACAGCTGAGACGTGACCATAAGGCACGTGGGTTTTATGATATCGGCTATCACTTCTACATCCGAAAAGATGGTACGATGACGCAACACCGCAAGCTGCTGGAGGTAGGGGCTCATGCCCGACCTTATAATAGATGCTCTATCGGCATCTGCTATGAGGGAGGTCTGGATGAGGAAGGCAAGCCTTGCGACACTCGTACACCTAAGCAGACTGAACGTATTATCGAATTGCTGTATAAGCTGCATAAGTTGTTTCCAAAAGCGAAGATTGTGGGGCATCGTGACTTGCTAGGCACTACACCTAAGGAATGTCCTTGCCTTGATACTCATGCCGTATTCGGGTGGATAGAAGACCTTTAGTCCCTGCGGAAAATGTCTCGTGTATAAACCTTATCCTTTACATTATCAAGGCAAGCGTCATAGCGGTTGGCTATAATCGCATGGAATAGTCAAGAGACCATATACTCTATTCTATTTTCTGTAAGAAAGCCTTGGGAATATATCCTGTCGTAACAGCACACAATCCCTTGATACTCACATAAAGCTTATGATCTTTTTTGATGCGAACGACATAGCCTTCCGCTCCTTTCAAAGGACCTTCTATGACTCGGAACTTGTCGCCTTTGGTAAACTTCGGATTATACTCTTCGTAAAAATCCAGTCCTTCAACACCAGAAGTTGCGACAATATTGAAGATTTTCACTTCACGTTCTGAAATTTTCGAAGGTTCTTTCAAGTTCTCAGAATTTTTGCCACGATAGAGCATCACTTTATTGAGAAATCTGCGTTCAATCTCTTCGGCTTCTATTCTCGTAGAACGAAAAAGGATGAGAGATGGCATAATGGGGACTTCCTTCACCAGTCTCTTTTTCTTATTCTTGTCCCAATATTCTTGTTTCACATCATAAATGTGTTCTATTTCATTGGTAACGAAATAAGCTTTGATAGGCTTTCCTTTTCCAAAAAATATCTTGAATGCGTACCAACTCTTCTCGTTGTCTGGTTGTAACATTGTTTATTTTTTTTTATTTTGATCAGGATATAATTCTCATTCCCCCGTGTCGTAAATTCATGTTTCAAAACACTTGGCAAGAAAGGGTTGGTTAGTCTATTCCCGATACCGGAAACCTCTAATCACAGACGTACTCCTGACCCAAGAGCATGATAGTCTGCAACCCTTGGAATGATTAGCTATCCAATTCCTTTGTCTTAAACCCTTCCCTAAATCACTCCATTTCTTCTGAATCTCTACATAAGAGACACAGAATCTCGTTGCAAAAATACGAAAAAAGTTGGAAACTAGCAAATTATGTATGTTAAAAATTTAATGTTCTTCTACGAAAATCAACAATTTTTCAGCAATCATTTTGATTGTAATCTGATAAGTCGTTGATAGAACGAATTTTTTCGATTTTTCTGTGTCTCTTATGTAAAGATTCAGAAAAATTGGTTCATTTTGGTTCATTTTGGTTCATTTTGCAAAAGCCCTCTTTTTATTCATTTTTACGGCTTATAGGACTGCCAGAATTTTAGCGTTGGCATCATCCACTTCTGAGCTTTTGATGGAGCGGAGATAGATTTGTGTGGTGATTTCGGAATGATGCCCCAATGCCTCGCTGATGACTGAGATTGGGATCTGGTTGTCTCTTGCTGCCGTTGCCCAGGAATGGCGGGCGACATAAAGGGTGAGCTTGCCCTTGATTCCTATCTTAATTCCTAACTTCCTGAGATGGTAGGAGATACGGGCTTCAGCATTGTGATACAGGCGTTTTTCATCTCGCTTTTTGTCAATAGTTTTACCCAGTCTTTTGTTCCCTTCATCAACAAGGAAAGGGAAGAGATAAGGTGAGGTGACGGTCTGCGCCTGATACTTTTCCAATAACTCCTGCATCTCCTTCTCCCATCGGATGGTGAGGCGTTGACCGGTCTTGCTTCGGGTGTAATGAAGATAGTCGTCCTTGAGGTCGGATTTGCGGAGGTGTGCCAGGTCAATGAATGAGATACCACGCAGATAAAAGCTCATCAGGAATGTATCCCTTGCTATCTCTTCTTTGGGAGACAGTTCCTTGACCGACTCCAAACGTTTGATCTGGCTGACAGATTCTGTGGATATGGCTCTCTTGCGGGTTTGGGCAATACCGGTATAGACTTCCCTGAAGGGATGCTGCTGTGGTGTCAGTCCCTTCGCCACGGCTTTGTTATAGGTAGCACGGAGGATGCGGAGATAGAAAGAACTGGTGTTACTGCATACCTTCGCTGTATGATGCAGGTAAGCCTCATACGAGCGCATCACGTCTGCATCTATCTCACTCAGGGCGATGTCCTGGTTGTCTCGGTATCGCTTAAAGCTGTTGAGGGTTGCTCTGTAATGCAGCGAGGTACGGTATTGCCCGTTCTTCATCAAAAGGGCGATAAGGAGGTTCATGAACTGGAATAACGACTCTGATACTTTCTTGTTTCTTGACATAATATGTATGTATTTTTGATGTTTATAAAAAAATGATAGGGACATCTCTGTCTCTATCTAAGAAACAAAGATGCCCCTATATATAAAGAGGTATCAGAATTAAGTGCCGCAAAAATACAAAGTAAAACACCGTTAAATTTCAAGACCATCTACCGCATAGAGCGGTACGTTTGTAACCCAATCTATCCAATTTTCAGGCGTCACGATGCACTTATCTTTCACCTGATAAGCAGAAAGGAAAGAGGCCGGGAACTTTGTATTGGCACGCTTAGGATTCCACTTCATTTCAAACAGGGAAAACTGACCATCACACTCCTCCAGATAATCAATCTCCTGCTGCTGGCTGGTACGCCAAAAATAGCTGTTTACATATCGTCCTGCATTTTGGTTCGCCTTCATTCGTTCACTAATGAAGAAGTTCTCCCACAAAGCCCCCACATCCTGCCGGAGAGCAAGAGGTGCAAAGTTCTGCAAGATTGCATTACGTATTCCATTATCATAAAAGTAGAATTTCTTAGCACGTTTCAACTCCGTACGTAAGTTACGACTAAAGCCATCCAACTTGAATATGATATAACATTTTTCGAGCAAATCAATGTACTTCTCTACCGTTTTATTATCTGTTCCTACGGTTTGCGCTAACTCATTATATGAAACTTCACTTGTAACCTGCAGTGCCAAGGCAGTAAGCAGCTTGGACAACAGGGCTGGGCGCCGAACACTTTCTAAATTCAACAAGTCCTTGTACAGATAACTGTTAGACAAATTATACAGCAACTCCTTTGCATCCGTCTCATGATTCATGATATCTGGATAAGAACCATAAATAAGCCGATTCTCTAATGTTTGTTTTACACTAAGCAGTCCATGAGCCTTCATCAGCTCTCCTGTAGAAAAAGGGAAAAGATGGTACTCAAACTTGCGTCCAGTCAAAGGTTCGTTGAGCTTATTCTGCAATTCAAAAGAGGAGGAACCTGTCACCAAGAGTTGTACATCTGGGAAATTATCCGTGATTCGTTTCAAAACCATCCCGATATTCTCTACCCGTTGAGCCTCGTCTATCACAACAATAAGGTTGTTGCCAATAAGCAGACGCAACTCAGAAGAATTTGCCTTTGCCAGCAACTCTCTTACTTCCGGTTCATCGCAATTCAACATAAGAGTAAGTTCTTCACGATTCTCGAGCACCATTTTAAACAGCGTGCTCTTACCCACTTGTCTGGCTCCAATCACGATGATAGCCTTCCCGGAAAACATCCGGGCTTCAATTGTATCTTGTATTTGACGACGTATCATAAATATCCTTTCTTTTAAGTTATGAATCCTTCTTTCTTTCGGATGCAAAGATAAGGAAAAATAATCGTAATCCCAAAATTTATACCTATTTTTGGGATTACAATCCCAAAAAACATAGTAATTTTTGGGATTAGAGCGTTATTTCAACGTTTTTCACCGACCTTCTCCCCCTATCACATGGGGACAGTATCAGTTATGAAAACGGACATTAAAATACCGTTTACCGCAAAAACACAAAGTAAACTACCGTTAAAATACAAAGTAAAACGCCGCAAAAATATAAAGTAACTGTAGAAAACATGATTTACGATAAAGCCATATCAAGGGTAGATGGAGTAAAGGTTATACCTTTGACTACATTAAAAGACTAAGAAAAAGCTAAATTTTCGATAGAAAACTAAGAAAAAGTTTGTTTTCTATCGAAAATTTGACTATCTTTGTGCCCAAATGAGAAATATTCTAATTACATTAGGCAATATTCCAGTAACATCTTCGGTCATTGCTTCGCTATATCCAGATGTAAAGACCAAGTTTGCAAAAGTTGCACAGCTGGAAAAGGCGGGTGAAATCATCCGCCTCAGGCGAAATCTGTTCGTTGTAAACCCACAAGAAACGGGACAACCACTCTCTTCCGGACTTATCGCCAACCATCTGTTGTCTCCATCTTATGTGTCTATGCAAACGGCATTGAGATATTATGGTTTAATACCCGAAGCAGTATATACAGTTCAATCCATGACCTTTAAGACAGCAAAGGAATACAATACACCCATAGGCAACTTTTGCTACTATCATACTTCAAGACCCACCTATCCTATAGGAATTACTCAGATCAAGGAAGAAAACAATGTCTATATAATGGCTACTCCAGAAAAGGCATTATGTGATTTGATTGCCAACCAGCCAGGTATCAAACTGAGATACAAAAAGGAAGCATTAGAGTTTCTGGAAGAAAACCTAAGATTTGATATGGACAGATTCTACCAGCTCAATCCCAAGATATTCGAAGAATATGCAAATATAGGAAAAAAGGCAACATCCATACGCACAATATTAAAACTCTTACATCATGAATGAGATATACCAAAATATGTTATCAGCTTATGATCTTTCTACAGATCAGTCTAAAAGAAATGCTACTTTTGAGGTAAACCAGCAAATAATTCTTGCCGGTTTGTACCAAGGCGGCTTCTTCGAAAAAGCAGCTTTTTATGGCGGAACCTGCCTACGCATTTTCCACGGTTTAAATCGCTTCAGTGAAGATATGGATTTCTCTTTATTGAACAAAGATGAAAGTTTTGACTTCTCCCAATACTTCCAACCAATTATCGACGAGTTTGATGCCATCGGGAGAAGAGTGGACATACAGAAGAAGGACAAGAAGAATTTTGGAAAAGTAGAATCAGCCTTTTTAAAAGATACCACCGACGTTTATGACATTTCCTTTCAAACAGAAAAGTCCATCAAAATCAAAATTGAAGTAGATACCAATCCACCTCTCCATTTTACTACGGAGCAAAAGCTTCTGATAGAGCCTCGTTCTTTCATGACAAGATGCTTTACCCTTCCCGACTTATTTGCCGGCAAAATGCACGCTTTAGTTTATCGAGCATGGAAAAACCGGGTAAAAGGACGCGATTGGTATGATTTCGAATGGTACATCCGAAATAGAATTCCTCTAGATTTCAAACATCTACAGGAAAGAATCAAAGAATTTAATGGATGCGAGAAATCAAAAGAAGAATTCATTGCCGACTTGGAGCAAAGACTGAGATCAGCAGACATCAAACAGGTAAAAGCAGATGTGATGCCGTTTATAAAGAATCCAAAAGAAATGACAATCTGGTCCAACGAATACTTTTTGCAATTGGCAAAAATGATAAACTTTGAATAGCTAAGGTATCTTTCATCCCTATCTCATGGGGGCAGTTTCAGTTTTGAAAACGGACATTAAAAAGTGCGATAGCACCGCCCTAACTACCTATTTTTATATAGTTAGGGCGGTGTTATTGCTAAAATTCGAGACCATTTACCGCATAGAGCGGTACATTCGTAACCCAATCTTCCTGCTGATAATCATTCATGGAGATGCGATAGGCCTTCTTTGACTGGTTGTCTGCAACAAACTGGCGCAGGCTCTTTGCCTTGACATTCGTCTCGGCTTTCACCTCCAGCGGAACAATCTCATCCTCCTCATCCTGGAGCAGAAAATCAATCTCCTGAGTACTGTTGGACTTGGCATAATAATACGGTTCATACCTGAGAACGAGCTGCTGCAAAACATACTGTTCCGTCAACGCCCCTTTAAACTCGGTAAAAATACTGTTACCGTCCACTATTGTCGTTGCCTTGAGATTAGACATCGCACCTAGAAGCCCGACATCCAGGACGAAAATCTTGAAGGCCGCCCGGTCTTCATAACTGGCAAGTGGCAGTCGGGGAGCTTTCACATTATATACCTTATATATCAGTCCGGCATCCAGCAGCCACTGCAAGGCCAACTCATACTCCCGGGCTCTTGCACCCTCGCGCACCACTCCATAGATAAACTTCCTGTTCTCCTTACTCAACTGGGCTGGCAAGGATTTCCACAAATCAGTAATACGGGGAATAATCTCTGATGGAGCATGCTTCGACATGTCCCGCTGATAACTGTTCAGAATATCCTTCTGTATGGCTCTCACCTCTTTCCAATCACGATTCTGGCAAAAACTCAATACAGCTTCAGGCATACCTCCCACATAGTAATAATACTTCAAGAGTTCCTGAAACTTGGGGGCAAACATCGATATCATATTCCAATCCTTCGTCAGTAGCAGCTGCGCCAGATTCTTCTCCCCCATAGCCATCACAAACTCGATAAAGTTCATTGGATAGAGAGAGAGAAATTCCACCTTACCCACAGGAAAAGACTCCCCCTGATGCAGTTCGATACCCAGAAGAGAACCAGCCGCTATGACATGATAACCCGGCGCATTCTCTGCAAAATATTTCAGGGAAGTAACAGCATGAGGAGCAGCCTGAATCTCATCCAGGAATATCAGCGTTTCGCCCTCTGTGCAGGTTACATTCGTTGCAGCCCCAATAGCTGTAAGAATTCTAGGGATATTGAAGTCCTGTTCAAAGAGATTCTGCAGGATCTTCATCTCTTCAAAGTTCACATACGCCAGCTGCTTGTAATTCTGGCGGGCAAACTCCTTCACCAGCCAAGTCTTTCCCACCTGTCTGGCACCCTCAATAATAAGAGGTTTCCGATATTGTTTATTCTTCCATTTCAGAAGTTCATCGATAGCTAATCTTTCCATAATCCATATCTTTAAATCACATTTTATGAGGGAATATTCTACCTCTCTATCACATTTTATGAGGGAATAATCACTCTTCCATCCACATTTTATGAGGGAATAACGCTGCAAATATACACATTTTATGAGGGAATTCTGCAACTTTCCCACAAATTTTATAAAGGAGCACCCACTTTTTAACTGATTTTAAAGGATGATATCCCTATCTCATGGGGACAGTATCAGTTTTGAAAACGGACATTAAAGGGATAGGCTTCCACATTCCATAAGAAAAAGAGAGGGGAATTGCGGCAAGCATTCCCCTATATATAAAAGGTGTAAATTTGCAGGATATGAGCTTGAACTAAAATACAAACAAAAAACATCGTAAAAGTTTAAAGAATACTAAAAGATTCTCTTTCGCATGAAAATTTCTTTTAAAATGCCTATATTTGCAATGCCGTTAGCAATGGCGGCAGACATAAAGAGGTAGCAACTACGCTTAGTTCGGACTGAGAATCTGGACAGTTCGCAGTACACAAGAATGACAGTTCCAGTTGTTTGCCCCAATATGTATACTCATATCCATCCCGCTTCTGTGGGATGGGTATCTCTATTTAGTTAATTTTGCAACCGAATTATCAACCCAGTCTGAGTAACATGGATTCATATTCTGGAATCATCATAGAAGAAAGTAGAAGGTCAGAGCAATTTTCAGACTTTACTCCCATCCCTTGCAAAGGTTTCAACTTTCTTTGCAAGGCAAAGCGCTATGGCAGATGGTGGGTACTCAAGGGGTTGAAGGAGCCATACCGTCAAGACGAAAACTACAAGAACCTGCTGCACAAAGAGTTCGACATCCTCATATCCCTGCAGCATCCCTACATCGTGTCAGCCTACAGCATGGAAGAAATACCGGAAATGGGTACTTGTATCGTGATGGAATGGATAGATGGTATCACGCTGGAACACTGGAGCGGCAAGAAGACTGAGGGAGAAGGCATCTTCCTCCGGCTGCTTGATGCCGTGCATTACATCCATGCCAAGCAGATTGTACACCGGGACTTAAAGCCTTCCAATATCATGATTACCCATAACGGCAATCATGTAAAACTCATCGATTTCGGACTTTCAGATACCGATGACTTTGCCATCCTCAAACAGCCGGCTGGCACGCCGGGCTTCATCTCTCCCGAACAAGCCGCCTCCCGACAAGCCGACATCCGCAACGACATCTTCAGCATAGGCTGTATCCTGGAAAAGATACTTCCAGGCAAACCGTATACTGCCATCATCAAACGATGTAAGGCTCCCATAGCCCAGCGATATGCAAATGTTGACGAACTCAAAGCTGATTTCATGGCTCACAGAAACAGGCATCTATCCGGTATCAAGCGTATCGGAATCGCAGCTTTGGTCTGTATCATCTTATTAGGTTTCATCAGTTACCCTTTACTGCATCAGCAGAAGAGGAGCATAGCCCCCACCCCTCAACATACCGAAGCCAAGAAGGATACATCCATCCGCCAGCAAGCGGGTGATGCAGCCCCACTCTCTGAAAGCAAACATTCCCAGCAGCCAGCAGCAGCTGAGCCATCTTCTGCATCCCATTTACAAAGCGCCGAACTCATATCCAAGGGAAAGAAGACTATCGACAAGATGTGGAAGGAATCCGGCATAGACACCATCCAGTCTGTTGTGAAAAAGAGCGAGGCATTCTATCAGTTTGTAAATAAGAGTAATGAATTCATCTCAACGACTTATCCGCAGACATTCTCTAAAGACATCGCCGGCAAGGCAGATATCATCTATGAGCTATCCTCCTATAACGCTGAGAGATATATAAGACCCACCCTGTCGAGTTTTCAATCTTCTAAGTAATGCTCTACGATGATACCATTCTTCTTACCTATGGCATAAGTGACCGGCTCCCTATCTCCATGTTTCCAGCCATGAAGATAAGCAGGCTCATGATTGATAAAATGACGGCACTCAAAAGTATCATCTTTCGCCAATCTGGTATTTTCTGATGACACCACCTTGAAACTTCCGTTTCCCTGATACCTGATGATGCAGGTTCTGTCGGGCAGCCAGGAAAGTTTGAGCATCTGTCCCTCATAAAGAACATCGCATGAGATTTCCTTGCCTATAACCATCTGGCTCTGCTGTTCTCCCGTCCCTTGCGACAATCCAAACTCCTCAAAGTCCGCATAACCGAGAAAATTCGCCAAAACATTCTTGGTAAACTTGCTGGCAGAAACCCCTTCGTTCACGTATCCCCAGAATCGTCGCAGCGTAGAAGCACTCACCCTCTGCTGGGTACGCTCCAACACCTTTTCGCTTAACCATACGAAGTCACGAGGCACAAACATCTTGCGCCCTACCATCCTTTCTATCATTTCACGTAATATCTGTTCCATATGGCAAAGATAGTGAAACAAATCCAACCAACACACAAAAAGTCAACATTTTCGTTAAAAACGCCCCATATTTTAAACATGGAACAGAATGGAACGCTGAAAAAGCAGAAAAATCACCTATTTTTGCAAAAAAATCAGCTCACAATGAACAACTTTAGAAAAAAATGGTATATTTGCAGTGCTGTTCTAAACAAGCAGCAGACATATTAAGGAAACAACCATGCTTGGTTCGTACTGAGAATCTGGACAATTCATTGTACGCAAGAACGAAGACAGAAGTTGTTCACCCAACCGTGTATTATTGTATCCATTCCGCTTCGGCGGGATGGGTATCAACATATACCCATTGGTGTGAGCTGATTTTCATTCTTTGTGTACAGGTAGTCCAGAACCTTCAGAACAGAATGAAATTGGTTCGCACCTTTTTTTATGTCTAAATCTTAAAAATAACTTTAACAATGAAAGAACTGACATTAAACGAAGTAATCTCCAAATATCTGGAGAAAGGCTTTGGCACCATGAACAAAAATGACTTTGAAGTGTGGATATTCCATTATTTATTGGAGCACGAACTTCAAGGAAAGAAGAACTATGAAATCAGCATAGCTCTGAAGATACCAGAAAGCAAAGTTAAACGTCTGCGCTATGAAGCAGAACTGAAATATAGCAACAATACATCCGTTGACAACTATAATATGGTCTGCGAACATCTCAAACAGGCTCATTTCAAGAAAGACGGCAAGTGCATACAATTTGTCATAGAAGATATGTACTTGCGCAGATATTTAGACTCAACATTAAAAGCTGGAGGCAGATTCTCAGACAGCTCTTTCAACTCAGAAATAGTCTCAATGGAGTACGAAGACCTTGAGTATTTTCTCTGTATTCCAGCAGATGGTAAAGAAGAAATTAACAAGCTGCTAAAAGAAGTTCGAAAAAGCAAGAACAACGAAAAGCTGACTTTCAAGGAACTGATGACGAAAATGGCAGAAAAACTCGGCACGGTAGCCTTGGACTTCACTGTGCAAGGTATTCTCAATGCTGCAACAACAGCATTGTTTGCATGAAAACAAATTAATTAACATTTATAATTTCAAATAAAAAGCATCATGAAACATTTAAGATTAATTCTACTGCTACTGGCAGTATGCTTCACACAGATTTCTTTCTCACAGGATTTAGCAAAGAAATTGGAATCAGAAAGAATTCTCAAGTCTATGATCTCAGAGATTCTTGCAGAAGCTGACACAGAGCAAGAAGCTGAGGAAAAAATCAGTAGTCTGTTGGAAGGTGACGCCGACTACATCACAGAACAAGAGAAGGTAAATGTCGCCAACGAATATTTCGAGAAATGCAAGAAGAAACTTGCCAAATGGGATGCAAAACTTGCTGCTGGCAAGAAAGTGTATTACGAAGATGCCATGTATGCAGCCAACTACTACGTCTTGGGATTTAAGAAGATTTGCAACCAGGACTATTCCAAGGCTTTGGAATACCTCAAGCTGTGCCCACAGATTCCTGTCACCAAGATGTACACAGTAGCCTTGCAGTACCAGCTGAACAAAGACAAAGCTGCAGCATTGGCTGCCATGAGCTTTATAAACAAGCCTTCTAAACAACTGTCCGACGTGGCATCACAGTATGGACTTGCAGACGTGTATCACGAAAAATTAATGTCCCTGCTTGCAGAAAAGAAGCAAACCCTCAAGAGAGCTATCCGCTCAAAGGACTTTGAAACTCTTCTGTCGTTCATACCATACGACATACCAGAGGTAGACTCGCTTTTTGCAACAAACAATGTTGATATTGCCATCGCAGAGTATGTAAAGGACAACATGTCATATATCCGCAAAATCGAAGAGGTAGAAGACTTCGATGACCGGAATGTCATTAAGATTTATAAAGAAGGAGACTTCCCCTATGGATACCGCAACAATGGTTGGGCTACGCAAAAAGATGACTACAAGGATTATTTCATAAATAAATGCCTCTTCAAGCACGAGATGCCATGGACGCTGCAAGTTATGAGTAACACCAACAAGCTACCTGGCTTTGTAGAAATAGCTGAAAGTTATCCTGTCAAATTACTAATGCAGGCTTTTACCCTTAAAGACAAAAGACAGACTTATATGTTAAATGTATACGAAGAATTCTACGAATTAAACGATTGGCTATATGGTTGGTGTCATGATAATAATTTCATTGACGACAAAGAAATACTCCATTATATAGAAACTCTCAAATCACGAAACATATTGGCTAGTTTCCTTGTCGCAGTGATGGTGCAAGTTTATGGAAACTCATATACTCCGGTATTCAAAGCAAAATTGTTTAACATCACAAAGGAAATTGTTGACCAAGCTCCTTTGCTGAAGAATAACGAGGCTCTACCTATCATTATAGACAGCAACGGAAAAGTCACGATAAAAGAAAACTATAAGTCTCAAGAAAGAAAGAATATATACGAGCCTATAATGAACTTTATTTTGGCAGAATACAATAAGAATAAAAATAAATAAAACACGACATTATGAAAAAAATATTATTAACAATATATTGCGCATTTAGTATAATTTTGTCCTACGCCCAAGGCGCAGGACAAAGCGCCGAGACCGTTTGGGAAGCGTATCAAGCCGCCCCAAGCAAGATGTACACATTCATCGATGGTATTACAAATTCTGATTCACCAAAGGACTTCATTCCTTACGTGCAACGCTTTGTGAATGCTAACATAAAAAGAGGTGTTGACTGGGATGCGCTTTATGACGAGTTGAAAGAGACCATACTCCCAAAGGATCCGGATGTAGCTACCTACTTTGGAGTAAGCCTTGCACAGAATGCCGAAAGTTATTCAAATATGATAAAAGCTTTGGACGTGCTACCAAAGACCCACATGTTTGATAACGGCTTCCTAAAAGACGCCGTGATATATCCCGACGGAAGAATTGTAATAGTGATAAATGATCTTATATATACTCTCTTCGAAAAGAACAAAGAGCCGAATATCATATCCCCATTTAAAACAAACTACCAAGTATTATTGTATCAGCCTGAAGGCAACTCTATGCTTGGAATTTTTAAGTATGCAGGTACTAAAGACGACTATTCTTTCACGCCAAAGACCGCCAAAGAGAATGATAAGTTGGAGTTATATGTTGGAATATATCTGAACAAAAATGGCGAGAAAGTAGGCGAGAAGTGCATACAATACAATTCATTCGCTCAAGCATATAATGCAGAAGTAAAAGCAGGACAAATAGCTGAAAAGAAGATAAAAAACGCTGCTAGGAATAAGCATGCACAAATCGAAAAAGTTCTCGTACAGAAGTATGGTCGAAAAGCATTCGATGCGATGGAAGACTTTAGGCCATACATAGGTATGCCTGAGGGCATTGTTCGAGAATATAAACTTGTAATGCAGGACGTTAATTTTATCGCATATGGCTTTGTAAGAGTAGAAAACGGCTATAAGGTATACCTCCCGACACGATTATTTGCAACGACTGCGTCATATATAAATGCAAGATTTCCTAGAGCCATCTACACCAAAAACGGGAAAGTAGCTGCTATAAAGTGGTAATTACAAATTAGAGGTCCACTACTGTCCGGATAAAATCCGGATTATGTAGTCTAAGTTATTGAAAAATAATTAAATATATCGTTCTTTGAATTTTTGGATTAAATTTTGTACTTTTGTAGACGAGCCTCAAATAGCTCTAATTTTCTGTAATGCGTACAAAGAAGACCATATTTTCTCTGATTATGTCTCTGGTTTTTCGTTATGACTTCCAAAAATGTATTGACCGTTACAAAGGTGATTGGCATGCCAATTTCGCTGGATTAAACAACATCTACATATCAAGAAGTTCTATGGCACTACGGAGCAAGATGATATCCATTCCATATTCAAAGTAACTAAAGAATTAAGTATTAATAGTCCGAAGCCTCAATACATAGGGGTTTACCTCTTCTTCTTTTATCCGGACACAAATGCATTTTTTATGAAAGCAAAAAGTATCATAACTATAGCATTGATGGCAGTCCTAGGACTGTCATCATGCGACTCTAACAAGAGTACGGTCGAAGATTTGACCAACCAGTTTATCGCAGCCGTCAAAGACGGTGACAAAGCGACAGCATATGACATTTATCCAGCAGCAAAGCTGTATGGTGACTTATCATTGCCTGAAAGCATCGAGAAAGGTGATCTCGACATTCAGAAGAATGAGAAGGACTGCAGCTATATAGTCAGCATCAAGAACACAAGAATGTCAAAGATAATTTTTAAGTCAACAGACAACAAGACTTTTAAGATTATCAATACATTCTCTGTCCTCAAACTCGACTCTGTAAGTAACGAACTTGCTCTGAAAACTGGAGTACCAATCAAGAAGATGCCCGACTTGGAACTTGGCAAACTGATGCTTGAAAGTAGCGACTTTATAAGCTATCTTATCAATAAGTACTCCAACAACATGTCGCTCTCACTTATTAAAGAAACAGGAAGCTATGGTTGGAGACGTGATGCCACTGGACTTCATTGCCAAATCGATCAACCTATCCGAAATACAGGAGCAGAAATGGTAAAGGGTTCAGATTACTCAGTTGAAATCACTATCATGCAATCTTCAACTGGTGTTATAAAAGCAAAGAAAGTACATCAAGGAGTAGATTTGGCCTCTGGAGAAAGTACTATTTTTTCAGATGACATACCTGAGCTATACAACTATGCATATAATAAAGATATAAGTTGTAATACTAATATTATCGTCAAAGATCAGGATACAGTCAAAGAGAGTTTACTCAAAAAGATTGACTATAATGGTCAGGAATACGAGGAGTTTCTGAAAGCCAAGAAGGAAGGAAAGTTCAATGCAGCAGATATCACTGACGACGATGGTTCTCCACAAGATGAGCCAGATCCAAATTACAAAGAACCATCTGAAGACATTCCTACAGAGATTCCTAGCGATGTTGTAGTCGATACTGTACAAAGAAACAGATAAAAAGGCAACTATAAATTCAGAAACAACCCTCATCTGATACACTTTCAGATGGGGGCGTTTTTTAAAAGCACAATCACTCAACAACCCGCCATCCGAAATCACGGATTACCTCCCTGATGAGCCGCCTACAGCAGAATGTCCCTTCTGCCATACCGACTCCGTAATAGGTGATGCCTCCGGCTTCCCTATCACCAAGGATTTCTTGAAGAAAATGAAGAAGAGATATTTCTAGGCGATTTTTCAACGTTTTTCACCGACCTTTCCCCTATCTCATGGGGACAGTATCAGTTTTGAAAACGGACATTAAAATATCATTTACCGCAAAAGCACAAAGTAAACTGCCTAAAATAAGTAATGCCCCTCTAGTATGCAGCCTTTCGGCGCGCCAGAGGGGCTTATTATCTTTTATTTTGTTATTTTGTGCGGAGATAAATCAAATCAAAATACATCAGCCGTGTTTTCATCGGCTCAACAGGAGTTGTAGGTTCTAGACCTTTATTGTGCAAGAACGTCCATTCCTCCTTATCTGACGAAAACAGAAATTTGAAACCATTTCGTTGATAATATTCAAACACTTTCGGATGGTTGACAGCATCAACAATGACATACCGGCATCCAGTCTTATTCAGTGGGTCTATAAACCATGATTTGATGAAATCCAACAATTCGTCTCCAACATGATGTCCACAGAACAAATCACTTACTGCCAACTGTCCTACCAATACAGCAGGATACTGTGGTCTTCGCTTGGCATTCGGAATCTTTCTATTAAGCTTATTCCGAAGGTTTGAAGGAAGTGAATCAACTTTCACGCTTGAATTAGCGACAGTAAATGCACAGACTATTTCAGATGTTTCTGGTTTAACAAAGCAATATGATTTTCCTAACAACTGATAGGCATAGTCAGCATAGTCTTGGGTAAAGAACTCCGTTATGTCCTCATCCTTACAAGTGAAACCTTTGCATTGCTGCAAGACTTCCTCTGTCAGTTCCATAAAATCACATTGCTCTAACATCTTAAGTGTACAGTTTTGAACGTTTTAATATAGCACGTGCCTTGGCTACTTGCTTGGAGAAGTCAATGGAGCCACGCTTTTCCAATGCCTCATCAGCCGCTTCTACGAAACGAGCTGCTGCCTCACCATGAAGGACAGGTATTGTTTTAAATTCTATTGCCATAATCTTCTTATTTTTAATGTTATATACTTATTTAGTGCGCAAAAATATGCTTTTATTTCCACATTACCAAACTTTTTGTTAACTTTCTGTTGAATTTTACCAAAAATTCCAATTTCACGCCTATCTTAGGAGAATAATGTATAAACTTGAGAAATCCCCAATCTGTAAAGTTCAACAGATTGGGGATTTACATGATTAGAAACTCCATTAAAACCAAATAAGACTATGTCTCATGGGGACAGTATCACTTTTGAAAACGGACATTAAATCTATAACTTACTTCTTCTCTTCCAGATGCTTCTTCACGGCATCCTCGATATCAGCCTTGTAATTCAAGCCGTAGAGGCGGTAGAGATCCTGCATGTGGAGCAGTCTTGGGAAGAAGTTCTCCAGGTTGCGCTTGTCCTTAGCAGTCCACTGAACCTCAGAAAGGGCGGCAAGTCTTGGCAACAGCTCCCACTCCATCTTCTCGGCATCCTTTACCCACTCGGTCCAGATACACCCCTCGGCACCGATGATGTTCTGCTGCTCGGCAGGAGTCAACTTGTCAGAGCAAGGATCGAGATCATATACTCGCTGGATGCTAGGAATACCCTCTATCTTGTTGATGCGAGGATTGCTGAAATAGAAATTGGTGATAGGAGCCACAATGGTAGGATGACCTTCACGGGCTGAACGGATGCTGGCATTCACACTGGTCCAGCCGCAAACGGTGATGTCCTTGGATGGAGTTCCTTCCAGAATCTCATCCCAACCCATCATCTTTCTGCCACGATTTCTGATCTGCTTCTCTATCTCACCCATAAACCAGGTCTGGAGCTGCTCCTCCTTGCTGTGCTTAGGAAGCTCCTGGATGCCGAGCTCTGCAATCTTCTTCTGACAGTTCTCGCAAACCTTCCAACGGTTCTTAGGACACTCATCGCCACCAATATGAATATACTCTGATGGGAAAATATCCATGATCTCATCCATCACGTCCTTGGCAAACTGGAGGGTCTGAGCCTTGCCGGCACACAATACATCCTCGAAAACACCAAAACGGGTAGCTACCTCGTAAGGACCACCGGTACAGCCCAACTCAGGATAAGATGCCAGGGCTGCCAGCATGTGACCAGGCATATCCACCTCCGGAATCACGGTGATGTATCTGTCGGCAGCATACTTCACGATTTCGCGAGCTTCCTCCTGGGTATAATAACCCGATACAGGTACGCCATCAAACTCATTCTTGTTGGTTGGAAGGATGGTCTCCTTGCGCTTGGAACCAATCTGGGTAAGCATCGGATACTTCTTGATTTCAAGACGCCAGCCCTGATCCTCGGTAAGATGCCAATGGAAATAATTGATGTTGTGCATCGCAAAGACATCAATCAACTTCTTGAGATAAGGTACGCTGAAATAATGGCGGCCCACATCAATCATGAATGCACGATAAGCAAAACGGGGAGCGTCGGTAACCTCGGCAGCAGGAAGAGAAACGCTCTTCACATTCCGGGTGATAGGCAATGCCTTCATCACACTCTGGATGCCATAGAAGATACCTACATGAGAGGTGGCTGAAATGGTGATGCCATTCTTGTTGACCACCAGAGAATAAGCCTCAGACTGGGTATCGCCAGCATTCAGCGCCAGACGGATCTGACCCTTCGCCTGCTTGTCGGTAGTCTTCACCTCGATACCGGTTACCTCCTTGATATGAGATGCCAGGAACTCGGCGTCCTTCTTCTGCTTCTCATCTCCAGCAGCATAATAGATTGTAGTTTTGGCTGTGATGCGGAAAGGAGCGCTGCTCATCTCCTTGACTTGCTGAGGCAATGGAACAATCTGCCAACTGCCCATGTTCACATCCTTGGCTGATAATGAAAGGCTAGCCAAAAAAGCCATAGTTAGAATGATTCTTCGTATCATAATTTTGAATGAATAGGTTTTAAATCACTGCAAAATTACGATTTTATACCGAAAGTACGGCATAATTTGAAGAAAAGCATCCTTCACTATGGCTTTTTTAACCTATTTTGGGTCTGGAGACTGCCAGATGGCGGTTTCTAGAACAGATTCACGATGCGGTCGATATCAACCGAAAGTCCCACTGAGAAGGTGCGACCGGTGGTCATCGCCGAACTCCAATAATACTTCTCAGGTGTATAATCGAAGAGATTATCTACCGTGAAGTTCAGATTGATGGCATCCAGGAATCGCTGCTGAAGAGTGAACTTCCACAACTGATATGCCTGGTCATGCTTCTCTATCTTAGTATCTGGCGCAGCCAAATATCTGCCTGACAGAGCGGCATTGATGCGATAGAACGAACAGAGCTGGCGGTCATAGTCCAAGCGCCAAGTGGCGGTATGAGGACGAGGCTGTGAGAACTGGGAATCTACACTTCTGCCACCCACATGGAGATAGCTGTAGTCGAGTTTCACACCGAGTCCCATATCCGAACGGTACTGGGCACTGAAGTCGATGCCGCTCACCTCTACTCCATCCTCGTTGCAATAACGGGAAGCCACATCCGGCTGACCGGTTCCCGGGATATAATCGGCATAATCCTCGGTAGTGATGCGCTTATCATACTTATTATAATAGCCCATGAGGGTAAGGCTATACTGACCGGTAAAGAAGCCAGCATTTTTCACCCTTCCGGTATGCTCCAGCGCCAGGTTGAAGTTGTTGCTCTTCTCCGGCTTCAGATCCGGATTACCGTAAATCATCTGCATACCTGCCATATCAAAGTTCATATACATCTCCTTGAGGGTTGGGGCACGGAATCCACCGGCATAGTTGGCACGGATGGAAAAGCCCTTCCACTTGGTCATCAGAGCCAGACGACCGGTGGTGGCATGCTGGCTGGATGCAGAGAAGTAATCATGACGAAGGCTTGCCACGATGTTCAACCACTGCAAAGGATTGTAATCGAACTGAGCGAAGGCATCGTATGAATTCTGAGTCTTGGAACCATTGTTGGCAAACTGATAGGTGGTGAGATAATCGTTCAGGAAATCAGCACCTGCCGTCAATGTGTTCTTGCCGAAGATATGGGAATAGAGGGCACGGACGGTGTTCTGACGATTGGTATAATCGTGATCGTGAGTGCGCTCTTTGTTCACGAATCGGGCCTTGTCATACTGGTCGAAGCCGTATGAAATCTCCAGATTATCATTCTCCGAAAGATTCATCACGGTCTTCAGTCCGGCAGAATAATCCTTATAGTGGTCATCGTAGTTGTTTCGATTGCTGATACGGGCGAAATAGCCGCCACGACCTATCAGCTTCACCTTGTTAGAGAGCTTGTAGGTAAGTCGCTCTTTCACATTGAAGGTCTCGCCACCATAAATATGGAGGATGTTGGATTCTGTATCGAAGGGACTGGTGAGCTGCACCTCATCTGATGTGGTGCGCTGGATGCTGGTCTGCGAATTCCACTTTCCGGCATTGAAGCTGAAGCTTCCGCCGTGACGCCACTCCTTGTTGAAGTCGTTGTAGCGGGTGTTGACATTGGCAGTCCAAGGTTCGCTGTTTTCACGGGAGATGATATTGATGACTCCGGCTACGGCACTGGCGCCATAGAGCGCCGAAGCTGCACCCTTCACAATCTCAATACGACCCACATTGTCCAGATTCAATCTGCTGTAATCAACATTATCCATGGTTTCGCCAGCCAATCGCTCGCCATCTACGAGGAAGAGCACGGCGTTTCCACCGAAACCATTCATGTTGAGAGAAGTCTCCTGATTCATGGCATAGCCAAATTCCAGACCCGGCATCTGCTCGGTGAGGAGGTCCTGGATATTGGTAGCATCAGCTATCTTGATGTCATTGGCGGTAATCAGACGGGTTACCACAGGAGCATCCTTCAACGCCTTCGGAGTTCGGGTAGCGGTAACCACCACCTGATCGAGGGCTGTAGCATCCGGTTGAAGACGAAGCACATGCTGATCGCCTTTTCTCTCATCCGCTTTCAGTACGAAAGTCTGAGTCTGATAGCCCACAAAGCTCACCTTCACTCTCACCGCTCCATCCTTGCTGTAAGGAATGCGGAAATATCCATCTTCATCAGTGGTTACTCCTCCCTTGGTATTCACCATCTGGACGGTGGCACCCACCAAAGGTGCGCCCGAATCATCGAGCACTCTACCCACGATATCTCCCTGGGTTTCAGCTTTCAGATTCAGGCACAATCCGCAAAGGATTAGGAATAGTGCGAATATCTTTTGTTTCATCGAATTATATCAAAGTTTATCCTGAAACAATCAGCTTACTTCTTACAAACAAACTTACCAATCATCGCCGCAGGCATCTTGCCATACTGCACGGAATAGTTGACGGTCAGGGTGTTGTCCTTGAATGTACCCTGCAAAGTAACGGTATACTTCTTCTCTGCACCATTTACGGTAACAGTACCGGAATAGTTTTCCTGAGAGAATGCATAAGCACCGTTAGAACCTGAAACCTTCACTGCAGGAACCTCCAGAGCAGGAAGAGCCATCATGCCCTCGCCACAAGCAGGTAAGGTAACCTTGACGGTAGCATCATCAACAGCCTCAATCTTCATAGTAACATTATCGTATGTAGAAGCCTGACCCATTACGGTCATATCCAGAGAGCTGGTGTATGAACCGGCAATCTCCTTGGCAGCTGCCACAGTATTATTATCATCATCACTGCTGCAAGAGCTGAATGCTACACACATAGAAACCAAAGCCAACATCATGGCCATCATTGTCTTAAACTTTTTCATTTTTTTTATTTTTCTTTTAGTTACAATAATATTTTCTGTTTAAGGGGATTTGCAATCCCCGTTTATTTATCTTCCGGGACATAGATAATTTCGCCATTCTCAAGCTGGTAAGCGATGCCCACCTTCTTTCCCTTGTTGCCAGATTTCTTGCTCTGGTCTTCAGAAGGAGTATAGCGATTGATCTTCTGTCCATCCTTGGTAATGATTTCCATATTCTCCTTGCCAGGATTCTTCACCATCGTGAAGTTATCCTTGCTGAACATTTCCGTCATATTATAGCGCGAAACGAGTGCCACCATCAGGGCGAGGGCAAATACCATCGCCACATCGAAGAGGTTGCTCACTACGCTCATCGGATCATCATCCTCGCCATCATGCGAGAGACGACTTCTACGTCTTTGTCTCATATTCATTTCAAGATGTTAAGGAGTTCCTTTTTCTCATCAATCAGGTCTGCCATAAACTCGAGGTTGCTCATATCCTCGGTGTACCAGCGGTTCTTGGTCTGCTTGGTTACAAAACCGATGGCTGCTGAGAACAATCCCACTACGGTGGTAGCGAAAGCCACCTGCATATTGTAAGCCATCGAAGCAATATCACCGGTAGAAAGACCAACCAGAGCTGGACCCATCGGAATCAAGGTACCCATCAGTCCGAGCATCGGACCCATCTTCAGGAGTGTAGAAGGAAGAGAAAGATCCTTCTCAACAAACTGGGCATACTGGTCGAGGATGCGGTTCACCTGCGCCTTGCTCTGACGGTTGTCCACGAGTTTCTTCATATAGGAAACGATGACAGCCTGCTTGTTCTTTGGCAAGCGATCGCCCAGGGTATCGATGTTATCGAGTGTCAGGGTGTTCATCTGTTCACGAATCTCCGCACCCGACTTGCGCTTTACAAGATACTGTCCGAAGAAACCTCCAAGGAGCAGCAAGGCTCTGAGGAAGAAGAAAATCAACAAAATAATCACAGGAACCAGCATGCCTGTGGAAATCCAAAACAATACGTCTGATATGTAATTCATTATACTCTATATTTTTTAATTTGATAATTGTAAATTGCCCATCCTATCGCCATTCCTACGATGACGATGGCGATGACGCCGAGAAGCGAGAGGGCATCGAAACTGTTGAATCCTGCCACGGCTGTCCTGCCATTCACCGTACCGATGATGCCCATCAATCCGAGCAGCACCTCTACCAGAAAAAGCAGTTCCAAGCGGATTGGTCGTTCCGGCAAGAGCCATCTCAAACCGTAGGTGAATGCCGGAGTCAAGACCAGCAGTACTACAGCAAGCACCCATGCCACTACCTGGAACGATACGCCGGGAAGCAGGAAGATGGTCATCACCAGAACGCTGAAAAGCACTGGGAAAACCAGCAAACCCGGGAAATACTTCAGGAAGATGAAGAACACCCATTTGCGGCGACTCACATGTTCCGAAGTCTTCAGATCTACGTGGTGCACACAGAAAAGCATCGTGAGTGCCACGTCGATACTCAGCAGCACCGCCATATCGAGCATCAGCTTCTGGTCGGCTATCCAAGCCGCAATCTGCGTCTTCGACTGCTCAATGGCGAATGGCCAGGTCATTCCCACGAAAAAGGCTACGAGCACCGAGATGATCATAATCTCCTTCACTCCGTGGAAGGTCTGCTTCAGCACAAAACTGAAGCAAACCAATATCATCATTACTAAAACTAATGTCTCCACTATTTATTAATGTTTAGTTTGAGGGGGATATGTTATCCCCCCTTTACTATTCTACCATATTCTTTCTTCTCCGTCGAATCAGGATAGCCAACATCACGAAAGCTACGATGACGATGACACCTACAACGATGCCGCTCACCACAGTGGTGGTCTTCTGGGCATCCTCATTCAGCGTCTCCTTCTTCATCACCATACCCTTGTCGCTGCTGTTCTTCGCAGCCTCAGCATCGCGGATCTGCTCTACATTCTGCTGATATTCCTTGGCAGAAGCAGCATCGGTCTTGCTGGCGATATAGTTGCGCAACTTGGCATTGTCGCAGACAAAACCGGAGCATGAAGGCTTATACTTGTTCACGGTCTCGGTATGAAGCTTGGCGATGTCCTTGAGCTGCTGAGGAGTAGCCTTCCACATTCCCTTGCGGGCACTCTCCATCATCACGGCGGTCATCTCCATCAGCGCTGCCGGATTCTGCTTGTCGAAGAACTCCTTGGTTCCGAGATGGTACTTGTCCTTGACATATACATTATATATCTCGTCCCACATCTCCTTGTCGATAGCCTTTGGCTTCATCACATTCCAACCGTAGGTATTGGTTACGATTTCGGCGAATGTGCTGGCACTGCTGGCTCCACCCTTCATCTTCTCCTTGATATAGGCTGGATTGAAGATGGTGGTTCTGCCCTCGATGCCGATAGCCTCCTTCACCTCCTGCATTCTCATATTGCTATGGTTGCGATAGTCGGCGAGATAAGCATCCGGATCCTTACCGGTTACGTTGCGCACAGCGAGGTTCATACCTCCCATAAACTCATATACGTGGTCGAGACTCAAAGCCCCCCAGGTGTTGCTCTGTCGTGGCTGAACCACCACATCGGTACGGGTCAGCGCTGCCTCGAAAGCAGCCTTGCGAACGGTCTCCCAGTTTTTCTCATCACCGTAGTAGGCACCCATATTGTTCATATAGACCTCGGCAATCTGACTCTCCTTATCCCAGCGGTCGCCTGCGGTTACCATCTCCTGGATACCGGTACCATAGTTGCCGTTTACGCCTCCAAACACTCGATACATACTTACCTCGCGGGCCTCCTTTGGCGACATACCCTTCTCTACGAGCACTCTTTCGGATTCGGTAACACCGGCTTTCACCAGGTTGTCATACTTATCACCCTTGGCATTTGCCGCCATCTCTATCGCCTTGTTGATGAGGAAGAGACGGGATGCTGCCAGGTCGCGGAGCTGACCGGAAGTCTGAACCACGACATCGATGCGAGGACGTCCCAACTGCTTGGATGGGATGAGACGCAGATCGGTAACACGACCGAAGGCATCTCTTACCGGTTCTACACCGAGCATATAGAGAATCTGGGCGATGGTAGCACCCTCTGTTTCGATAAACTCGCTGCTCCAGAGTGTGTAGCTTACCTTACGAGGATATTCACCCTTATGTCGCTCGCAATACATCTTGATGGTATTGTCGCAAAGTTCCTTCGCCTTCTCCCAGGCATCCTCCGATGGCGTATTCTCCACATTGATGGAGAAGAGATTCCTACCGGTAGGCAGGGTGTTTGGATTCACAATCAAATCACCACCAGGAGATGGAGCGGTAAAGCCACCATTCAGGGCATTCATCAGAGAAGACATCTCGTTGAGCGGACTATGACGGAGCGCCTCCGAATACTTGCCTACATTCTGCAAGGCATGCTCTACGGTAGTAATCGCCTGAGCCAGATGAATCTGCT
>ERZ791632.133-NODE-133-length-27619-cov-27.5613_pt1 | contig 27619 bp, 36 predicted proteins | sample MGYA00510263_ERZ791632 | MGnify/ENA primary metagenome ERZ791632 (study PRJEB30046, sample SAMN00715181) | human gut metagenome | study: EMG produced TPA metagenomics assembly of the A metagenome-wide association study of gut microbiota in type 2... | reverse complement strand
CTTCGTTGCTTATCATGACGATAGTGGGTGGAGCGGTTGCTCCAGTAATCATGGGGTATATTGCGGATACTACGGGCAGTATGCCGATTGCATTTCTCATACCGCTGGTATGTTATGGGGTGATTGGAGGGTATGCTGCAAGTAAGAGAAACTCTTCGACTGGTGTCAGGAGGGACTGAAAGAGTGATGAATTTAGGGAAATGCTCTTCTACCCTATAATGAGTTTGTTTTAGGGGGGGGGAGCTTAGTAGCCCGTTTTTCTTCTTTAAGCATAATATTACTATGATACATCTTTGCTACATATATATCGAGTCCTATAAAAAGTTACGGCAGGTAGGCATTGCGATAGATTCTCATTATCAATATAATCTTGATATTCAAAGTAAATGCTTAACGATAGAAGAAAGAACTTCTATTCCAAATGACTTTTGGGGAACTGGAATATATTCATTATCTGCTATTGTTGGAGGTAATGGTGTTGGCAAGAGTACAGTATTGAGATTCATTCTTGAAGCAGTCATTGAAGGTTCTGTGGCAAGTGAAAACTTGCAAGGATGTATAATCTTTGAGAGGAATGGTGAACTATATGGATACCGAATCAATTGTGATTTGAAAATCTTTGGAGGAAATGGTGTCAACATCGCAGAAACGGGAAAAGAAAGTATTAATACTTTTTTCTATAGTGGTCATTTTTCTCCTCTATTTGACTATCATGATGTGAGAACTATAGAATTGGCTGGCATGTATAATGCAACTGACAATTTCAGACTTATTAAAGATCTTCAAGATTATTCCAATATTGACACGACTCACTTGACAAACAACATTCAATCTCATCTGTTTGCCTATCTGGCCCAAAACAATTACAGAATTTGCTATTTGTTGAGTCAGCGACAGGTCAGAGAATGTTTGAATGATCTTAATTTTCCTAAGTATATTATCATAAGTGCTAACACCTCTGGCTTGAAAGCAATAGAAGTAAATTTTGCAAGGAAGTTCAATGCTTATCAGATACCAAATTACAAAAGAATCAGAAACAGCTTTAAAGATAACATTGTTGCAAACCTGATATATTTCAACTTGGTAAACACTGTTGCAGATCAGGATTTTATTAGAACTGAAGCATATGATTTTCTAGTAAAATGGTGTAATAGTTATACTGAAAATACACATGATATACTAAATTTCTTTCGTAATTATGTGGATAATGAACCTATAGATAGTAATCTAAGGTCTTTTCTACATAATATACATTGGTGTCTGGAGATATTGGACGAAATATGTTCATTTGATGAAAAAATAGGCTATTATATAGATATTAGAAATGATGGCGAAAGATTATATAACTTTGCAGAACAATTGTTAGTAAATCGTACATTCTTAACTGCCAGATTCTTTGATATGTCCTATAGTCATACGTTATCAGATATAACAGTGTTAAGTTCTGGTGAGCAGGAATTACTAAATCTCTTTTCAAGGTTGTATTATGCAGTAGTTATGGCACCTAGGAAATTTAGTAATTTGGGCATTCCTTCTCTGCTATTGCTGGATGAAGCGGAAATTGGTTTTCATCCAGAGTGGCAAAGACAATATGTAAATCAACTTTGTAAGTTTATTCGGTTACTATTGGTTCCGGCAGGTCATAACTTTCAAATTGTTCTCACCTCCCATTCCCCTATTATTCTTTCAGATATACCAAAGTGTTGTACAACTTTTCTAAAAGAAGAGCGTGGATTTGTAGTGAATAATAGTGAAGAACAATCCGAAACATTTGCTGAAAATATATTCAATCTGTATCGTAGATCGTTTTTCATGGAAGAAGGACTTATTGGCGAATTCGCATCAAATAAAATCGAAGAACTGAAAGCTAGAATTGAACAATGTCATTCATGTAACGAAATGAATATCATAAGGGCAGACATCAATATTATTGGTGACGCATTTATCAAACGGTATCTGCAAAGCAAACTTGATGACGCCACAGTGAGGTTGTCCGATGAAGAACAGATTGCTTTTTATCAAGCGAAAATTGACGAATTAAAGAATCATCAGAATGAATAAAATCGAGTTTCCACGGATGGGTGTTGATGGCGTAGAATATACTCGAGAGTATATTCATCAATGGTATTTGAATACTTTTCATGATGCTATCAAAAAGAGATTAAAGGGATTAGAGTATAATTCACAAAGTAAAGGGCAAAAGGAGTTCGTTCGAAAGCTAATTTTTAATCTTCCTCTCCTGTTAACAGGAACTCCACCCAAATTAAAAGCATTCATAGACTCTCTTCATGTTGAGTACACAAATATTGCAACCAAGAAAGTTTATAAGCCAAACAAAGTTAACGGAAAAAGGCGGAAGCAAACTTTTTCCAAAGGATTGCTTCAAGCAATGGGATATGAAAATTATCGTGAAAACAAATTGGTGGAACTATCCCGTATGCTTAATATAAAAGTTTGTCCTTACTGCAATCATAATTTTACTTTGTACATAGACATCTTGGGAAAAACAAAAAAGAAAGGGCTGTTTCAGTTCGACCATTTCTATGATAAGTCAGATTATCCTTATCTCAGTATGTCGCTATATAACCTGATACCATCATGTTCTTTATGTAATCACCAAAAGAGAACTACCTTGTTAGATTTAAGATACAATCCCTATTTTAAAGGGATTTCTGATGAATTTCATTTCAAGGTGATGGATTCTTTTCAGTTGAGAAGTGGAAAAAAAGGAGCAGATAAGATAGACATTAAAATAGAAAGAAATGCAAGAGGGCAAGGTATTGACGAACTACAGGAAGACTTGCATTTAGAAGAACAAGACAGTAGGCATAAAGACATCGTACAAGAAATTTATGACAAGGCGTATTCCGAGACTTATTACCGGAACATGCTTACTTGCATACCTGCTGAGGATAGAGAAAAGTTGTTGAACCAATGGTTAGGAATCTCTTTGGACATGAATGATATAGACAAAAAACCTCTGATAAAATTCTGCCAAGATGTTTTGAAACAGGCAAGGATGGAATATGGTAGAGGTAAGAAAATATAAGAGAATAATATGAAAGCGAATATTATTTTTACACTACTTACGGCATTCATGTTAACAGCTATTGCTGTAGGATTTTACATTAAATGGAATCCTATAGTAATAGCTATATTGTTGGGAATGACATTTATGGGTACCATTTGCTATTTGATAGGTATTTGTAGACATTTGATTATGTCAAGTGTTAATTCCTGGAAGGAGAAAATTCATAAAGCCTATCGAAAATACATTCGCAGAATAGCTGTCAATTGTGTAAGTAAGGTGATTCAGGCAGGTTTGAATAAGATTCATATTTCCTTCCTCTGTCTTACGCTCGTCGGAAAGATGTGTCTTGCCTACGTTATTTTTTGGACGGTGTATAAGTCGCGCTTTATTTACTTCGTGGTAACGAAGAGTATGGCATTGCCTGAGACAACCGAGAAAATGAAGGTGTTCTAGAAGTATATTGGGAATAAGGAAGTGTGAAGGGGGACAGTTCAAGAGGTTTGATTTAAAGATTGCTAAAAAATATGATACTTTCTTGGAAATAATTAGATTTTATCGTATATTTGCATAAATAATATAGTAAGGTATGACAGCAAAAGAAGATAAGGAAAAAGAAAAGACTCGCAGAGAAAATCTGAGCAAGTTTATATATCAGCTTGCTAACACCTGCTTTACTGCCATGGTAGTTGTAGCTGCTGTTGGTCTTGTACTAGGTGTAGAGGACGCTAAACCCTATGCTTTGCTGTTAGGTGTGGGATTATTTTCTACTATTTTCTTAGCGCTGTTTGCTGATAACATTTTAAAAAAGAAATAATTATGGAAGGAATGTACATAGTTTTGGGTGGTGTTGGAATCGTTGCATGCTGCCTTTATCTTTGGTCTGCTTTTACGAAAAGCGGTAAGAAATGGATTGAGAGCCTTTAGGGCTTTTCACCGCTGCTCGGAACCGCTACGTTCTAAGGTGACTAAAGCTGTCTTCGCCATGCTTGTACTGAATAAGGGTAGGTCACGCAGAAACCACTTAACCAAGAAGGAATCTTCCTTGCTCAGGCAGACTTCATAGAAGACTCGGTCATCCTCATCTGGCATTTCGCCATCATTGAGAAAACGGGATGAATCAATGCCGTTTTCCTTGACATGTTCTATAATAGTGCTGATTTGTTCTTCTGATAACTTGCAGATTTCTTGTGGTTTTCTTGGTGGTTTCGAAGAAAAAACGTATTTTTGCGCCAGAAGTGTTAAAAAAAGCAGGTGATGCTTCTAATACGGGGCGTAAGTCCTTGACTTTTGCTTCGTAAGTGACTGGTTTTTGAACTCTAAGTCGCTGACTTTATCATAAAAGGATGGGGAGCTAAAACAGCTCCCCACTTTTACCTTTGAATCTTTCACAGCCATATTTCAGCAGAAACTCTTGGATGAGACCTTGCTGGGCTAGAGTGCTGAAATTTCGTCTATGAGTATCATCAACCTCGGAATGACACTTAATGCAAAGACACTCTAGGTTACTTTCTCGATTATCTTCTTTCTTGCCGTTTCTATGGTGGGTCTGCATGAACTCGCTTTCGAACGGATTCATAACTTTGACTCCACATCTTTCACATGTGTAGTTATGCTTCTCCCGATACTTCTGGCTAATTTCTCTCCAATCTCTGGTATAGCCATTCACATCAACTTCAACTTTTTCTCTTGGTTTTGTAGGAGCACGATGAGCTTTTTTAAGAATCTCAACAAATTCATCCGAAGTTGTGTTCTTATTAATGTTTCCGAGCAGTGCAGCGCAATATTTGCATAACGGCAATTTGTCTATCTTTTTATCTGTATTGTTGTCGCTTGTGTCAATTACCCATACAGGCATATCGTTTGCTTGTCTGTATTCTGGTATCCCCCCGGCGTTATTCGTAAATTTCTCAATAATCTCACACTTACATATATGGTAACGTGGGAGCTTGTATCTTGCAATATTATACTTTCTCTTATATAGGAAAACACGCTGTTCTTCCCCTGTGTCAGGGTCAATGTTGAAGATACCTGTAGTGTTAATCTTCAATCGTCCTTGTCGCAAGTCTCTGATAGTAACATCTTGCGAAGCAACAACACGATATCCACTATTTACAACTGGTAGATTCACGTCAATGCCTAATGAAATAAGTTTTGCACGTAAAGCGCCAAAACTAACTAACTCTTTATCTTTATCCATATATTTTTCCCTATCGTTTATTCTTTCCTACAAAATTCTCCAGAAGCTTTTCGCTATCGGTGATGATTCTGAACTCCACACGTCTTGACTTTGCTAAGTCTATTTTGTTGTGGCTGTCATGAATATATTCCCCCTTTGAATCCAAGGCTTTTCCGTATGAAAGTCCATTTGCTGTAAACCAGTATTCTAACAACGCCTTTTCTTTTGGGGTATATTTCTGAAACTCCGGCAAAGAACGGAAGAAACGAAGTACATTCAGCGCACGTTTCTGTGAAAGGATAACATTTGCGATATAAGGGTCTTTATCTAGCTGAGGATAGCCCCAATCGTCCGTATGTCCCTCGATACGAATCTCAGTAATATGGTTCCGCAAACTATCATTCAGAAGAATATCAAAATACCTTGGTAAGAAGTCTGCAAGAACCTTTTTGAACTCAGGAGAAAGCTGATCTGAACCCTGCTGAAAAAGTACAGAAGCATTCTTGAACTTCATAGACAAATCGCTTCCAATGGTCATTTGCCATTTGGCCGTATCGCCTTCAAACTTGCTTACCAGTTTATCGTGAAGATTTTCCTTAACTTCCACATAATCCTTTAATGTAACCGAATGCTCCTGCACCTTACTAATATAGGCAATGGCAACAAACAGAAATATCACCATCAAACCTGTCATAAGGTCAGAAACAGACATCCAAATATTATTTTTTGCCATAATTATCTATTAATATATTTTCCAGCCATTGCTGCAATCAAGTTATCAAGACTAGCCAATGTAGCATTTAGTCGATTGTAGAAACTCTGGTCTATACTACGAATCTGATTATTCAATTCTTCGCTTCCGCTCTGAATAATACCAACGCCTTCTTCCATGCTCTTCTTGGTACTCTGCCAGAACTGCTCATTGTAGTTCCTGATACTGTTCAATTCCTCTAATTTGTTAATAAGTCGTTGCACATCATCTTTAAATACCTGTACTCCACGAACCCAGTCGTTCAGCTTGTTTGTAATAGCTTCCTGTTTCTCTATGCCATCCTTGGTGAGTGAAGCTGATTCTGAAAGATTCTTGGAGATTTCGATAAATTTCTTATCGTTAACCATTGCTTCTTCTAACGCATTGACGAGTTGAGCCAACCTTCCACCGTTACCAACTAACTTCTGAGTGTGATCAGAAACCTCTTGCATAGTATTAGAAGTACCTTCAAAGTCCTGCTCCATCTGGTAGTACTGCTTAGTCAAGCTTTCTATCATAGCCTTATTCTCTTCCTGCCATGTATTAAGCTTTTCAACACTCTCATTCAATTTAGCAAAGTTCTCCTGCACCAATCTGCTGATAAGGTCGTTCATCTGCTTCTGGAACTCTTCAGTTACCTTCTTCATGACGTTAACCAAAGCTTCCGTATTACTCTTCTTAAGCAACTCGCTAAACTCATCAAACTTATTAGTAAGCAACTTATTGGTGTCTTCCATCTTATCCTCGATTTCATCTACCTCTGAACGTAAAATCTGGCTGAACTTCTTTAATTCTTCATTCATTTCATCAAATGTAGAAGTATTTGCAGATTGTGCATCAACAATTTCTCCCAGAGATTCTTCAACTCTCTTGTTTGCAGAGTCTATGCTAGCCAAAGATAAAGCCATGTTTCTTTGTGCGGCAATCTGTTCACCTTGGATCAAGGATAGACGAGATAGGGTAGAGTCAACATTAGTACGTTTCTCCTCGCCTTTCTTTTCTATTTCCAAAAGCTGAGTATAGAATGAAGTCTGCGAATCACCCATTTGTCTAACAACGTCTCTTGTTTCTTTTATTGCAGACACCATTGTTGTGCTCATTTCCCTAACACTTTTCCCCAGTTCCCTAATTGCAGCATCAGTAGAAGAGATTCCTCCATCCTCTTTGTCAAATTTAATATCTGTACAGAAATGACGTAGAATAAGGGAACCTAACATACCGCCAAGCGAAGTGTAGAATGCGGTCTTCAATCCTCCAAGAAGAATCGGAATACTACGTGTCAAGTCGTTCACATCAAAACCTGATAATCCTATTGTGATTCCTAAGAATGTTCCCAAAACTCCAAGAGTAGAAATAATTGAGGGGAAAGCATCAACCGTTCTCTTGTGTTTCAATAAAAAGTCTTCTTTCGCTGTCTTTGTGATATAAAAGAAGACTAAGAATGCACCACCGATAATGATACAGCAAATCAATGTTGCGATATTCGTTCCTTGTTCAGTCATAATTTTAAGTGATTTTTCCTGCAAAAGTACGAAAAAATCAGATAGGTGGTACCAACTAAAGCATCTTTCTCTGTAGTTTAGAATGATGCTAAATAATTGAGCATCACATTACTCATCATAAATCTCTAAAAGACAGCATTCTAACCCACAAAAACTTTATTTTGAGCATAGTTAGGCAACCCCAAGCTTTCTGAGGTGGTTAGCAACCTTTAATATGCGAGACCTATATGGTCTGATTGTCTGGCTTATAGCTGGTATTATTATTGGTTTATTTGTTTTGCCTATCATGGTAATAAGGGAGTATTACCAGTACAAGCATTATAAGTTAGAAAAGTTTGAGTGGGAGGATATTATCAGATATTCTTTTGTGATAATAGTAGGTTCTATTATTTGTATTTTGTTGGGGCAGTAATAATTATATAAGGTGGGCAATTAGTTTTGTCCACCTTTTTTTATATACTTATAATCTGAAAGTTAAAGGATAGATATATAACTAAAATATTTCAGATTGAAAGTATTAGTAATGTTTAACCTCAAACCCTATAGGTTGCGGATTTGAGGATCATTTAATTTTAAACAGATATTAGTATGAATTTTGCATCAGACCCTATATTAGGAGGATAGCAAAGCTAATCCTCATTAGACTCAATCAGATGAATGAATGGGCACAGAAATTTGCAGAGTTGCAGAAGCAGAAAGGTACTTTTAATATGCAACCCCAGCAGTCTAAAACTCCTACATGGGATGAAATAGATAAGATAATGGATAGTCTTACTGATACTCAAAAGAATTATCTTAATCAGAATCAGGATTTTGTAGAGAGTTATCAGGATGTAGCAAATATTCTGCAACGTGAGGAACTTAGGATTATACGCCTTTTAGTGGAGCAAACTAAAGATGGTAAAGAAGCTTTAGAAAAACATCAGTCTCTCATTAAGAAACTTCGTAAGAATGCTATGCAAGCAGCAGCAGAAGAAGAAAAAACTGCTCTATGGAATGAGTATATGACTTACTACAGTGATATGACTTTTAAGACTTTATGTTAATGAAAAAAGAGGTTAAGAAAGGAGGCACTAAATGAATGTATCTATGCTTAAGGAAAAGTTACTTAGTAGCTTAGATGTATGGTTTAAGGAACGTATAGATGATATGGTTAATGAGAATCCTTCATTAGCCTTACCTTCTGTACTTCCCTTGCACAATGAATAATCCTATCTATAATGCACGTTTGCAGAAATGGTTCAAACGGAATGCAGATTTGCAATGCTCAAATGTTCTTAGCCTGCCAGATTGTATTGGAGAAATTGCTATACCAACGACGGCATTCAATGTAATTTATCAGCTGACGCATCTGTATCACCATTTCTTTGATGAAGGGATTGGAATGAGGCAAATCATTGATTATTTTCTTGTAGTCAATGATTTCTCAAAAAATGTATTTTTGGATACTGATTTTTCGAATCACCCCGTCCCTCTTCCCAAAGAGGGCTCCACTTTCTCCCCAAGCCCCTCTTCCTCAGGAAGCGGGGATGTAACCGCACCTTCTCGTCGCTCGAAACCGCTTCGCTATAAGGATGGCGGGGCATCAAAGCCCTCGCCAGATTGTGCGGGATGGGACCGTCGGGATATAGCAGGTTATAGTTTACAGTTAATAGTTTACAGATTTTTGTGGTAATTTGTTGATGAGTTGCAGATTTCTTTCGATTTTCTTGGTGGTTTCGAGGAAAAAAGTGTACTTTTGCGGTTAGATATTAATAAAATGAATTATTATGGCACAGGTAGCAACAATGAATCAAGCTCAATTGCAAATCCTCGATATGCTGTCATTTATCAAGACTCCTGAGGCTTTGCGAGATTTGAATAAGGTAATCTCCGATTATTTTGTTCAGATGGCTGATGCTGAATTAGATAGGATGTGGAATGAAGGAACCCTGAATGAAGAACGTATCGAGAGTTTCCGGCATCTCCATGAACGTACTCCGTACAATAAACCAATATTATAATCTTTAGGTTATGAATATTGTATTGGATACAAATAGTTTGATTATGTCAATCGCCCCTAGAAGTCCGTATCGTAAGATGTGGAATGCTTTTCTTAAAGGCGATTATAACCTTTGTGTGTCCAATGAAATAATAGAGGAGTATTCAGAGGTTTTATCTCGTAATATATCCCCCTCAAGTTTCTGAGGCCATAGTTTATGCTATATTAATCTCCCGATTCGGAGAAAAAATATTTGGGTAACTTTTTAGATTATTACGACGGAAAAGAGATACAGGCAAAATTGATACAATTATAAATAGGAAGTCCTTCCCCCTAAGACATCCTCCTTTGCTTTCTCCTTTTCCATATAATCGAGTAGGAGAAAAACGAAGTAGTTTTTCTCCTACTTTCGTTTTCCGACCTCTCACACCACCGTACATGCGGTTCCGCATACGGCGGTTCCTATTTTGGGTGCCATTCGATGTATGAACCCATCAATGTAGCATAGCCTGCCATGCTTAACTTTTCATTGGTTATCGCACGACATAGTATGTAACTGCCAGCTATGCGCCAATACCCCAGACGACTATTGCCCCACATGTAAGCCTGGTATTTATCTATACCACACTTTATCAAGTTGGCAATTCTCGTTTTCACCCTCTTCCACGACTTCCATATACACATACGTAGCCGTCGCCTTAGCCACTCGTCAGTTTCTATGAGGAAACGTTTCATGTTGGCAAGGTGATAGAAACCTACCCACCCCCTTATGTACTCTTCAAGTTTTTGCTTCCTCTTGGCATATCCCCAACCATTGCTTCGGGAAGTCAACTCCTTGAGTTTGGCTTTCATCTTGGATTTTGCTTTTGGGTGTACCGTGAGTTGGCATTTGCCTTTCATTACATAAAAGGAGTAACCAAGGTATTTCACACCTTGCACATAGGACACAACTGTCTTGTCCCTGTTCACCTTCAGATGAAGTTTTCCTTCGATGAATCGGGTTACAGATTCCTTCACGCGCTTGGCTGCACGCTTGGACTTACAAAATATCATCGAGTCATCGGCATAGCGAACAAAAGGGAGACCTCGGTTTGTGAGTTCCTTGTCCAACTCGTTGAGCATGATGTTGCTCAAAAGCGGACTTAGAGGTCCTCCTTGGGGAGTACCCTCCTCACCTGCCTCGATCATACCTTTGTTCATCACACCACTGCGGAAATATTTGTGGATAAGGCTTATCACCCTACCGTCCTTTATCGTGCGGCTGAGGATTTCTATGAGTTTACTGTGGCTCACCGTGTCGAAGAAACGCTCCAAGTCGAGATCAACCACATAAATGTAGCCATCATCGATTATTTTCTGAGCACCTCTTAGGGCATCATGGCAGCCTCTTCTCGGACGGAAGCCGTAGCTTCTTGGAGAGAATTGACGCTCATAGATGGGAGTTAGGGTCTGGTTGATGGCTTGTTGAACCAGACGGGCTATGACCGTGGGAATGCCCAACAGGCGCATCTTGCCATTGTCTTTGGGTATCTCTACCCTTTTTACTGGGTTCGGACGGTATGAACCGTCAAGCAGGGAACGGATTAGCGCATCCTTGTTAGCCAAGAGCCAAGGGAGCATTTGCTCACATGACATCTTGTCGATACCGCTACAGCCCCTGTTACGCTGCACTGCCTTGTAGGCTTTGAGTAGGTTATCAGGACTGATGATGCGCTCCAATAGGTGTTCCTTGTCGAATGGTACTTCCACGATGTTGTCTTCACATATCCACATGAAGGTCTGCACTCCCACATATCCTTCGGATTCCGTCCTATCTTTCTGTGGGCAGCCCTTGACTTCTGCCAATGTTTTCTGCATTCTTTCCTTCATAAGGTACGTTTCAATTACTATCGTTTAATTTATAGGTTCTGCCCTTCATGGAGCGTTATCGAGAACTCCACTACTATGGCATCTGCTGACTTCTCACAGCAAGCTTTACTCCATGACTTTCGTAAAGGCAACTAATCGCCATGTCCGTGAGACCTCCTCGGATAAGGGCTTATTCTTTCCATCTTATACCCACTTCATTTACACCAACCATTCCGAATAGCTATGGGACTTTGATTTGTCTTGCAATCTCATCCATGGTCATATGCCTTGTATGAAGTTTCTGTACGTTAGGTCAGATGTTTGCCGCCAGCTTCTTTCAGATTCCACCTCGCAGTGGACACCCTTGCTATTGGCTATACAATTCCCGCTATTAGGGCTCGTTAGGGACTTGCACCCATTAGATTAAGCTCATGCCGAGCATACTAAAATAAGAGGTGGAGAACACTCTCCACCTCATTTTATGCCCCACTCAAAACCTTTATATGTTATTGCATGGATATCAACTACTCTGTTATTCTGTATACCAATATTCCAACTTGTATCCTAAGACAGATTGTATATGTCATCGTTGACAGCCCAAGTGCATTTGTCTGAACCAAATATCTCCTGGGCTTGAATCAGTTCACGCAGTTCTTCTTGTATATCTCGCTTACCATAAGTACCATGTTGATAGTGTTGGCCAGTCTATCATGACATGCATAAAGAACACATTCAGATCACTATCACTATCATTTATAGCGAACATATAGTTTTCTGTTTCCAGAACTTTGCTGATATTCGTATATCCTTGTGCCCCAGTTATGATTATATCACCATCAAAGAAGAAATCCAATATGTCTTTTTTCTCTTCACTCATATAGTAATATTTTAAATCATTATGGCTTAAAAAGGAATCACTATACCTGGATTGTGTGATAACAAAGTTTTCTCCTGAAAGTACGAAGGATTGTATGAAATGATCGTTTTACCTCCATAATGCGTAGAGGAGAACAAAGACTTGTACCTGCCTTCCCAGTTTTTAAAAGCCTCTTCCGAATATACTTCTTGTGAGTACAGTTCGTCGAGTTCCTTTTCCCGGCGTACTTTCTCATTGAGAAATGATTTTCGTGAATTGCCTAGCTCTTCATATTTGCTTTTGGAGCACAACACATATGAAGAGAATGGCATTTCCCTGGCTCTTTTCTCCATCAAATCAATATCGCTAACCAGGTTTTCCACATGAGCTTCCCTTATCCAAGCCAATGTACGCCTTGTTTTGTCTTTGCAGTTTCTTGCATGAAGTCAGAATACGCCCATTTTTTAAGTGGACCCAGAAATAATTTAATCATTGCCGACATTTTTGCATTTTTTTAGCTGGATTTGTACATTCTATCATATTATTTTGTATCTTTGCCAAAAGGATGGAAAGTTGCCATTCTTCTCACGCTTTTAGATATGAGAAAAATTGTTTTAGTCGTTTTATTAGCCATGTGTATGATGATGGAAGCAAAGATACGTAAACCTGCCGTAGCTGGACAATTTTATGCGGGCGATGCCCGGGAACTTCGCCACGACTTGAAGGAGTGTTTTCTGCAATGCAAGGCTTCACCCTTGAAACCTGTGCAAGCTATCATTGTCCCACATGCCGGTTATGTCTTCTCTGGCGTAACCACTGCATCTGCTTTTGCCTGCATCCAACCAGACGCGCAATATGAACACATTTTCTTGTTGGGACCTAGTCATCATGTTTATCTCAACAAGGCTTCGGTGAATGTCGAAGCTACAGAATATGCAACGCCACTTGGTAATGTCCCGGTGGATACTGCACTCTGCAAATCTCTGTTGGAACAGAGCGATGCTTTTACCTATAATAATAAGGCACACGACAGCGAGCACTGTCTGGAAGTGGAGCTTCCTTTCTTGCAGTATCACTTCAAGAAGGTAGTTCCCATCGTTCCAATCATCATTGCCACGCAAAAGTTGAGCATACTTCAAGAGATAGCCCGTGTCCTCCAGCCATATATGAACGAAAGAAATCTGTTTATCATCAGTAGTGATTTCTCACATTATCCAGCTTATCTTGATGCCAAAAGGGTGGATGGACTTACTAAGGATGCCATCATGACGGGCAAGGCGGAAGTATTTGTAAAAGCCATCTTGTACAACCAGGAATTGAACATCAACAGTCTTGCCACAAGTGCTTGTGGAGAAGCGGCTATTGCCACACTTCTGATGATGACAGAAAATGATGCCAACATCCATCCACATCACATCATGTACCGCAATTCGGGTGATTCGCCCTACGGAGGAAAGGATAGGGTAGTGGGGTATCATTCATTTATCTTTACAAGAGATGAAGTAAAGCCGGCTGAATCAAGAGAAAAAGACGAGGCAAACTTTTCACTAAGTGACGAAGACAAAAAGATGCTCAAGGAGATAGCTTACGATGCCATCAGGATGACCTTGGAGGGTAGGAGTTATCAATTTCCCAGCCATCTGTCGGAAAAACTAAAGACCCTATGTGGAGCTTTTGTATCTCTGCATAAGCACGGCAGGCTGAGAGGTTGCATCGGACATTTCGGAGAGGATATGCCACTTTATAAGATGGTCTGCCAAATGGCGAAGGCTGCAGCCTTTGAAGACCCAAGATTTCCAGCAGTCAATATAACCGAGCTTCCAGACATCGACATAGAGATTTCCGTGCTTACCCCGATGAAGCGCATCTATTCCATCGACAAATTCCAATTGGGCAAGCAAGGCATTTATATGCGTAAGGGCAATCGCGCAGGAACCTTCTTGCCACAAGTTGCCGATGAGGTGTCTTGGACTAAGGAGGAATTTCTCGGACATTGTGCGCAAGATAAAGCTGGCATTGGCTGGGAAGGCTGGAGAACTGCCGAACTTTATACCTACGAGGCTATCATATTCTGATTTTAAACACTCAAAGAATTCAAAATCGTATGATAAAACAAAAGGTTAGGAAACATGAAGGAATGTAGATATTATACGAAGATAAAGGAGGGCAAAGATGGAGGCAAGAGCCTGAAGGTAAGATGCGAGCTTTGCCCCCATCGTTGCGTCATCCCGGATGGAAAGCATGGGATATGTGGAAGCCGATGGAATTTCAAGGGCAAATTGTATTCCATTGTTTATGGCAAGCCATGTGCCTTGGCAGATGACCCTGTCGAGAAGAAGCCTCTCAATGAGTTTCATCCCGGCACCCGATGCCTGTCCTTGTCATGTACGGGGTGTAACTTTCGGTGTCTTAACTGTCAGAACTATGACATTTCGCAAGCGCTGCCCTCTGATGTGAATTTTTATGAGTTATCACCCCATGAAATTGTTGACATCGCCATGCAGCATCATCTGCCAGGAATCGCATTTACCTATACAGAGCCTCTTACCTATTATGAGTATATCCATGACATAGCGAAGGTATCACATGAGTATGGGCTATGGAATATTCTCGTCTCGGCAGGTTACATCAATCCAGAGCCCTTGCAGGAACTCCTTCCTTATATAGATGCCGCTAACATAGACATCAAGGCTTTCTCCGATACGATGTATATGCATCAATGTGGTGGACATCTAAAACCAGTACTTGATACCTTGCTAGCCATGCAGAAGTCTGATGTTCATCTGGAGATAACCAATCTCTTGATTCCAGGTGTCAATGATAGTGAGAAGATGATCAGGAAGATGTGTCGCTGGCTCGTCTCGAATGGCTTTGCCCAGAATCCACTACATTTCAGCAGGTTCTTCCCTCTTTATAAGATGCAGGATGCTTCTCCAACGCCAAAAGAAACCATATATTTGGCAAAAAGGGTTGCATTGGAAGAAGGGATGAAATTTATTTACTTGGGAAATATATAGCAAATATATGATACCTGCACCATTCCATTTGTACCGATTGGAGCCATCATTGGCATCAGCCGTGACAAGTTCTTCGTTTCAAGCTTGGGCTGGAATACATGTACACATAAGGATGATTATGATAAATATTCTTTACAATTTTCTTGCTATATCTTGCCAATCGTCCTAAAGCAACACTTCATCTTCTGCCTGCTTTGGCTCTATACACATTATATAATAGATAGGCAGATAAGTTATTCCATCCTTCACCTTCACCTGCTGAGCATTGGAGAAAACGAAGGCTTGCTGGATGTTATATTCCTTGATTTGCAGGAACTTATCCAAGGCACTATGCACCTGATAATCTTTACCAGACTTGATTTCTAACGGAAGAACAGAAAGGTGCTCCATGTCATCTATCAAATAATCTACTTCCCCCGTCTTCTTGTTGTCGTAATAATAAAGATTGAAGCCATGCGCCTTCAACTCCTGTGCTACCACCATCTCATAAACGGAACCGAGATTAATACTTGCCACATCATCCATCACCGCCTTGATGTTGGTGCCAAAGAAAATGCCGGTCAGAATACCCACATCGTTCATATAAAGCTTCAGCAGATTCTTACCACTATTCTCTATCAGAGGGAAACTTGGCTTACTGATGGCCTTCACTTCCAAGGTAATGCCAGAAGAAATCAGATAATCAAATTCCTCTACATAATCACTCATTCGCTTTCCCTTCTTGTCCTCAATGTCCTTCACCACCACACGTTTTTTCTTGTTTTCCAAATTAGAAGGAACCATACTGTAGATGCGCTGAATCTTCAAGCGATTGTGCATCTATCACTTCATCCACTTTCTTTGAAAGAGGAAGAAGATATCAAGAGTGAGTTCCAAATGTTGGCAGGAAAAGGAAAATTAGTCTTTGGTACCAGAGAGGTAAGTTCTGATGTAGTTGATTTGCATTTTACGATACTTATTCAGAAATACGAAAAACGTCAACCACAAACCTACTCGGATGGCTACAGGCATTTATTTAGCTGATGTTTAAAAGACTTGTCACCAAGGTGGAAACCATTCTCTATTGACCTCCATCTTGGTTTTTAAGTTCATTAAACTGTGAGACATTGTAAAACTCCGTAAAAGCACCTCCCTTGCTTTGATTTCCACAAGAATGAGCATGACCAAAGACATGGAAACGAGGTTGAGAGCGATAAACCTCTAACAATAGCGGAAGGCTTCCCCTACCCTCGTCAAGTATGCCTTCCGGTGGAATATGGGTTATCAGGAAGTCCATTTTGCCAGCAAGGTGGATATTTTGCTCCTTACTTTGCAAGCTTCGCATGGATATATTCCCAAAACTTATCCCATCAAACTCAAAGGTGGAGTCATGAAGGAAAACTACTTTTTTAGGTAAAAGCTTCTTGGGCATCTTCCAAATCATCAAGCAAATCGTCTAAAGCCGAGCATTTTTCGATAATGTTCAGTCCTTTTAACTTCGCCATTTCTTTATTAATATCAAACTTCTCCATTGTATATCAATTAAAAATTCTGATGCAAAGATAGCCCACACCTGTGTAAGTTCGTTTCACACAATAAAAAATTTTTCATGCGCAATGATTTTTCTCACGATTCACCTAATTTTGCAGAAAAAATGAATGAGCAAACAATGGAAATGGAAAAAGAACAATTAAACGGCAAGATAATGGATAGGGAGGATATCAAACATACCTTCAAAACGAGGTATCTCAATAGTGATAAGGTAATCTTCTCAGAAAAGGGATGATTCACAATTTAAATATAAAACACAGCATTCCGACAATAAAAGCAACTTTTATTTTGGTTTGTCTAAGTATATCGAGAAAAATGATATTTATATGAGCGGACAGGGCTTCTTTCCTTAATGACAAGATGAAAAGAACCTATATCCGAATCATCAAGGAAAGAATCGATAGGTTCAATAGGCAGTCAGAATAGCTTCCTATAATTCCAAGTCGAGCCAATCATCAAACTCAACATTCTGGAATGTATGAATGCCGAGGTTTTCCGCAGCGACACAATTCTCCTGGAGGTCGTCAATAAACAACGATTCTTCAGGAACTATCGCTGCTTGTCTGATGACTTCCTCGTAGATTCTTGCATCCGGCTTGGAGAGATGGAGCCGTTGTGAGAGGAAAACTTTTTCAAAATAGTCTTCCACATTATGCCCCTGATAGGGGAATAACTTCTCCACACAATAATCCCAGTGAATGTCTATGGTGTTGCTCAATAGAAAGAGACGATAGCCCTTAGCCTTGAGCTTTAAAAGCCTGCGTTTCTTCTCATCGGGAATAACAACCAACATTCGATTGGCCGCTTCAATAATTTGGTGATTAGAAACTGTTGTCAGGGTCAAGTTCCTTGCCGCATCGCAAAACTGTTCCGTAGAGATCAGTCCTACACCTAACTCCCCCATGAGTCTCTTTGCCTCTGGGTTAGAGTCTATCAGTTTCTCCATTCCAAGTACCTTGAAAGCATTCATACATCCTAGAGAATTCAACTTCACAAGTACGTTCCCCAAATCGAAAATGATATTTTTGTATTGCATCTTCATTGTTGTTTAATAGAGAGGTTGAGCACTCTTCTGTTAAGTCAACTCCAATCACCTTCTCGTAGGCAAAGATGATTCAGAGAACTACTTGTAGCTGAAGCTGGCTCATGTCGCATATCGTCTTTAAGGAAACCTGTTATTTCTCAAACTGAAATTGTTCCAGTTTCAATCCATGCTTCGTCAAAGCCTCTATTTGAGGAACCAACGTGGTAAAGTGAGCAGACTCCATGTGAGTTTTCAGCACCTTAGCATTCTGCCAAGTCTCACATATCATCATCACGCCATCACGAGTACCACTAACGAAATAGTCATAGGCAATGTTGCCTTCGTCAGCCAATGACTTTTCCACTAACTCCTGACACAGGGCATTAAGTTGCTCCATATCCACTCCTTCTTTCACTTCAAAAAATACATTCAGTCTTATCATGTCTGTAATATTTAAATTTTTACTATCAAAAACTTTCGGTGCAAAAGTACTGAATAATACTGAAAATCATCTATTTTTAAATGATTTTTTAATATCTTTTGCTCCATATAAGCAAAATACATAGCGAAAGAGCAACACTATAATAAAGGCAATGATATAGGCATGCGCTTGGATTGCCAGGGAACTATTATAACTCTTCCAGCAAAGTATTAAATTGAGTCCAGAATGGATCTTGCCGCATCGTATACTGAAGTTTGCGATCAAGCTTCAATTTGCCTAACACTTTGCCCGCATTTTCAGGATTATTTACCATCCAATAGATGCTGCAGACATTGTTGCCCTCCACAAAACCAACAATCAGTGGATATGGCACATCTTTACATTTGATGCGAAGGGATAAATCGATGGCGCCTATCAAGTCCCCAAGGTTTTTTTTCTCCTTTTCCGTAGGCAGGCCCTGCTCGTCCATCTCTTCAATTGGAACTGTCACCTGACAGCACCACTTCAGTAAATTTCTCTTTTGGTAATTGCGCAGGCCAACATTTACCTTGCCCTCATAAAGCTTGTCTCCTTTCGTGAAGGTATTCAAATCTTCAAGCTTTTTATTTGGACAAAGTTGATTGACATGTTTCCAGCCATCCCTTATATAAGCTACAAAGCCTAACAACTTTTCCAAAAGTGCCAGGATACAGATGCCAGCACAAACGTATGCTATAATGTATGTTATAGAAATCATAAAATCAACAATTGAGCCAGTTGCTCCTTTAAGTTATTACTACCAGTAATGAAATAAGGAATTTTATCTTTTATGGTGAATTATGATCATCAATCAATGATGTGATTGATTACCATACCTGCGATTGCCATACCGAAAGTTGCGGTGATGTGGCAGAGTGAACCATTGATCTGCGCCTTCGTAGAGCACCATTCATGTTCTACAAGGTTCTGGTCACCTGGAGCATCATAGACGGCTGTGTCTGTTCCACGTTCTCCGCTGAGCAGTTTCGCTTTAGGGCACAGACAACCGCCTGTACCGCAGGCTTTGTTTACGCCCATATTCTTCATTGGCGTTTCTACGCTATATACACATTGGAATTTGCGGTGAGGGAAGGTCTTGTTCTTCTTGAATTTTTTACGCAAGGCTTTGGCTAATGGATCACCTTCTACCTTCCAAAACTCAGCCTTTCTGACCTTGAACGGGTCGCGTCGGAGAGCAGCACCCATAGAAGATATGAATGTGATTTCCTTCGGAAGGGCAGTGGCACGGAGTATCAAATCGGCCTTATCCTTCAGTGAGTCGATGGCATCAATGATGAAGTCGTATTCCTCCATGTGGAACTCGTCGGCAGTTTCAGCCTGATAGATTTTCTGATAAGCCGTGATGTTGGCATTGGGATTGATCTCCAGCAGTCGTTCGCGCAGTGCATCCACCTTTACTTCTCCGATGGTACGGCTTGTTGCCATCAGCTGGCGGTTGCAGTTGGTTACGCAGACACGGTCACTGTCCACGATAGTGATGTTGCGCACGCCACTACGCAACAATCCCTCGGCACACCATGAACCCACACCTCCAATACCGAAGATGAGCACGCGTGCCGACTGTAATTTCTCCAGATTATCCTTTCCTAAGAGCAGTTCTGTGCGTCGCTGCATTCCCTGTTCTATTGTTGTTATTCTGTCTCCCATTTTATCTGAAATAATTGTTGTTTTTACTGCTACTTTTCTTTTTCTTTCGATTGTGGGTGCAAAGATACAATATTTTGAAAGAGCAAGCAAGAAATTTCCACTTTTTATTGCAAATACTTATCTCGGGCTATCTATTCCGAAGGGGCTGATGAGTTTAACGGTTTCTTCACTTTTCCATCACATCTTTGAAATGTGAATTAAGGGTGGAGTACAGGTTGTACCCTTTCCTTGTGATGAGCACCCTGGTCTTGCCGAAATGGATAGCAAGGAAATAAGATTGAAACAATCTCGATACTTCAAAATTTTCGTCCATAGACGAAAAAAATGATGAAAACGAGGAGATTTTCGTCTATAGGCGAAAATCTTGTTAAAAACAGAGATATTTTCGGCTATACACGAAAAAAATGCTATCTTTGCACAAAAATTCGAATATGAACGAAAATATAGAATCAGTAAAGAAGTATAATCTTTGGTTCGGTAACACCATCGATTGTGGTTTTCCTCGTCCGCTTTATACCGAAAGTGTCGCTTGATGATCTCCAGTTGCCTTCTCGCAAGGGTATTACGCATGTAAGGGCATGGGAATTATCTCAGATGTTATAGTTTCATTCAGAATAGTAGATAGCTGTTATTTTACCTTATAAAAAAGGTGTACATCGTTTGTTTTTTTTTTGAAGTCAAACGATGTACACTTTTTGCTAAATTTCTCTTCCTTTAGAAACTTACATAGAGTCGGGCACAGAGTGCCGTGAAATCTCCATTGTCGTTTTTAATGTATTGGAATGAAGGCTGGATGGAAATGGATTCAGTCAACTGTCTTTTCCAAGTAGCCTCCAAAGAACATTCTGTTCCCTGCTGGAAACGGGCATACTGGGCAGACAAGCCACACTCGTTCTTTTCATCCTGATAGGAACCGCCCACTTCTGCATACCGGTAACAAGCATTCTGATGACTCGTATTCTCGGAATACTGCACCATGCAGGAGATCGTCTTTTCTCCAGAATTCCAAACCTCCTGTTCACCATAGACCCACCAGGCACCGGTAAGCTTGCTCCTGGATTCATCAGAAGATACCATTTCGCCATCCTCATTGATCGGATATTGACGGGTATGAAGGGCAATACCTGCAAAATATTTCCCACCTTTATAATTATATTCCAACTGCGACATGTTGAAGATTCCATCCTTTTTTGGACGAACCATGAAAGGATTATCGTGAGCTTTCCATCCACTATAACCTGCACCATTATTCAGACTATTTTTGAAGGTCCATCTTCCCTTCGTAACATCAAAATAAAGGGTTAATCCCGAATGTGGATAATTCGCTATCGGATAACTGGATGCAATGGTAGGAAAAATTCCTTCAGAACTGTTAAGAAATAGTGACGTAATGCCTGATGTAAAGAAATCCTCGTTTACATTCCTCACACCCGCAAACAGATGGCCAGAATTCCACTCGTGCATGTAACCCAACACGGCAAGGAGGGCAAAATGATTATCTTCATCTATGTTTGAAAACCCCTGCCAGTCATCTATAATGCCATCGTTGGTCTTTGCCACATGGAGCGTTGCTACTTCGAATGAATCCTTCCCTTTTCCTATTGGAATACTCAGTTCTAATCTCAACTGGTTCACAAGATTGGTATTCTTGTTCATATCCCATTGCCATTCAGAAATATACTGTCCCCTGAAAACCTGTGCATGGGTCTGATTTAAACAGAACATGCCTAATAATACTAATATAACAATGCGCTTCATCTTCATGTTTTTGTATAATATTTATTCATTTTATTCACTCACTCGCTTCCCGCGAGTTTAAATCCAATTCGGGTTGCAAAGTTATAATTAAGAAAACTACCTTGCAATACCTAAAAATAGGTATTCTGTCACACCACTTTAGTATGCATTTCTTGCAAAATACCCATTTGTAGGTATTCCGTCACTTAAAAATTTTGTTTTATCAGATATTATTCTTATCTTTGCGATGCTAAATGATATTTTAAATGTGGGAGATTGAATCTCCACTTAGAATAGGAGTTTTTTGATATGAAAAAAATATTGAATCCTTATCTGAATAAGGAAGGTTACAACTGCGTTTGCTGCGCACCAAACAATCCGGTAGGATTGCACCTTGAGTTTTGGGAAGAGAATGAGGATGTTCTTACCATCTGGAATCCTGGTGAGAATTATCAGGGATGGGTAAATACCTTGCATGGCGGCATCATTAGTATGCTGATGGACGAAGTGGCAGGCTGGGTCATCAACCGCAAGTTGCAGACTACTGGTGTTACGATGCAATTGAACGTGAAGTACAAGAAGCCTGTGATGACCACCGATTCTCAGATTACGGTGCGTGGTCACATCGCCAGCCAGCGCCGCAACATCGTCACCATCCACTTGACTCTGGAGAACTCCAAAGGCGAGGTTTGTGATGAGGGCGAAGCCATCTATTTCACTTTCGGATCAGACAAAGCCAGAGAAATGGGCTTCGAAGGTTGCAAGGTTGAAGGGGAGTTCATGCTACTCAAATAAAAATAGGATAAATAATTTATATAATATGATTTCATTTGAATTGGAGGAGTTGGACGAGATCTTGCAGAATATCCTATCATAAAGAATATAACCGACATCAATATGCAAATACTCTTAGCATCAGCCAAAATCATGAATGCTGCCACATCTGTGGACATTCCGATGAAAAGCAAGCCTAAGTTTCAGGAACAAGCCGGACTGTTTGCCTTGGAACTTTCCACATGGGACACAAATCGTCTCATGAAGGAATTGAAATGCAGCCAAGCCATCGCCCTGGAGAATCAGCAACGATATCAGAGTTTCTGGAACGAGGAAGAGCTGTTGCCTTCCATCCTTGCCTACTATGGCCAGGCATATAAATATCTTCAGGCAGACAACTTTAGCCAAGATGATTTTGCTTTTGCACAAGATCATCTCTTCATCACCTCTTTCCTATATGGTCTGTTGCGTCCTTTGGATATGATTCATCCTTATCGCATGGAAGGAAAGGTAAGGCTGGATGCTACTAAGGGAATGAATCTCTTTGCCTTTTGGAAAACTTATCTTACGAATATGTTGATTGAGGCTGTGAAGGCAAACGATGGCATCCTCATTCATCTAGCCACCGAGGAGTTTGAGCATCTCTTCGACTGGAAGCGAGTTTGCCAAGAGGTAAAGGTGATTCAACCTTTATTTTATGTGGACAAGGGTGACACCATCAAGATGTTATCCGTCTATGCCAAAAGTTGCCGTGGAGCCATGACTAAGTTCATCATTCAAAATCGGATAGACCAGCCTTCAGATATATTCAATTTCGAGTTGAATGGATTCAGATATGCTCCCAACTATGGAGATGAACTCCATCCTCACTTTATTAAGAAATAAATTTTAATTTACAAACGATAAAAGACTTACAATTATGGAAAATTAATCGTAGAGATAGAATATGCGTTCCATCATGTGCCACTTTTCATCGCTGGTAGCACCTTTGCCGCATTTTTGGAATTTGCCTACCACTTCTTCCCATTCTGCTTGTCTTGGGAGTGTGGCAAGTTCTGCCATTGATTTGTCCCAATCGAAATCTTCCGGCGCATCAACTATCATCACCAGTCTGTTGCCGAAGATGTAAATCTCCATCTCCAGAATGCCTACCTGTCGGATTCCATCACGAATTTCCTTCCATTGCACACCCTCGGAATGCAATTTGCGATATTCACGGATAGCCTCTTCATCCGATTCTAACTCCAACCACTGTACGTAGCGCTTGGTGGCTACGGGATATTTCTTCTGTTTATAACCTTCCATCATTTTCTATATTTAATTCATGTTTTACGTTCGTATTCTGTTTATTTTTGCAAAAATATAAAAAAAGTATGAGGAAAACAAGTCAAACTATTGATATTTTGTTTATTTTTGCAATATCGTTTTGCAAATGCTGCATGATCACTAAGGAAATACGGCACTTTAAAGCACATTTTAAAATATATCATCATAAAAATTATATCAGATGAAAAAACTATTTCTATCCCTCGCCTTTCTGCTCCCTGCTATGGGAATGATGGCACAGACACAGGTCAAAACTGCTGAAGGTATCCTCGAAGGAAAGGATCTCTCTGGCATCAAGGTTTTCAAAGGTGTTCCGTTTGCAGCCCCTCCTGTAGGTAATCTCAGATGGAAGGCTCCGCAACCAGTACAGAAATGGGAGGGTGTGCGCGAGGCTAAGGAATTCGGAGCGAACCCGATGCAGGAACCTATCTTCGGTGATATGAACTTCGGAACAAAGAACAATAGCGAGGACTGTCTCTACCTGAATATATGGACTCCCGCCAAGACGATGAAGGAGCATCTGCCGGTATTGATTTATTTCAATGGTGGTGGATTGATGGCTGGTAGCGGAAGCGAACCTCGATATGCTGGTGATGCAATGGCGAGAAAGGGAATCATCTCTATCACTGCCAATTACCGTGAGGGCATCTTCGGATTCTTTGCTCATCCTCAGCTCTCCAAGGAGACTTCCTATAAGGGCTCAGGAAACTACGGTTTCATGGACCAGGTAGCTGCTATCCAATGGGTAAAGAATAATATCGAGGTTTTCGGTGGTGATCCTGACCGCATTACCATTGTAGGTGAATCAGCCGGTTCTATGTCGGTTAGTGCTCTGATGGCTTCCCCTCTCTGCCAGGGACTCTTTGCCCAGGCTATGGGTTCCAGCGGTTCGGTGATGGGATTCAAGAAGATTGCTACCCAGAAGGAAGCCGAGGAGAAAGGCGTGCAGCTTGCCCAGATAATAGCCGAGAAGATAGGCAAGAAAACGGGCAAGAAGGTGAAAAAGAATGTAGGTATGAAGAACCTCAATGAACTTCGTGCCCTGCCTGCCGAAGAACTGATGATGCTGGCGGGCGTAAGAGCCCTTCCTGTTTATAATGTTGATGGATATTTCATGAAAGAACAGCCTACAGAGGTATTTGCCAAGGGCGAACAGACCAAGGTGCCTCTGCTCATTGGCGGCAACAACCTGGAGATGAACCCTGGGGCAGTATTGATGGGCAAAAAGCCAACCGTTGAGAACCTGAAAGCTGGCGCCAAGGCTACCTTCGGAGAAGAGAACATCGACGAACTCTTCCGTCTTTACGGAATCAACAGCGACAAGGATGTGTTGGAGCAGCCGGGTGTGAATCTGGCTTCGGATATCTTCCTGGATTATTCTACCTGGAAGTGGGGCAACATGCACAAGTTGACCGGCGGACAGCCAGTTTACCGCTACCGCTATTGTCATCCTCGCCCAGCAATGGCCATCAAGGGCAAGGTGGCAGCTTTGGCTGGCGGCGTGGTAGATGCGAAGGAAGATGCAGCTCCTGCTCCACAGGATAAGGGAGCCGTTCACTCTGCTGATATTGAATATGCTATGGCAACCCTGCCTACCAACCGCGTGTTCAACTGGCAACCGGAGGATTACATGATTAGCGAAATCTTCAGCCAGTACTATGTAAACTTTGTGAAGACGGGAAATCCAAACGGTTTGGGTCTTCCGGAATGGCCATCTACCAACGGCAAGGCAGTAGCTCCTGTGCTTCAGATAGACGTGAATACTGAGGTAAAAGCTGATGCCCAGATGGAGAAGCGCTATGAGTTTATTGACCAACTGTTTTGGAAAGAAAAATAATCTTTGTATTGCATTCAAAAGCTTTATAATTTTGTCGCAGATAAAATGACAAGGCTGATAAAACAGAATAAATAATAAAATTCATGTTTCAGAAATTCATTATCAATAGAGAGGGTGTACTGAGATTCGGACACGTTTATTTGCATCGTGATATGCTGGCTCCAGGAGAGCAATGCACATACGGTGGAGGACTATGGAAAATCGACGAAGGTCGGGGAGCCATAGTCCTCTATGGTCGAAGCTTCGATTTCGGTCCTCCCGATTTTGACTACGTGAAACAGATAGACTGGTCGGGCTTGGGGGGCACCCTCGCCCACTGCTCTATCTGCCCCATTGGCCTAATGAAGAGGAAGTTGTGCCAATCCTGATGGACTAATATCTCTCAATCACCCTTTTTCTTCACTCCGCATATTACAATCCTATTACATTCCTCATTATTCACGTTAAATTCAATTAAGTTTCCTCATGGAACTTTCTCTATTTCGAATATTTTTTCTAATTTTGCGCCACGTTAGTAACGGTTGAAATGAATATGAAAATTCTATGATAAAGAATCTGGTTATTTTATGATATGAATCAGATTTGGATGAAATAGGAATAATTTAGGTATTATATATATAAAATAGGTAAGAAAAGAAAAAATGGAACATGTTTTTACAGAATCGATGTTTTTGGTGGGCTTCGTGATATTCATCGCTGCCATACTCGTATTAGACATGCTGGTTATCGACCGAAAGGCGCATGTAGTTTCCATCAAGGAGGCTGGATCCTGGACAGCAGTTTGGATTATTCTCGCCCTCGCCTTCGCCGTATTCATCTACTTCCATGGCGATATGGTGCACGGCATAGAGAATTTTGACGATTTGAAACTGATAGCCTCACGCTATGCTTCTCATCTCAAGCTGGATCCGAATGACTATGAGGCAAGTCTGCAACAATATCGCCACTACATGACCATCTCTTACATCTCAGGTTATCTGATAGAGAAGACGCTCTCCGTAGATAATCTCTTTGTGATGATGATGATCTTCAGTTCATTCGGAGTGGATAAGAAAGATTATCAACATGTATTAAACTGGGGAATCTTGGGAGCCATCGTACTTCGCTTTGTCTTCATCTTTGCAGGTGCAGCCCTCATCAGCCGATTTGCCTGGATATTGCTTATATTCGGAGGATTCTTAGTTTATAGCGGAGCCAAGATGTTCCTGAATAGAAATAAGAAGGAAGAAATCAATGCACTTGAACATCCTGTGGTGAAGTTCATGCAAAGACGTCTGCACTTAGGTCCTTTGGTGATGACGGTGGTATTCATCGAGTTTTGCGATCTGATATTTGCTTTCGACAGTATTCCTGCCGTATTCTCAGTATCACTCGACCCGTTTGTAGTGTTCTTCTCCAATATCTTCGCCATTTTGGGCCTGCGAGCGCTCTTCTTCCTCTTGGCAGCGATAGCCGATAAGTTCCGCTATCTGAAGGTGGGTGTAAGCGTGCTATTGGTGTTCATCGGTGTGAAGATGCTCATCCACGATTTCTTCGAGATAGATGCAGTAGCTTCTCTCGTCATTATCCTTCTCGTATTGCTCGTCAGCATCGGAGCATCGGTTGTGATTCCAAAGAAACAGGAAGCTTAAATTACAGAAAATTGTATAGCAAAATAAAAGGCTAAAGCAAAATTCATATTGATATTGCAATATGGATGAAAGAAATTCCCGATAAAGAAAGTTCTGTTTGCAAACGTTAAGTTGCAGGCAGGACTTTTTGGTATTGTTAAATCTAAGTATCCACCATTCCGTATAAGAACATATTTATTCCATTTATGAAGATATTTGTAAAGTTTATGCCAAATTTATCTGTATTTATATTAATGTATGTATAAATAACTGATGGTTATAAGAAAAATAATTCTCTTTGCAACGAGAAAAATCGAGAACAAAAATTAGTTTTAGTTTTGTTAACATAAAGCTCTAAAGCAGCCAAAGGAGAATAAGAGAGGTTGGAACGTAAACAGTTGGGAATGAGTAGATTTGCACAAAGTTGCCAAATCGGCATAAAGCAAGCGAGTGAGGAATATTGAAGTAGTTCAGTTACTAAATCGTGAGTC
>ERZ791632.131-NODE-131-length-27696-cov-30.6584_pt1 | contig 27696 bp, 24 predicted proteins | sample MGYA00510263_ERZ791632 | MGnify/ENA primary metagenome ERZ791632 (study PRJEB30046, sample SAMN00715181) | human gut metagenome | study: EMG produced TPA metagenomics assembly of the A metagenome-wide association study of gut microbiota in type 2... | reverse complement strand
CTAACTCACAGGCAATATCATATTTGTCGAGAATGCGTTCCTTGAACTGCACCCCTGACACCTCGCCAGCGTTTATCTGTTTCAATATATCGTCCATCATTCTTTGCCATACATTATTATAAAATAAGTAAATACGCTTGCAAAAGTACAATAATAATTTTAGAAAAAGGAATAATATTCTCAAAAATTTATGCAAAATACAAGCTAATTGAGTATTTTGCAATAGATAGACTATGCTAACCTCGACAAAACCAAGACAGCTGCACGAAAGGATGTCTGCTGCACTGGCGGTGATAAATAACTTTACAGATTAAACGTTGCGGAAAAAACTCTTAAGAGAAGCTGTCGTTTTCCTTAAGGAAAAATATATTTTCCCTTAAGGAAAAAAATAAAAATCCTTAAGGGAAAATTCTCAATCTCTTCTTTCCCCATTTTCCAGGCGTTTTCGTCTGATTCTCTCTTCCTTGAATATTGTTTACACGGATATCTATTTCGTATGTCTCTTCAGGAAGATGCTGTGGTCGATGCAGGCAGGGAGCTCTTCCTTATAGTGAGTAACCATGATCATCGTCTTGTTCTTTCGCTTGCAGAATGCCTCGATGATATCCTTTACCAGGCGGCGGTTTCTGTTGTCAAGACCATGAAGAGGCTCGTCGAGGATGAGGAGCTCGGGATCCTTCACGAAGGCGCGTGCCAGAAGTACCAGGCGCTGCTCGCCACTTGACAGTTTCAGAAAACCACGATCTTCCAACCCCTCCAGACCGAACACCTTCATCCAGAAACGGCACTGGTCCATATCCTCTTCCTTTGGCTTTACATAGAGACCCACAGAATCGGTAAGACCGCTCGCCACGATGCGGATGGCTGGCATATCTCGCTGGTAGGAACGGTGAAGCTCTGGAGATACATAGCCGATATGCTTCTTGATATCCCAGATGCTCTCGCCACTGCCACGAGGATTGCCGAAGAGGGCTATGTCACAGGCGTAGCTCTGCGGATTGTCGGCACATACCAGACTGAGCAGGGTACTCTTGCCGGCACCATTCTGTCCGCTCAGCGCCCAGCGCTCACCATTGTTGACCGTCCAGTCGAGATCGTTGAGGATGATGCGCTCGCCATACTGGATGCGAACCTTGTTCATCTTCACCACTTCCTGACTGTGATATTCCCGGTCGCTATATGGCAGGTTGATGATGGCTTGTTCTAATTCTTCGCATAATACATGGGCAGGGATGGGGTTGCGCTGTGCCAGATATTCTTCCTTGGTAAGCTTAGGATATACCTTCATATCCTTCACTTCTACCACGTGGGTGATGAAGTCTGGGATGTCATCGCTCTTGCTCAATACGAGGATGATCTGCAGATGATGCTCGGTGGTGAGTGACTTGAGAAGCTCCTTGAGCTGGTCGCGGGTGTCGGCATCCAGACCGATGAAAGGATTGTCCATGATCAGCACGCGAGGCTCTGAGAAGAGGGTAGAGGCAAGCTTGAACTTGCGGAGCTCTCCACTGCTCAGCAGGATGGTGTATTTGTCGAGCAGGTGGTGCATGTGGAACAGCTCGTAGATGTGTTCCTGCAGCTGTCTGCGCTCCGGCGTATCTTCGCCAGCCATCTGATAAGCCTCTTCCAGCTTATCCTTGACGATAGGCGTGTTCTCATCTATTTCCAGCTGGTTCCAGCGCTGCTGCAGGAAGTAGGTGCGGTCGTTGTCGCCTCCGTAGGTATCACGAAAGGTGATATACTTGATATTGTCGCTCACCAGGGGCTTGGTACTAGGAGAAAAATCGTAATCAGGATCGTGCATCAACAGCGGGTGTCTGCCCACAAGGATGTCCACGAACATCGACTTACCTCCACCATTGGGACCTACGATAGCGATATGCTCGCCGTCGCATGCCTCGAAGTTAACTGGCTCAGCCATACGCCATTCCGGCATACGGGTTACGCCATTCTGAATACTGATAATCTTTTGCATCTCTCTTATTTTTTTTGATATGATTGCGTGATAACAGGATGATATTTCCGGGCTGGGCTACTTGTGCGTGGTACGGTTGATAGCCGCCAGAAGCTTTGCCTGCGGGCCTGTCATGCCTGTATCTTTCTCTATGCGGCTGGCGTTCTTGGTAGCAAAATCCTTCCAGCTGCTATAGTGTCTGTCGCCCGTTTCGGGTCTGCCCATCTGCAGGAAATGGCAGTAGGCGGCGCCCAGGGCATCGGTGGCATCCATGTATTTCGGCATCTCGTCTTCCCGGATGTTGAGCATGCGCTGCAGCATCGCCGCCACCTGCTCCTTGGAAGCCTGACCTTGTCCGGTAATTGCCATCTTGATTTTCAGCGGAGCGTACTCGTGGATGGGTACGTCGTGGTGGATGGCAGCAGCGATAGCCACTCCCTGTGCCCTGCCGAGCTTGAGCATCGACTGCACATTCTTGCCGAAGAAGGGAGCCTCTATCGCCATCTCGTCGGGCAGATAGGAATCGATGATGCCAGTCACCCGCTCGAAAATCCTGCCGAGTCGCAAGTAGGGATCTTTCTCCTTGCGCATATCGATGACGCCCATCACCACCAGTTCTGCCTTGTTGCCGATGACGCGTATCACGCCATAGCCCATCACGTTGGTGCCGGGGTCAATGCCCAGGATGATTTTCTCTGTGTTCGATTTCTTCTGAATCATCTGAATGCTGTATCTTCTGAATCCTTGGAATTCTGAATGCTGTATCTTCCTGAATCTATCGGTCCATATATGGATTATGAGCCAATTCCTCGCCGATGCTGGTAGCCTCTCCGTGGCCTGGCAACACCTGTGTTTCATCCGGCAACATGCCGAGATGGCGCAGGCTGTTGATGATGCGGAACATGCTGCCGCCAGGGAAATCGGTTCTGCCGATGGAGCTCTTGAAGAGGGTATCGCCCGAGAAAAGTACGTGCTCTGCTTCGCAATAGAAGCATACGGAGCCGTTGCTGTGGCCTGGAGTCTCGATGATGGTGAATTCGTGATTGCCGAACTTGATTACCTCATCTTCCTCAAAGAAATGACCGATAGGAGGGAAGTGGGTGTCGAGCTGCATCTGGTAGAAAGTCTCTGCCTGATGGGCCAGACCCTTCATCAGCTTCTCATCGCCTTGTGCCACTTCCGGCTTCAGTCCGAACTCCTGGTAGATGGTATCGTTGCCGAAATTATGGTCGAGATGACCGTGGGTAACGAGGAGATGAACAGGCTTCAGATTGTTCTTTCTGATATACTCGGTGATTGCCTTGCGCTCTTCAGGATAGAAGGCACCGCAATCTATGATGACGCACTCGAGGGTGTCATCGCTGACCACGTAGCAGTTCTCCTGCAACATGTTGACTTGGAATCTTTCGATATGTAGCATTTTACTTTTTTCTTTAATTTAAGCAGGAACATAAACCAGCTGCTTGTCCTGGCTGAACCACTCCTCATCGAAGAAGGTGCTGAGAGGGGTGATTTCCGAAATCTTATAATACTGCTTGAGCTCCTCCTTCAGATTGCCGCCCTTGAGGCAGAGCAAACCGTTAGGCAGGGCATTCTGACCCGCCTTCTTGAAGTTCTTCTTGATGATCTTCATCAGGTCGGGCAACTGCATCACGGCACGGCTCACCACGAAGTCGTACTTGCCTTTCTCGTCCTCGCCGCGCAGGTGTTCAGCCACCAGGTTCTTGAGTCCGATAGCGCCAGCCACCTCATTGCACACCTTGATCTTCTTGCCGGTGCCGTCGATGAGCTTGAACTTGCACTCAGGGAAGAGGATGGCGAGCGGGATGCCCGGGAAACCACCACCGCATCCGAAGTCGAGAATCTCTGAACCCGGGCGGAAGTTGATCGCCTTGGCAATAGCCAGAGAGTGGAGCACATGGTGCTCGTAGAGGTTGTCGATATCCTTGCGGCTGATGACATTGATCTTGGCATTCCAATCGCGATACAGACCGTCGAGGGCAGCGAACTGCTTCTTCTGCTCGTCGGTGAGGTGAGGGAAATATTTCTCTATGATATTCATTGTATCTTGTTTTTGTTTCTTTCTATCTATACTATATTTATTAATGTATATAAACCGATGCAAAGGTAGTGCAAATTGTAGATAAAACAAAATAAAATTAGCTTTTTTTGTATATTTAGTAGTTATTTCGGGGCTTGTTAGCAAAAAAATGTGTACCTTTGCACCCGAAAAAGATGTTAGATAGTATTTATTTAATATAAAAAGTAATGATAAAAGCAGCATTATTCGACTTAGACGGCGTGGTTTTCGATACCGAAAGCCAGTATTCCGTGTTCTGGGGAATGATAGGCAGGGAGTATCATCCGGAGATGCCTGACTTTGCGCTCCGCATCAAGGGACAGACCCTGGTTCAGATCTACGACAAGTACTTCTCTGATGATGCCACATTCGCTCATATTGATGGATACACCGATTACAAGTCGGAACAGGCTAAGATAACAGCTCGGCTCGATGAGTTCGAGCTGAATATGTCGTTTCCTTACATTCCCGGATTCGAAACTTTCCTGAAAGACGTGAAGGCGCATGGTGTGAAGTGCGCTGTGGTGACGAGCAGCAATCTGCAGAAGATGGAGCAGGTGTATAAGCATCATCCTGAGTTCAAGACCAATTTTGACCGCGTGCTCACCAGCGAAGATTTTGTCAAGAGCAAGCCGGATCCAGACTGTTATCTCAAGGGTGCTGCCTGTTTCGGAGCAAAGCCGGAGGAATGCGTGGGGCTGGAGGATAGCTTCAACGGACTGAAGGCAGTGAGAGCTTCGGGTGCATTTACCCTCGGACTCGCTACTACCAATTCTGCAGAGAGCATCCAGCCATACAGCGACTATGTGATAGCCGATTATAATGGATTCGGATACGATGACCTGGAGAAGATTGTAGAAACTTTTAAGTAAACACAATTATATGGGATATTTATCTACAGACAAAAAGAAAATCACAACCAAGACCTACGCCGAAATGAAGGCGGCAGGTGAGAAGGTTACGATGCTTACTGCCTACGATTTCACTACCGCAGGCATCATCGATGCAGCTGGCATCGATACCATCCTGATAGGTGATTCGGCTAGCAATGTGATGGCTGGAAATGCTGATACATTGCCTATCACCGTAGATCAGATGATTTACCACGCACGCAGTGTGGCCCGCGCCTGCAATCATGCACTCGTGCTCTGTGATATGCCTTTCGGCAGTTATCAGATAGGCAAGGAGGATGCCTTGCGCAATGCTTGCCGAATGATGAAGGAGACGGGCGTGGATGCGCTGAAGCTGGAAGGTGGCGTGGAAATCCTGGATACTGTTCAGGCACTCATCAATGCCGGTATTCCTGTTTGCGGCCATCTTGGACTTACTCCTCAGAGCGTGAATAAGTTTGGCGGTTACGGTATCCGTGCCAAGGAAGATGCAGAGGCTGAGAAGCTGATCAGCGATGCTAAAGCACTGGATAAGGCTGGCTGTTTTGCCATCGTTCTGGAGAAAGTTCCTGCCAAACTGGCGGCTGAAGTTTCACGTCAGGTAAACGCTGTAACTATCGGTATTGGAGCTGGTAACGGTTGTGATGGACAAGTGCTGGTTTATGCTGATGCGCTCGGTATGACCCAGGGCTTCAAGCCAAAATTCCTGCGTCATTTTGCCCAGGTAGGCGAGGAGATGCAGAAGGGAGTAAAGGCTTATATCGACGCCGTGAAGAGCGTGGAGTATCCAAGCGCAGAAGAGAGCTACTAAGATGGATACGCAAAATACCCCGGTGCATTTTAAACTGTGGCACCGTGACTTTTGGTGTCTCTGCTTCGCCAATCTCTTCCTGATGACGAGCATCTACATGCTCCTCCTGAGCATACCTTATTTTATGGCTAAGGAGGGATATTCCGTTACTCAGATTGGCGTGGTTTATGCTGCTTATGGCTTGGGCATCTTTCTTTTGGGTGGCTTCTGCTCCTATCTGGTGCAGCGCTATCGTCGCAATCGGGTATGCCAGATATCCATCCTGGGTGTGGCAGTCAGTCTCGTCATCCTTTATTATCTGGAAACCTTCTGGAATATCAAGGTGGGCTTCGAGATGCTGGTGGTGATGCGTCTGATTCAGGGCGCTTTCCTGGGTTTGGCAGAGATGTCGCTGGCGAGTACGCTGATTATCGATACCTGTGAATCTTTCCAGCGTACGGAGGCGAATTATATCACCTCCTGGTTTGCCCGCTTTTCCATTGCGGTAGGTCCATTGCTGTCGCTTCTGGTCTATCATGTCTTCAGTATGAAAGTCATTTTTCCGGTAGCCTCAGTATTGGCATTGGTTGCCTTGGTGCTGGTTTCCAGAGTGAAATTCCCGTTCAAGGCTCCGTCAGAAAACGTGTCACTCATCAGTAGCGACCGCTTCTTCCTGCCTCAGGGATTTCCGCTGTTCGTCAATATTGTATGCATCATGGTGATACCGGGCTTCTATCTGTCGCTGCCTCATTCTCTCACCGTCTATGTGATGTTTTTTTGCGGACTGTTTCTTGCATTGGTGGCTGAGAAATACGTTTTTGCTGATGCAGAGCTGAAGAGTCAGGTAATCGTGGGACTGATATTGATCGCGGCAGCAGAATTTGTTTTCTTAAGTGATCAGAGCTTTGCCGAAGATACGCTTGTTCCAGCCTTGCTGGCCTTGGGAGTGGGTATCATCGGAAGCCGATTCCTGCTTTTCTACATCAAGCTTGCCAAGCATTGCCAGCGTGGCACCAGTATGAGCTCCTTCTTCCTGGCGTGGGAACTGGGGTTGAGCTTAGGAATCGGATTGGGTTTCTGGCTGGTGAAGGACGTGTATCAGAAGTCTCCTGATGTGGATATGGCGATATTGAATCCAGTGTATAATGAACTTGTGTATCCGGCTTTCGGATTGACAGTGGTTTCTCTCCTGATGTATAATTTCCTAGTACATCCATGGTATATGAAGCATCGCAATCGCTGATGCTTCGTGTGCCTGCTTTATTAAAAGTTTCTAAAAATAGCGTTTGTGAAACTTTTTTAATATAATTTAGTTAGCTTTATTCGCTTTTGTGCTCATAATTGAGTACTTTTGCGTTTGATTTGAGGACGGAGGGCATTTTGGAAGTGCCCTTTGTTCTGTTTTTAGAATGAATTAAACGTAAAATTGATATAAGATTATGGCAGAAGCTATTGATATCCGTGAGTTGAATATCCGGATTGAACAACAGAGTCAGTTCGTTACCAACCTGGTAATGGGCATGAACAAGGTCATCGTAGGTCAGAAGCACCTCGTTGACTGTCTCCTTATCGGTCTTCTCTCTGATGGTCACATTCTCCTGGAAGGTGTACCAGGTCTGGCGAAGACTCTTGCAATCAAAACATTGTCACAGTTGATTAGTGCAGACTATAGCCGCATACAGTTTACACCCGATTTGTTGCCTGCCGACGTGATCGGTACGCAGATCTATTCGCAGAAGGATGAAGCCTTCCATGTGAAGCGTGGACCTGTGTTTGCCAACTTCGTGCTGGCGGATGAAATCAACCGTGCCCCAGCCAAGGTGCAGAGTGCCTTGCTTGAGGCGATGCAGGAACATCAGGTAACCATCGGCGACCAGACTTTCCATTTGCCTAATCCATTCCTGGTGATGGCTACCCAGAACCCGGTAGAGCAGGAGGGTACCTATCAGTTGCCTGAGGCTCAGGTGGACCGTTTCCTCCTCAAGGTTGTCATCGATTATCCTACCATCGAAGAAGAGAAGCTCATCATCCGTGAGAATATCCAGGGCGGTTTGCCTACCGTGACTCCGGTTACTACAGCCGAGGAAATCCTGAAGGCTCGCAGCATCGTCAACGAGGTGTATATCGATGAGAAAATTGAGCAGTATATTGCCGACATCGTTTTCGCTACCCGTTATCCAGACCGTTACGGCCTGGGCGAATTGAAGGATATGATTACCTTTGGTGGCAGTCCTCGTGCCAGCATCTCACTTGCCAAGGCAGCCAGAGCCTACGCCTTCATCAAGCACCGTGGTTACGTGATTCCTGAGGATGTACGTGCCGTGGCTCACGATGTGCTCCGCCACCGCATCGGCCTCTCTTATGAGGCAGAGGCAAGCGAAATCACCAGCGAGGAAATCGTCAGCCGCATCATCAACAAGGTTGAAGTGCCTTGATGAAGTAAGTTCAAAGTTCAAAATTCAAAGTTCAAAGTAATAAGTTGGATACACAAGATATCTTAAAGAAAGTTCGGAAGATCGAGATCAAGACTCGCGGATTGAGCCAGAACATCTTCGCCGGCCAGTATCATTCTGCCTTCAAGGGTAGGGGAATGGCCTTTGCCGAGGTGCGCGAATATCAGTATGGCGACGACGTGAGAGACATCGACTGGAATGTGACGGCTCGCTTCCATCGCCCTTTCGTCAAGGTCTTTGAAGAAGAGCGAGAGCTTACCGTGATGCTGATGGTGGATGTGAGCGGTTCGCTCGATTTCGGTACCATGCGCCAGATGAAGCGCGACCTGGCTACCGAGATAGCTGCAACCCTTGCCTTCAGTGCCATTCAGAACAACGACAAGATAGGTGTCATCTTCTTTTCCGACAGAATAGAGAAATATATCCCTCCCAAGAAGGGACGCAAGCATATCCTCTACATCATTCGTGAGATGCTCGACTTTCATCCCGAGAGTCTGCGTACCGATATCGGATGTGCCCTGGAATACTTCACGAGGGTGATGAAGCGCCATTGCACGGCTTTCGTCATCAGCGACTTCTACGATAGCAAGGACTATCAGCACCAGCTGCAGATAGCCAACCAGAAGCACGATGTGGTGGGAATCCAGGTGTATGATCCACGTGCCAAGCAGCTGCCCGACGTGGGACTGCTCAAGGTGATGGATGCCGAGACGGGACATGAGATGTATATTGATACCAGTTCGAAGAAATTGAGAGTGGCTCACACCCAAAACTGGTTGCGACAGCAGGAGAATCTGCGACAGCTCTTTGCCAAGAGCAAGGTAGATTGGACTTCGGTAGCCACCAACGAGGACTTCTCGAAGGCGCTCCTGATGCTGTTCAAACAGAGAGGCTAAAGTAAGATAACATGAAAATAAAGAATATCATATTGACGATGGCGCTGATGGGTTGCTCTACGCTGGCTTTTGGTCAGACCGTGGAGCAGCGCATGGATTCCCTGCAGCTGCTTATCGGACAGCAGACCATCCTGCACCTCAAGGCTACAGCCCGGAAGGGTGCCAGAATCGTGCTGCCATCCTTCAAGCCTCAGGACCAGATTGTACCTGGTGTAGAGGTGGTGGAGCAGAGCAAGGGCGACACGATGCAGATGGGTGATGACCGCATCCAGGTGAGCCGCGACTATACGCTTACCTCTTTCGACGAGAAGGTGTATGTGGTTCCTGCACTCGATGTAAAGATCGACGGCAAGAGCTATCATGGAAATCCGTTGGCGCTGAAGGTGCTCACCGTTCCGGTAGATACGGTACATCCTAACCAGTTCTATCCGGCAAAGGGTGTACAGGATAATCCTTTCGAATGGAGTGAGTGGAGCTTCGCCTTCTGGTTGAGCCTGCTGATGATTATCATCTGTGGTGCAATGATTTATCTCCGTAATCGTCTGAAGAAGAACAAGCCTATCATCGCTCGCATCCGCATCGTGAAGAGGGTGCCTGCCCATGAGAAGGCGCTGCGTGAAATCAATGACATCAAGCATCATCATACCAGCGCCAGCCAGGAGACTCAGAAAGAGTACTACACCCAGTTGACCAATACGCTGCGTGCCTATATCGTGAGCCGCTTCGGATTCAATGCGATGGAGATGACCAGTGGGGAAATCATCGAGCACCTGCGTGCTTCGGGCGACCAGAAGATGATAGACGAGCTGAGAATGCTCTTCTCCACCGCCGACCTGGTGAAGTTTGCCAAGTACGAGATTCCGATGAACGAGAACGATGCCAACCTGGTGAATGCCATCAACTTCATCGACCAGACGAAGACCGATGAGCAGCCTAAGGAGGAGAAGATCGTTCCAACGCTCAGCACCGAAGACCAGAAGTCGCAGCAGCAGCGCCGACTCATCAAGACCCTGCTCTGGGTGGGCGGCATCAGCGTAGTTGCCATCTTCGGCTACATCGTTTATCAGGTAGCAATGCTCGTGATGTAAATGTCATCAGGCTCGGAAATCCAGAGCCGGTGATGTAAACAATAAAAAGAAATTAAGAAATGGAATTTGCAAGTAAAGCATATTTTCTGCTGCTCCTGCTGCTGATACCTTATATATTATGGTATTTCCTGGGCAGGAAGAAGAGCGAGCCTACGATGCGCATGAGTGATACACGAATCTATCAGTATGCTCCGAAGAGCATGCGCGTCAGACTCATCCATCTGCCGATGGTGCTGAGGTGCATCTGCTTCGTGCTCATCGTCATCGCCATGGCCCGTCCGCAGACCCACTATTCCTGGGACAACAAGACCGTAGAAGGTATCGATATCATGCTTGCCATGGACGTATCAACCTCTATGCTTGCCGAGGACCTGAAGCCAAACCGTATGGAGGCGGCGAAGGATGTTGCCACTGAGTTTATCTCAGGCCGTCCTACCGACAATATCGGACTCACCATCTTTGCCGGCGAGGCTTTCACGCAATGTCCGATGACCACCGATCATGCCAGTCTGCTCAGACTCCTGCACGACACCCGCACCGATATTGCGGCTCGCGGACTCATCGACGACGGTACCGCTGTGGGTATGGGACTTGCCAACGCCGTGACCCGACTCAAGGATTCCAAGGCAAAGAGCAAAGTGGTAATCCTGCTCACCGACGGTAGTAACAACATGGGTGACATCTCGCCTATGACCGCTGCCGAGATAGCCAAGAGCTACGGCATCAGAGTCTATACCATCGGTGTGGGAACCAACAAGGTGGCGCCTTATCCGATGCCTGTGGCAGGAGGCGTGCAGTATGTCAATATCCCGGTGGAAATCGATACCCAGACGCTGCGCGACATCGCTCAGACCACCGATGGAAACTTCTATCGAGCTACGAGTACAGCCGAGTTGAAGAAGATCTACAAGGACATCGACAAGTTGGAGAAGTCTAAGTTTAATGTGAAGCATTTTGCCAAGCGTTATGAGGCCTATCAGCCTTTTGCCCTGGGTGCACTCCTGGTACTGCTCCTGGAGATATTGCTCCGCCTCACTTGGTTCAGAAGAATTCCCTGATGAAAGAGGAGTTTAGACAAAATAGATTATAACATCATATAAATATGTTAAGATTTGAAGATCCTACGTTTCTCTGGCTGCTCTGGCTGATACCGGTGCTCATACTGGTTCGTCTGGTAGGCTGGAGAAGGCGAAAGGCTAAGCTGAAAAGATTGGGCGATCCGGAACTGCTCAAGCAGTTGATGCCCGACATTTCCAAATACCGTCCTACGGTGAAGTTTGTGCTGATGCTTGCTGCCTTGGCACTTGTCATCGTGATGGTGGCTCGCCCTCAGATGGGAAGCAAGATTTCTCACGACAAGCGTAATGGCATCGAGACGATGATCTGTCTCGATATCTCCAATTCCATGCTTGCCGAGGATGTGGCTCCTTCCCGTCTCGACAAGAGCAAGATGCTGATAGAGAATCTGGTAGATAACTTCAGCAACGACAAGATCGGACTGATTGTCTTTGCAGGCGATGCCTTCGTGCAGTTGCCTATCACCAGTGATTATGTATCGGCAAAGATGTTCCTGCAGAATATCACACCGGGGCTGATCCAGACTCAGGGTACCAATATCGGCGATGCCATCTCGCTTGCCACCAAGAGTTTTACCCAGCAGGACAATGTGGGTAGAGCCATCATCGTGATTACCGATGGTGAGAACCATGAGGATGGTGCCAAGGAGGCTGCCGAGATTGCCCAGAAGAAGGGCATCAACGTGTTCATTCTCGGTATCGGTAATACCAAGGGTGCTCCTATCCCGATGGGCGATGGCTCTTATCTGAAGGATCATGCAGGCAATACCGTGATGACTGCCCTCAACGAGCAGATGTGCCGCGAACTGGCGCAGGCTGGCAAGGGTCAGTATATCCATGTGGATAATACGAGTGATGCAGAAAAGGCATTGAATGATGACCTTACCAAGTTGCAGAAGGGAGATATGACCAGCGTGATATACAGTGCCTACGATGAACAGTTTCAGGCTGTGGGCATTCTCATCATCCTCCTGCTCATCATCGAGGTCTGCATGCTGGAAGTAAAGAATCCGTTGCTCAGGAACATCAAGTTCTTCAAAAGGGATTCCTTGAAGCTGCCGAAATAATCGGGGCAGAAAGTCAGGCCTGTCACCTATTCGCCCTGAACGGTTGTTTTCCGGTTTCGTTTCCTGAATCGCCCTGAACGGTTGTTTTCCGGTTTCGTTTCCTGAATCGTCCTGAACGGTTGTTTTCCGGTTTCGTTTCCCCAATCGCCCTGAAAGGGCAGAAGCTCTTAGCCCAGGGCATCGCCCTGGGTAATACGAGTAGTAGCAAGGCGCCCTGAAAGGGCAAAAGCTTTAAAATATAGATGTAAAAATGAAGTATATACATTATATAATAGTAACAGTGGCAATGTTGCTGGTGGGTACGGCACAAGCCGGAGCCCAGACTGATCGCAACCTGATCCGTCAGGGCAATCGTGCCTTCAAATCTCAGAAATGGGCAGTGGCAGAAACCCAATATCGCAAGGCTATCTCCAAGAATCAGAAGAATCCACAGGCGATATACAATCTTGGTTGTGCGCTCATGGCGCAGCAGAAAGACTCCATGGCGATACAGCAGTTTACCAATGCTGCCCAGTTGGAAACCAACCGCCTCCGCCGTGCTGCCAGCTATCACAACATGGGCGTGATCATGCAGAACCACCGTGAATATGCCCAGGCCATCGAATACTACAAGATGGCGCTGAGATGCAATCCACAGGACAATGAGACCCGTTATAATCTTGCCCTCTGCAAGAAGTTGCTCAAGAACAATCCGCAAAACAAGGATCAAAACAAGAACAACAAGGATAAGAACAAGGACAAGAATAAGAAGGATCAGAATAAGGACAAGAACAAAGGCAACAAGGATAAAAACGACGATAAGAATAATAAAAATAATAAGAATAACAAGAATAACAATAACAAGAATAATCAGAACCAAAACCAGCCGAACCAGGACAAGATGAGCCGCGAGAATGCCGAGCAGCTCCTGAATGCCGCCGTTCAGCAGGAGCAAGCCACCAAGCGCAAGTTGCAGAAGGCGATGAGCCAGCCACGCAGGAAGGCTTACGACAAGAATTGGTAAAAGATTAAATGAGATAAATACGATTTTAAATTAAAATACGATTTATAGATATAAATACGGTTTACATATAATATTTAGCTATTATTTAAGATACGATATGAAAAAAATAGGTTGGTATTTGATATTGCTGATATGCTTGCTAGGCTACCAGGTGCATGCGGTGGCCCAGCATATCTCCGTGTCGGCTCCATCGCACGTAGCGGCTGGAGAAAACTTCCGTGTCGCCTATACCATCAACACCCGTGATGTAGAGGAATTCAGAATGGGTGCAGTGCAGGATGGACTCGAAGTCATCGCAGGCCCTTACACATCTTCGCAATCCAGTTATCAGATGATCAACGGACATACCTCGTCCTCTTCATCTGTAACCATCACCTACACCCTTTATGCGGCAAAGAATGGTACCTTCAATATTGGTTCTTCCCACGCCATCGTGGATGGTAGGAACCTGGCTTCTCGCGCCGTGAAGATTACGGTGTCGGGGCACGCCCAGCATACCAACGGCGCTCCTAGCATGCACGGACAGAATAGCTACGACCAACCTCGTATGCGTACCGCAGGCTCTGCCATCTCAGGCAGCGACCTCTTCATCAAGGTGTCTGCCAACAAGAAGAGAGTACACGAGCAGGAACCTATCCTGCTTACCTACAAGGTATATACACAGGTGGAACTCACCCAGCTGGAAGGCAAGATGCCAGACCTGAAGGGATTCCACAACCAGGAAGTACCTCTGCCACAGCAGAAGACCTTCCATACCGAAATGGTGAACGGTCGCCCTTACAAGTGCGTTACCTGGAGCCAGTATGTGATGTATCCTCAGATGACCGGTAAGCTGGAGATTCCTTCTATCACCTTCAAGGGCATCGTGGTACAGCAGAACCGCAATGTCGATCCTATGGAGGCCTTCTTCAATGGCGGATCCGGATATGTAGAGGTAAAGAAGGACATCAAGGCTCCGGGTATCACCCTGCAGGTAGATCCGTTGCCTCAGCGCCCTGCCAACTTCTCGGGTGGAGTAGGTAAGTTCAATATCTCTGCTTGTCTTGACAAGAAGGAAATCAAGGCAGGCGAACCGATCACGCTCCGTGTGATTGTGGGAGGTATCGGAAACCTCAAGTTGCTTAAGCAGCCAGTAGTGAATTTCCCGAAGGATTTCGACAAGTATGATGCCAAGGTAACAGATAAGACCCGACTCACCGCCAATGGAGTGGAGGGTAATATGATCTACGATTTTCTGGCTGTTCCTCGCAATCAGGGCAGCTATACCATTCCAGCCGTGGAGTTCACCTATTATGATACCAGCAAGAATGCGTATAGGACCATCAAGACCCAACCTTTCACTCTGAACGTGGAGAAGGGAGATGGTTCAACATCCGAGTCGGCTGACTATACCAGCAAGGACAAGGATATCCATACCATCAAGTTGGGCAAGACCTCACAGCATCAGGCAGATGATATGTTCTTCGGAAGCTTCGGCTACTGGACCAGTCTGCTCATTCCGCTCATCGCCTTCTTCGTGCTGTTGGTGGTATTCCACCGCAGAGCCATCGAGAATGCCGACATCGTGAAGAAGCGCTCCAACAAGGCGGGCAAGATAGCCACCAAACGTCTGCGCATGGCCAACAAGCTGATGCTGCAGGGCAAGCAGGGCGAGTTCTATGATGAGGTGATGCGTGCCCTCTGGGGATATATGAGCTACAAGCTGAACATGCCGGTAGAGCAGCTCTCTCGTGAGAATATCCGTGAGAAACTCATCGCCCACGATGTGGACGATGTTACAATACAGAAGTTTACTTCCGCTCTCGATGAGTGCGAGTTCGAGCGTTATGCTCCAGGCGATCCTGCCGGCAATATGAACCGTACCTTCGAATCGGCAATGACAGCGATTATGGAAATAGAAAATGCAATTAATGCGGCTCGCAAGAACGCCAAGAAGCATCCTGCCGGATATTCCTTCGTATGGCTGCTCCTGGCAATGCTGGGCTTCGGCGCTTCTCCGATATCGGCAATCACCAAGAACAATGCCGATACGGAATACCAGAAGGGCAACTACCAGCAGGCTATCCGCGACTACGAAGAGCTGCTCAAGAATGGTGCCTCTGCCGAGATTTACTACAACCTCGGCAATGCCTACTATCGTACAGACAATATCACCAAGGCGGTGCTCAACTATGAACGTGCCCGCCTGCTCTCGCCTGGAGATGAGGACATCAACTTCAATCTCCAGTTTGCACGCAGCAAGACTATCGACAAGATTACCCCGGTAAGCGAAATGTTTTTTGTTACCTGGTATAAGGCGCTGGTCAACTTCACGAGTGTAGATAACTGGGCGAAGACTGGCATCATCTCCATCATCATGGCGCTGCTGCTCGTGCTGCTCTATCTCTTCGGTCCGCACATCCTGATGCGCAAGATCGGCTTCTTTGGCGGTATCGGCTTCTTCCTCGTCTTCCTGCTGAGCAATCTCTTTGCCTATCAGCAGAAGCAGGCGCTCGACAACCGCAAGGGTGCCATCATCATCTCACCTTCCGTGAACATCAAGAAGACGCCTGCCAAGACCAGTACCGATCAGTTTGTACTCCACGAGGGTACCCGTGTAGATATCATCGACAAGGGAATGACCGACTGGCGTGGCATCCGCGTAGGCGATGGAAGAGAAGGATGGATTGAGACCAAGCATCTCGAGGAAATCTAGGAGAATGAAGTGGATGGAGCGTCAGACACTGATATCATTCTACATCAACATTAAATATAAAACAATAAGTAAATGGATTTTAGTTCGATACAAGATATTGACTTTCAGATACTGCAGTGGTTCAACGGCAGTAACAATGTGATTCTCGACCAGTTGGTGATGGCACTTACTTCGGGTTTCACCTGGATACCGCTCTATCTTGTACTCTTTATCATCGTGATGCGCAATAATGAGACAATCGGGCAGATTGGTCTTATTGTAGGCTGCGCATTCCTGTGCATTCTTTTTGCCGATGGCATTGCCGAGGGAATCATCAAACCGCTTGCGGCCAGATGGCGACCTTCCAACGATCCGCTGGTAAAATATTCCGTACAGGTAGTGGATAATCTTCGTCTGAAGGACTACAGTTTCTGTTCGGCGCATGCAGCCAACACCATGGCGATAGCCGTGTTCTTCTCGCTGCTTGTAAGGAGCAGGATGCTCACCTTCACCCTAGTAGCATGGTCGCTGGTGAACTGCTGGACCCGCCTCTATCTGGGCGTTCATTATCCGCTGGACATCGTTTGCGGCATGCTGTTGGGCATGGTGGTTGGTACATTGGTATATCTTTTCTTCCATCGTATGTACCGGCGTATGTCACCGGAAATCAAGTATGTTTCGAATCAATATACCTGTACGGGATATGATTGCGATGACATCGATATGATTATGACCGTTCTGATGCTCACCCTCGTATATGTCATCCTGCGTGCCGTCGTTCTGATGACGGGATTATAGTAGTATAATAGCCTTTTCTGAAAAAGGCAAATCATAAAGTTCAAAGCTCAAAGTTCAAAGTAAAATAATGGATACAAAACATATTAAGATAAGTGATTATAATTACGATTTACCAGATGAGCGCATCGCCAAGTTTCCTATCTCACAGCGCGACCACAGTAAACTGCTGGTCTATAAGCATGGTGAGGTAAGCGACGATGTATTCTTCCATCTTCCCGACTATCTGCCAAAGGGTGCCATGATGGTATTCAATAATACCAAGGTAATCCAGGCGCGCATGCATTTCCGCAAGGAGACGGGAGCACTCATCGAGGTGTTCCTGATGGAGCCTGCTGCACCTACCGACTATGAGCTGATGTTCCAGACATCGGGTCACTGCTCATGGCTCTGTATGATTGGTAACCTGAAGAAATGGAAAGAGGGAAGCCTGAAGCGCGACTTCGAGATCAAGGGTCATCAGCTTACCCTCTCTGCTACCATGCGCCGTGGAGATGCGCTCAGCACAGAGGCGGCTGAAATGGTGGCTAAAGGTGGCGGCACCAACTACTGGGTGGATTTCGACTGGGACAACGAGCATGTTTCCTTTGCCGAGATTCTCGAAGCAGTGGGAGAGTTGCCTATCCCTCCTTATCTGAACCGCAAGACAGAAGAAAGTGACAAGACCACTTATCAGACCGTATATTCCAAGATCAAGGGTAGTGTGGCTGCCCCAACAGCCGGTCTGCATTTCACCGATGCGGTGCTCCAGGACCTGGATGCGCATGGCATCGACCGTGAAGAGGTAACCCTTCATGTAGGAGCGGGAACCTTCAAGCCGGTGAAGAGTCTTGAGATAGAAGGCCATCAGATGCATACCGAATATATCGTGGTTCATCGTCGCAGTCTGGAGAAGCTCATCAAGCACGAGTGCCAGGTCATCGCCGTGGGAACCACCAGTGTGCGCACCATCGAGAGTCTCTACTATATGGGCGTGCATCTCATCAAGCATCCTGAGGCAAGCGAAGAGGACCTGCATGTAAAACAGTGGGATCCATACGAGCTGTCGGCAGATGGCAATCTGGTGGATGACATCACTCCGGTGCAGGCTATCCAGGCAATCGTCGATTATCTCGACCGCAACGGATTGGAAGCCCTTCACTCCAGCACGCAGATCATCATCGCTCCAGGTTATACCTATAAGATTGTGAAGATGCTGGTAACCAATTTCCATCAGCCTCAGAGCACCCTGCTTCTCCTGGTGAGTGCCTTCCTGCATGGTGATTGGAAGAAGGTATATGATTATGCCCTCTCTCATGATTTCCGCTTCCTGAGCTATGGAGATTCCTCCCTGCTCATCCCGTAACTTGATTTAAAAGTTATTCTTGATGTATCGTGTTTGCATCAATACGCCCTGAAAGGGCAAAAGCCCCTAGCCCAGGGTAACACCCTGGGTATTAAATGAAAATGTAATGTCGCCCTGAAAGGGCAAAAGCTTCAATAATATAAAAAAACAAATAGATGATTTCAGTAGAAGGACTGAAAGTAGAGTTTGGCGTAAAGCCACTTTTCAATGATGTAAGCTTCGTAATCAACGACCGCGACCGCATTGCCCTGGTAGGCAAGAACGGTGCCGGCAAATCTACGATGCTGAAGATTCTCTGTGGCTTGCAGAAGCCAACCTCCGGCGTAGTGGCTATCCCTAACGAAACCACCATCGGCTATCTGCCTCAGGTGATGAAACTGCAGGATGATACCACCGTGAAGCAGGAAACCCGAAAGGCTTTCGCCCACAATACCGAGATGAAGGCGCGCCTCGACAAGATGCAGCAGGAAATGGCCGACCGCACCGACTACGAGAGCGAGAGCTATGCCCAGCTCGTGGAGAAATTCACCCAGGAACATGATCGCTATATGATGATGGGCGGTGAAAACTACGAGGCGGAAATAGAGCGCACGTTGAGTGGTCTGGGTTTCACCCGTGAAGATTTCGACCGTCCTACCCGGGAGTTCTCCGGTGGATGGCGTATGCGTATCGAGCTGGCAAAGATCCTGCTCCAGAAGCCGGATGTGCTCCTCCTCGATGAGCCTACCAACCATCTTGATATCGAGAGTATCCAGTGGCTGGAGCAGTTCCTGGCGCAGAGTGCCAAGGCGGTGGTGCTGGTAAGTCACGACCGTGCCTTTATCAATAATGTAACCAACCGCACCCTGGAGATTACCTGCGGCAGGGTAGAGGATTACAAGGTGAAATACGATGAGTATGTGGTACTTCGTGCCGAGCGCCGCGAGCAGCAGCTCCGTGCCTACGAGAACCAGCAGAAGGAAATAGCCGATATCAAGGATTTCATCGAGCGTTTCCGCTATAAGCCTACCAAAGCTGTACAGGTGCAGAGCCGCATCAAGCAGTTGGAGAAAATCGTTCCTATCGAGGTGGACGAGGTGGATACCAAGCAGATGCATCTCAAGTTCCCTCCTTGTCTCCGTAGCGGCGATTATCCGGTTATCTGCGATGAGGTGAGAAAGGATTATGGCGATCATACCGTCTTCGACCATGTGACCCTTACCATCAAGCGTGGCGAGAAAGTGGCATTCGTAGGTAAGAACGGCGAGGGTAAATCTACTCTGGTGAAGTGTATTATGGGCGAGATTCCTTTTACGGGCAATCTCAAGATAGGTCATAACGTGCAGATTGGTTATTTCGCACAGAATCAGGCACAGCTGCTCGATGAGAAGCTTACCATCTTCCAGACCATCGACAATGTGGCTACCGGCGAGATGCGCCTCAAGGTGAACGATCTGCTGGGTGCCTTTATGTTTGGTGGCGAAACTTCCGAAAAGTATGTCAAGGTGTTGAGTGGAGGAGAGCGCAGTCGTCTGGCGATGATCAAGCTCCTGCTCGAACCGGTGAATCTCCTGATTCTCGATGAGCCTACCAACCATCTCGACATGCAGTCGAAGGATGTGTTGAAGGAAGCCATCAAGGCATTCGACGGCACCGCCATCATCGTGAGCCATGACCGTGAGTTCCTCGACGGACTGGTAGATAAGGTATATGAGTTTGCCGGTGGTAAGGTACGTGAGCATCTGGGCGGTATTTACGATTATCTCCGTGCCCATAATGCCGAGAGCATCAGTCAGGCGCTGGCGAATCAGGTCGAAAGTCAGAATATGTCATCTGCCGGCTCTCCATCTTCTTCATCATTATCTGCGGAATCTTCCGAAGTATCCTCCGGCAAGCTCAGCTATGCCGAACACAAGGAACAGCAGAAGAAGATTCGCAAGGCTGAGAAGGCGGTGAAGGAATGCGAGACGAAGATTGAAAAGCTCGAAACCCGCAAGGCAGAGATCGATGCCCTCCTGATGAAGCCTGAGAATGCTACGAATATGGAACTCGTTACCGAATATACCGAGCTGATGAAGAGCCTGGATGAGGAAAACGAGAACTGGATGATGCTCTCAGAAGAGCTGGAGGAAATCAAGAATTCATAGTTAAAACAATAATAAATAACGAGAAAATGAAAATGAAGTACATCCTTCCGATGATGATGCTCGCAGCCATGCCTTTGGCTGCTGATGCTCAGAACAAGTCGGGACTTGTCATGAGCAATCTTGACAAGACAGCAAAGCCTGCTGATGATTTCTATCAGTTTGCTACCGGTGGCTGGCAGAAGAACAATCCGCTGCCTGCTGCCTACAGCCGTTATGGTAGTTTCGATCAGTTGGCTGAGAACAGCAACAAGCGTATCAACTCTATTCTTGATGAACTCAAGAAGAAGACCTACAAGGCAGGAACCATCGAGCAGAAGCTTTCCGACTTCTATAAGTTGGCGCTCGACATCGACCGCCGCAACAAGGAGGGCATTGCTCCCGTAAAGCCTCTCCTCGACGAGATTGCTGCTGCCAAGACCAAGGCTGAGCTCCAGAACTTGCAGGTGAAGTATGCCATGCAGGGCTTGGGCGTAGGTTTCGGTACCGGTTTCGGTGCTGATGAGAAGAACGTTACCATGAACATCTACAATGTGATGCAGGGTGGCTTGACTCTCGGTTCCAAGGATTACTACCTCAACAACGATGCTGCTACCGTAGCCATCCGTGAGGCATTCAAGACCTACGTGGCAAAGATGTTCCAGCTCTATGGCTTCTCTGCTGCTGATGCTGCCAAGAAGGCACAGAAGGTATTCCTCCACGAGACCAGTCTTGCTACTATCTCCAAGAGCCGTACCGAACTCCGTGACCCACAGGCTAACTACAACAAGATGAGCCTGAAGCAGTTTAAGGAGAATTATCCAAACATTCCTCTCGAAGCATTGGCTAACGGCGAGGGCATCAAGAGCGAGTATATCCAGGAGATGATTGTGGGTCAGCCTGCATTCATGGCTGGTTACGACAAGATTACTGCTGCTGAGGATGCTGAGACCTTGAAGGCTTTGATGGAGTGGAGTGTCATCGGCAGCTCTTCTGCTTATCTCACTGATGAGATCCGTGAGGCAAACTTCGATTTCTTCGGCAAGACCATGAGTGGCAGAAAGGAAGACCATCCATTGTGGAAGCGTGCTACTTCTCAGGTAGATGCTCAGATGGGTGAGGCGCTCGGCAGAATCTACTGCAAGAAATTCTTCCCTGAGTCTTCTAAGAAGATGATGGAGACACTGGTCAAGAATCTCCAGGTGAGTCTCGGTCAGCGTATCGATGCTCAGAAGTGGATGAGTGCAGAGACCAAGGCTGCTGCTCACGATAAGCTCGATAAGTTCTATGTCAAGATTGGTTATCCTAACCAGTGGACCGACTATAGCAAGCTTACCATCGATCCATCCAAGAGTTTCTATGAGAACGTGATGGCTTGCCGTCAGTTCCGCAACAATAAGGAGATTGCAGAGAAGGCTGGTAAGCCAGTCAACAGAGATGAGTGGTATATGACTCCACAGACTGTGAATGCATACTATAATCCTACCACCAATGAAATCTGCTTCCCAGCAGGTATCCTTCAGTATCCATTCTTTGATGCCAAGGCAGACGCGGCATTCAACTATGGTGCTATCGGTGTAGTGATTGGTCATGAGATGACTCACGGTTTCGATGATCAGGGTCGCCAGTATGATGCCAGCGGTAACCTGAAGGATTGGTGGACAGCTGCTGATGCTGAGGGCTTCAACAAGCGTGCAGATATGTATGCTGATTTCTTCAGCAACATCAAGGTATTGCCTGATTTGAATGCCAACGGTCGCTTTACATTGGGTGAGAACCTTGCCGACCACGGTGGTTTGATGGTATCTTTCAATGCCTTCAAGAATGCGACAGCCAAGAAGCCTTTGAAGAACAAGGATGGCTTTACTGCTGCTCAGCGTTTCTTCCTGGCTTACGCAGGTGTATGGGGTCAGAACATCACCGAGAAGGAGATTCGCAACCGTGTGAAGAACGATCCTCATGCGCTTGGCAAGTGGCGTGTAGATGGTGCTCTTCCTCACATTGATGCCTGGTATGAGGCATTCGGTGTAAAGCAGGGCGACAAGATGTTCATTCCTAAGAATGAGCGTCTGGAGCTTTGGTAAAGATCAAATATTCTATCCCGTTAGTTTTTAAAGTTTTAAAGGGATAAGAATGAAATATGAAAAAGGCTGCGTTACTTTGTGGTGACGCAGCCTTTTTTCATACGTTTTTATTCTTCATGAATGTTGCCGTAAACTCCTTACACTTACGCATATCCTGTTTGGATGATGCAATAGAGTAGGGACTGTATTTTTCAAACATATCAAGCACCCTTCTTGGATGAGAACAGCCAGTAGATAGGGCGGTTCTGATACATCTTCTTATGGTCTTTCCAGAAGTCCTCCTTTACTTCTTCTTTATCGACCATAAAATTAATGTTAATGCTTTTCTGCCAACTTTTTGACCTCGTTGATTTCACTAATCAGCTGTTCTGTTGTAGGCAGATAGAGTTGGTATTTGCTGGCAAGAATCGTTTTGTTGTTTTCTGGTAAAGCAAGTTTTACCGCTGTGTCATTCTTGTCGGTACAGAGCAAAATACCGATGGTTGGATTCTCGTCGTCTGTCTTTTCGTATCGGTCGTAATAATTGACGTATAGTTGCAGCTGACCGAGGTCTTGATGCGTTAGTTTATGGTTTTTTATTTCAATAACCACAAAAGATCGTAGCAGACGATTATAGAAAACTAAATCCGCAAAATACTCATCATCCTCTATCAACAGACGCTTTTGTCTTGCCACAAAAGAAAAGCCCTTGCCCATTTCGAGCAAGAAGTCGGCTATATGAGAGATGATGGCACTCTCTAAGTCTTTCTCGTAGTAAGAAGCCTTGCGTTCCAGACCAAGAAACTCCAGCACCATCGGGTCTTTGATAATCTCCTGTGGCGACTCTGGAATGCGTTCTTTGCGTGCTACTGCAAGTACTGATTCCTTGTCGTTGCTCATTAGAAGACGCTCATACAACATAGAATTGATTTGGCGTTCAAGCTGGCGTTTTGACCAACATTCATTTACTGCCTCTAATTGGTAGTATTCACGTTTGTCATCATCAGAGATAGCAATAAGAAGCTTATACTGAGACCAATTCAATTGCGCACACAGTGTATTCGCATTTGGATAGGTTCGATAAAACTGACGACTTAATTCTAACTGTCTTTTCCCAAATCCGCTGCCATACTCAGGCTCAATCTCCTTGGCAAGATTCTTTATAAGGTAGGTGCCATAGTCTGCACGTTCTTTCCCTTGTTGTTCCTTTTCAACAATACGCTGTCCTATAGCCCAGTACATTTGCACTCGGCAAAAATCAACACTGCGCACGGCATTGGTGCGAGCTGTATTGATGATAGTCTTTATGTCGTTGACAAACCCTTGCAGGGTGATGTCTTGGTTATTTTTATCTGTCATGTGTATATCCTTTTGGAGATCACAATTTGTGACCTTAAACATTTGTAATACTATCGTTGCAGTCTATCTGCATTTCGGTATTTACATCTTATATATGCAAAAGTACAGTTTTTAATCGAAATAACATTATAAAAGTAGAAAAAATAGTATTTGATTTCCGTTAATAAGGGTTAAATGAATAGCTTGCTTATAAAAGAGGGTGTGTCATGAATTGATGACACACCCTTTTTGAAAGGTTTAAGCTTTACATCCCTACTTACATACAGCTTGTCAAACCTAAAGAGGCTGCGATGGCTGTAAGGAGTGAGAGAGCAATCTTAATCACGGTTTTCCAGGTTTCACGTTTCATGGGCAATATTTTTTAATCAGACAATCATATTCAGATAGGATCATCCCTCTTTAGAGATCCACGTCAGTGTCGGAACCACCGTTTTCACCGGTATCGCTTCCGCCGGTCTGCGAACCGCCACCCTGGGTTCCGGTATCGCCTGTGTTGCCGCCGGTGGCTCCGGTATCACCCTTGTTCTCGCCAGGGTTCTTCTGGTTATCACCCTCGGTGTCCTCCACATCCTTCGAATCGTTGGAAGCGATGTTCTTTACCACTTCGCCGTCGCGGTTTACGCAGGTGATGCTGATACCCGTCTTGGCAAGTTCCTGCTTGATCTCCATATTAGGGCAGAAAATCACGCGGCGCTGGGTGATGAGTTTGGTGCTCACATCCTCTACCGACTTCACCGCATTGGCACGCAGACCGAAACGCATGGTGCCCAGACCCGGAACTGCTACGGAGTGACCCTCTGTAGCCCACGCCTTGATCACCTCGCTCAGGGCAGCGTAAGCCACGTTCATCACGGCAGGAGTCAGACCGCAATGCAGGGCAGCCTGCTGGATCACCTTCTCCGGTGTGAGCTTGTTGTAGATCAGCGGCTGCATCACGTACATGTACTGGTCCTTGCCACCTTCCTTACCCAAGTAAGCAATCTTGCGCTCAATAGCTTTCACATTCATTCCCATAACTCAAAATACATTTTAATTAAACATTGATTGCAGAGCTTTTGTTTCTGCAAGCCATTGTGTTTCAATGACAATGCAAAGATACAAAAATTAGGGGCGGAAATCAAGAGTTGTTCGCCACTTGCAAGAAAAAACAATTATTATAGTAAGTCTGTCCATCTGTGTTTATCTGAAATCTGTGGGAAACTAGCTTGCTGCTAAACCCTTGAGCTGATAGTTCAGCAGATGGGTGGCGCTGGATAGCATCTGGTTCGTGATATGCGCATATCGCTGCGTGGTATTGATGTTCTGATGCCCCAGATACCTCATGATGGTATAGAGATCCGTGCCCTGCGTCAATAATAGGGTGGCACAGGTGTGGCGCCCCGAATGGAAGGTGATATGCTTGTCGGAGATACAGCAATCCTCCAGCCATACTTCCAGATGCTCGCCCAGATGATGGGGTGAGAGATGGGCGAAGAAGTAGGGGGTATCACCATTCTTGGCATGAAGCTTCGAGAGAATATGGTGCGCCTCTTCCGGCAGCGGAAGCCGGAGCCAGCGTTGTGTCTTCTTCATCTTCTTATATATATAATAGGTGTCATCGCATTTCTCTATGTCGTTGATCGATAAGCTCAGGATATCGCTTTTCCTCAGTCCCGTGATGCAGCTTAGCAGGAAATTGTCTTCCATCTGAGCAGGAATGCCTCCTTCAGCTCGGGAGTATTACAGGGTGTTTCGCTCAGCTTGATGAGTTCCTCCTGGGTCAGGGCTGTTCTTTCCCTGTACTGGGCTTTGACGCGATAGGAATGGGGCAGCAGGTCGAATGGGTTCTCATCCAGCAATCCCCGTCTCACGGCTTCCCTCAATACCGATTTCAGGATATTCACCTTCAGATGGATGGTGCTGTCGGATAGTTTTCCGGGTGCTTTCATGTTCTTATGCAGGTCGTGGGCTGATCGGAGATAGTCGATAAACTGCTTGACGGTTTCCACATCCACCTTTTTCAGCGGAATGTCGCTTCCGCCGAAGGTCTCCAGGTGCTTCAGCATGCCCAGTACGCTGCCGCATCTTCCCTCATATATTTTCTCTCCTTCCTTGCGTCTTTCATCCGCATAGCTTCTGGTAAACTCTCCTAATGTAATACCTTTTGATTTCTTACGTGCGTTTTCTGCGAATTTCATGATTCGGCTAAAGAATGCAATCTTCATCATTTCGTTTCTTGTTTAAAAATATGATTTTGGGGTTGTTTAAGTTACAAAGGTATCGCTTTTTTCTAGAATAACCAAACAAAAGGAAGAAAAGGGATAGAAAAAGCGTGATTTTGTGCAACAGTTGTACGTTAACTTTAGCGCTGCAAAGGTAGTATAATTTGTTCAATTCACAATAATTTCAAACTCTCTTTTAATGTTTATTAATAAATTATAGTCAATATTTCTTATTTTGTGGTCGAAAAGGGTATATTTGTGCCATTTTAGCTAAAGCAAACAACACTAAAAAGACTTTTTTAGGATTTATTTCTGTCATCTGATACAGTTAACGTACAACTGTATCGCAGTAAACGTGGCCTTTCGCTACAGTTAACGTACAACTGTATCAGACCCCAAGTCTATCTTTTGATAAGATGACAGGTAAGACTCAAATTAATACGATTAGAATTATAAACTCATAACGATGATGATATATGATGAAAAAAATAGTAATGGTAATGCTTCTGCCCACTACCCTGGTGGCAAACGCATACGCCGGAACGGTTAGCGATAGCTTGCGGACTACGCTCTATTATCGCTCAGGCTATTCATTATTAGAACTCTCCTATATGGATAATGCCGCCAAGCTCGAAACCCTCAAGCAGGGTATCAGAAGCATCGGGGACAACCCCAACACGGTGCTGCAGCATATCAAGATCCTTTCGGCAGCCTCGCCGGAAGGTAACACCAAGCTCAACAAGCGACTGGCGAAAAGGAGAGGAGAGCGCTTGCGCGACTATCTCAGGGAGATGCTGAATCTGCCAGACAGCGTCTTCACGGTCTCCTCTGCGGGAGAAGACTGGGAAGGACTCGCCCTGAAGATACAGAAAGAAAATGCGCCGTGGAGCCGCAAAGCCCTCTACATCATTCGGAACACCCCCGAATGGATCGTAAGAAACGGAAAGGTAGTAGATGGAAGAAAACGACAGCTCCAGAACCTCGATGGCGGAAAGGCATGGAAATACATGCTCGCCAACCACTTCGACAGCCTCCGCTCCGGAGCACTCGTGGTTTGCGAAATCCGACACATTGTACCATCTGTCAGTCCGACAGATACCCTCACATTGATTCAGAATCAGCAAGGCAGCGAAAAGGATTCGCTCCAGCAGAAGGATGCCCGGGATACAGCTTCCCAGCTACAGGTATATCCAGGTGGGAATGCAGCCGAAGCCGAAAATGCAGCCCATGCATCCGGCAGAGACTCCTACTACGCCCTGAAGACCAACCTGCTCTATGATGCCCTCCTCGTGCCGAACCTCGGCATCGAGACCAGCATCGGCAGGGGATGGACCCTCGGTGCCAGCGGAATGCTCGCCTGGTGGAGCAAGGATGCCAGCCACAAATACTGGAGAATCTACGGCGGAGAAATGGAAATCAGAAAATATTTCGGCAGGAAAGCCAAGGAAAAGCCGATGCAGGGACATCACGTCTCCCTCTACGGACAGTTCCTCACCTATGATATCGAAAACGGTGGCACCGGTCACCAGAGCAAGAAAACCTACGGAGCAGGAATGGAGTACGGATACTCACTGCCGATAGGAAGACGCCTGAACCTCGACTTCGGACTGGGCGTGGGATACATCAAGTCCCACTACAAGACCTATGAGCCGAAAGACGGATGCTACGTATATGAGGCAACCCGCAACCGCACCTGGTTAGGACCTACCCGCGGCGAAGTATCGCTGGTATGGCTCCTCGGCAACGGAAACACCAATAGCAAGAAAGGAGGTAAGAAATGACTAGTATGACAGAGTTAAGACAAGCAATGATCCTATTCTTCCGCGTAATCGTCTGCGCAGCCTTCTTGCTGATGATGGC